>Ga0310695_10014683_pt1 | contig 10544 bp, 8 predicted proteins | sample RumenRJG_04DNA_FD_203882 | JGI IMG/M metagenome (GOLD analysis project Ga0310695, IMG submission 203882) | Bovine rumen microbial communities from Lethbridge, Alberta, Canada - RJG_04 (v2) (version 2) | ecosystem: Host-associated > Mammals > Digestive system > Stomach > Rumen | place: Canada... | reverse complement strand
TTCTGAGAAACAAGTCAGAGTTGTGCAAAATGGAAGAAGATTTAGAACATGAAATGCTTGTTCCGGTTTTGTCCATGCGTGATAAGGTAAACGAATGCCGCAAACTTGGTGATAAAATTATCTATATTTCTGACATGTATTTATCGTCAGATTTCTTGATTGATGTTATGCGGAGAAACGGATTTTATCAAGAAGGGGATTCTCTTTATGTTAGTTGTGAATGTGAAGCAGAAAAGAAAACAGGTGAGTTATTTCGATACGTCAAAGAGAAAGAACAAATAACATCATTCCGAAATTGGCATCATTACGGCGACAATAAGCATGGAGATTACAACGTTCCAAAGAATTTAGGTATCAAATGTACGCTCATCAATCATGTATATACTTCATATCAACAACAATGGACAAATAATGACTATTCGCTAGGATTTAAATATCCAAGCGTCCTTGCTGGTCTTGGTCGTGCATTGCACTATGGCACAGAATGGAATTCTCATACTGATTTCGTATTAGATTTGATAGCTCCGTTCTATTGCTCGTTGGTATTTCGAATGATGAAAGATGCAGAACAAAGAGGTATTAAACGGCTATATTTCTGTGCAAGAGATGCATATATGATGTATTTGATAGCACAAAAGTATGCTCATTTGTTTCCCACTATAGAATGCCAGTTCTTATACATATCACGTCAGGCTTTATACAATGGCGATGACAAGGCTAAGATTGCTTACTATCAGTCTATAGGACTCGCTTCGCAGAAGGATTATGTCGGTATCGTAGATATTCGCTCAAGTGGGCGCACATTAGTCTTTTTGAATAACTTCCTATCAGACAACGGTTATAGACCAGTTAGAGGATATTATTATGAACTTTTTTGTAATGCAGCAGATATAAACGAAGAATATTCTCCTACTGATTATTATTTAGAATTATCAGACCGATACGATGTGGAGAAAGCACGAATGATTGGTTCTATCTCACATGTTTTTGAGACTTTCTTCCCTCTAAACACACTTTCAAAAACTCGTAATTATGAAATTACCACAGAAGGTCCGAAACCTGTTTTTGAATTATCCGAACAAAATAATTCGGAACAGATGTATGTTGAGAACAAAGCACATTGGGCTGTTATTCACGAGCAACTGATACTATTGTATACTAATGCATATATTCAAAGTGGGTTGTATAAATATTCCAATGATATATTCGAAATAGCTAATCAGACTTTATTTGACTTTATTAAAGAACCAAAGAAGGAATATTTGTCAGCACTTTTGTGCCTATATGGGAAACGATGTGACTCTAAATTTGTACCATATATTCGTCGTGAATCTTGGATCAAGTTATTGTTAACAAGAGGAAAAGACTCATGGTGGAAGCAAGGAACAATCATCTTTAATGACTTTCAATGGTTTCAAAAATTATATCAAAAAATCCGATATGAATAATAATCTAAAAATATCCATCATCGTTCCCGTTTATAATGTAGAAAAATATATTGTTAGATGCATTCAATCGGTAATGCAACAAACGTACAACGGGAATATAGAATGCATCTTGGTAGATGATTGTGGTCATGATAAGAGCATAGCTATTATAGAGCGAGTGATTGCAGAATATAAAGGTGATACTGCTTTCCTTGTTCTACACCATGATCATAATCGGGGACTTTCTGCAGCACGTAATACAGGTATAGATGCTGCTTCTGGTGACTATATCTATTTTCTAGATAGCGATGATGAACTACCGGTAAACGCAATACAGCTGTTGGTAAAAGAAGTAGAGAAACACCCGGACGTAGAGCTGGTTCAAGGAGCATTACAATCTGACGTATATCAAGATTACTACGACATCTCGTGTTTTAAACCACATCAATATGTAAACGATAATGGATGGATCAGAAGAAACTATTATTGCGTAGGAAAAACAATACCTGTTAATGGGGTGAATAAACTGATAAAATTGGATTTTCTAAGAAGAAACCGATTGTATTTTAAAGAAGGAATTATTCATGAGGACGAGCATTGGATGTTTTATTTGGTGAAGTATTTAAAATCTATGGCTTTTGTTTTCAACCCAACATATATCCGATATCTCAATGAAGGGAGTATAACGACTGCTTCTACTAACGAAAAAAAAGCAAAACACATGAGTATAATTGTTCAAGACTGGTTAGACCACATAGACAAGATTACTATTAAGTGTCAATTACAAAAGATACTATTATTTTATGCAGCCCAGATGCCATACTTGGTTTGGAGCAAGGAACAAGATGCTTGCTTTTTAAATGCTATAACAATGCATTTATGGCATGAAAAGCAATTTCTTAGTGTATGTATTCTTTATGTTTGGCGAATAACACGTCCATTGCGGAATGTAAAGAAGATTCTTCGCTATTCATATGAGGCAATTAAAAGAGATTAACGTATATTTGATTATGCAAACTATTAAAATTTCTGTTATTATCCCGCATTACAACATACCAGAGCTATTAATGCGTGCGTTGCGTAGCATTCCTCAAAGGAAAGATGTACAGATCATTGTTGTAGATGATGGTAGTCCGGATGCAGATAAGTACATCGAACGGTATCCGGAGTTGTCGAAGCCCAATGTGGAATTCTATCAGCAACCGCACTGTGGATTAGCCGGACGAATGCGAAATATTGGTTTAGAGTATGCGAAAGGAGAATGGATTACGTTTTTGGACGCAGATGATTTGTTCGCAATAGACGCGGATAAAATTTTTGCAGAAATACAACAATACAACGAAGATATTGTCTTTTATAAATCTATAGCTGTTAAGAATGATGACTTGTTAACCCCTTCAAATCGATATGGATTTGATAGTTTGTTTACTATTGAGCCAAAAGAAGAACAAGAGCGATATTTCCGATATTTATATTCATCACCTATTGGGAAGTTTATCAAGAAAGATTTAATAACCACGAATAATATACGTTTTGAAGAGGTTCCTTATTGGAATGATGTCTATTTCAGTGCATACACAGGCATATGTGCTAAAGATATACGTGTATGCACAGACGTATTGTATGTAATAACAGAACGTTGTGGTTCGTTGACTTCAGATGTTAAGGATAGTAAACAGGAAAGACTAAATAAGTGTAATATTCGTTTGGACGTTGCATTGCGTACATATAGACTATTATGTGAACATAATATATATTTTCCGATAGAAGACCATCATCTGACAAAAGCTATTGGTTTATTCCGTTCAATGGATAAAATTGAGTATTTCCTGCTCTTGTTGAAGATGCTATTTATTTGTCCTGCTTGTTCGATTTATTATATCAAGAAAGATTTTTTGTACGCGTATCATAAGATTATAAAATCATGAGAACACCCTACGTTTCGGTCGTTATGACAAGTTACAACCGCGAGAAATACATTGGTCAGGCAATAGACTCCATTCTCGCGCAGGAATGCAAGTTCCAGTTTGAGATCATCATTGGCGACGATTGCTCAACAGATAACTCGCGAGAACTTCTCTTATCTTATAAAGAGAAACACCCGGATATCTTTGTCCTCAATCTACACGAGACCAATCAAGGCTTCGGAGCCAATTGGGCATCAACATGCAAACTTGCACGAGGAAAGTATATCGCCTTCTGTGATGACGATGATTATTGGTGTGAACCAACACATATGCAATCCCTTGCTGACTATTTGGATGCGCACGAAAACTGTGGTATTGTATATGCCAATCGCTGGGTGTTAGATGTCGCAACCGACACCAAAACGCTTGCAAATGCCAAACTTCCCGACAACGAAGACAAGTTGGACTACATGCTTCATCGTGGCTATCCGATATTGTTCAGTGCGTCGATGATTCGCAAGTCACTCATGGATAATTACGTGGACTTGGATGCGTTCATTCGCCTCAAATTCCCGATTCAGGATTTCCCGACAGCAGTATTACTTGCCCCTCATTGTGACTTCCATTATATGGAACAACCCACCGTTGTCTATCGCAGTTATGCAGGATCAATGTCCAAACCTAAAGAGTATGAAACCATCGTCCGCAAATACACCCAAGAGAAGATCATGAACGAGTATCTTTATGGTCAACTTGGCTTGGAGTACGATGGTCCGGGTGACGACAGATACCGTTACGGCATTTTACTCCGCTTAGCTTTCGACAAAGCCGACTATCGCTCTGCACGTGAGTTTGCTAGGCACGTCGATCCGCGTAACAAGAAAAAGTACTTTGCCATGACTTGGCTTACTTTCCATCTGTTCCGTATCGCACGCAATATAAAGAACAAAATTAAAAACCAACACTAATATGATTAAATATACGAAAAGACTACTTTCCGACATCCGTTTCTGGTGTCAAGAATGCAAGCTCCGTCACCGCGAGAACGCAGAGTGGGAGCGTATCGAAGACGAAGAATGGCGTCATCCCATGGCCGGATTCGGCTATTATACGACAATGAAACGTAATCGTGCAGAAAGGAAGTGTTTGCACGAGGAAGAAAAAGCCAGGATTCAATAATTATTGAAGGGTGGGAGGCAACTCTCGCCCTTTTTGGGTGTCATCAGGAAGAAATGAGTTGGTGACAAATTGTAACCAACTGAAAACTTTTTGGAGGTGGGGGAGAAATTGTCCCCCTACTGAAATGAAACCGTGACAAATTGTCACGCTTTGAAATTTCTTCGTTAATTACCCCGACATCGAATGTCGGTTCTTTCTTTGAAAACGTACTGAGAATTTTGAGAATTTTGAGAATTCTCAGATTTCTCTGACTTTTCCTAAATAGTGTTGACAGTTTTTTACTTATTTTAACTAAATTACTTGTCACTCTCCTGGAATCTGCTTACACTTTCCTAAAAGAGTTTACAGTTGTACTAAATTTGTTGACATCCATCCTAAATTGGTTGACAGATGTTGTACTGATTTTGTTGACAGCGTTCCTGATAACCCTTCCAATGCCTCTGTTGTGTGCCAACTTGTTGGTGCGCAACAGAGGGCGTTTGATAATCGATACTCATGTGTGGACGGCTGTCATTATAAAAGGTTATAAACCGTTCTATCACCTCATAAGCTTCCTCATGTGAGGCAAACCGCTTGCGACGATAAATGAGCTCTTGTTTTATGATTCCATTGACACGCTCCGCTATCGCATTGTCTGTAGGCTTGTAATCCTCTGTCATACTAATACTTATATGGTGTAGTTCTAATTCCTCTACATAAGCATTGCAGCAGTACTGGATTCCTCTGTCCGAATGATGGATTAGCCCGCTCAGATTGTCTTTGCCGGTTTGTCTAATAGCCATTCTAAGTGCCTCTAATGTTTGTCTCGCGCTTAGCGAATCGGCTAAACACCAACCTATAATCTTATGCGAGTAGGCATCCGTCACCAGATGCAAATAGTCGCTGTCTCCTTCTATGTCAATGTACGTTATATCACTCACCCACAGTTGATTAGGCTCGGTCAACACGATACCCTTAATCAAGTTGCGGTACTTGTGGAACCGATGGTTTGAGTTCGTTGTATGCCTCGGACGAGGACGCGGCAACGTCAATCCATACCTATCCATTATTTTAAAGAACGCATCTCTACCGGGCATCCAATCAGGCATATAAGCGTCTTGGATCATGCGCCACATCTTGTATCTTCCGATGCCTGCATCTTCTTCACGTATCGAACGAGCCATCTCTACGATATTACGTTCACGCGTCAGATAGTTGGCATTGCGGTCGCGTTGTTGGTAGTAGGCCTGTCTTGTTCGGCCAAACAGCTCGCAAGCAGCTTCTACTGACAAGCCTCGCTGCTTGCATAGTCTCTCTACTGCTTGGCCCCAGATTTTTTTCGGATCTGGATGCCTTGCTCTTCAGCTATGTCTATTAGCGTATTAAGCGCTAACTTCTCCATCTCAGACTTCTCCAACTGGTGTTGCAAACCAGCTATCTGAGCTAATAATTGTTGACGTTCGGCATCTTCCATTGCTCGGCTTCTTTTATTTTCGCCTGCAAAGGTACTACTTTTTTTTGAATTATACAAGCGTCTTTTCCAAGTTGATATGGTTGATCCGCTATTTAGACCATATTTTTGAGCAATTTCTGCTCCGGTTAGATCACTTGTTTCGTACTCATGGAGGATTGCTAATCGATCTGCAATCGTAAACTTTTTTAATCTTTTGTCCATAACGACACCTTTTTTAGTGTCAACATATTTCAGGACAAGACACTCACTTTTCTCATGCAAATTTTTGCATGGCACTTTTGGCACAATTGGCACTTTTAACCCACATACTGACAAAACTGACAATACTGACAGAGCATTTTTTTCCTAAAAAAGTAGACACTTATTCTAAAACCGTTGACACTCAAAGTGCCAAAAGTGCCATTTGTGCCATGTCATTTTTCATATTTTTTGGAACCATTTTTTGCTGTTTTTCACGAACCAATTGACTTTCAAACGTTAGATATTAGTTGTATATTCCTTAGATATTACTTAGTCATAGCCCTTACTATTGCCTAACCGAAAGCATGGCATATACATATAAAAACAGCGTACCTCGGTGTGAGGCACGCTATTTTTATAATTGATTCAATGATTATTGCTCGTCTTCAACGGCTGCTTGAGCAGCGGCGAGACAGGCGATAGGAACGCGGAACGTTTCTGCCTCCGCGGGATAGAGTGGGAATCTTAGCTTGTGCTCATTTTCGTTGGGGATTTCGGAATTTTGGCAACAAAAATCGCGGGGGATTTCGGAATTTTGGCAACAAAAATCGCGGGGGATTTCGGAATTTTGGCAACAAAAATCGCGGGGGATTTAGATTTTTTCGTCAAAATCCTTGCGTATATCAATTATTTTAACTACCTTTGCGGCGCAAAGTATTAGTTTGGGGTATTAGTTCATTGATTTTTTTACTTTCGAGTCCGCTATACTTCACAAAAAGACATGAAAAACACTAAAGATTTTGAAAAACTTTCTATATAGAGTTGTAATTTTAACCATATAGGATTATGATACAAAACAATGACACAACAATTGCTCAGGACCGTTTCAAAGAAATGGACGCATATGTGAAAGAGCAAGTATTGGAAGAACTATTTTATGTGATGGGACTTCGGGGACATCTAATGGCCGTTGAAGCGGCACATCTAATAAAGAAACTGCGTGAGATGACGAAGAAGAAAGAGTGCTTTACCGACTCGCTTCAGGAGCATCTAAACAGACCTATATACCACATTGATTGCGCAAAACTATGCAAAGGAGACGCTAAAGGATGGCTCGATTCCATTGAGATATCGCCCTTAGTTCCAAGACCTATTATTGTGGTTGAAAACATTACCGAAATTCCTGTGGAAGACGCCACCCATGACGACCCGCTGTATGTACGTAACTTGCTGATTCATTCATTGAAAGACACACCGGAAGATTATTCGGTATTTATTACATGGATGCCGAAGAATGTCGAGAAGATGAAGGCAATCTACCATCCTGCAGACAACTTCACTTGGGTCGGCAATTTGGATGAACTCTACAAACAATTCCTTGACAAGCACATGAATCGTTCCTGGAAAGAATTAGAAAACGAATTTGGAATTAAATTATGAATGTAGATAAATTCCTTCAAGAGATCGGGAACGAACCTCTTTTGTCTAAGCAGGAAGAGAGAGAACTCATCAAGCGTATCCATGATAACGATGAAAACGCATTAGAACGACTCGTGCATGCCAATATGCGTTTTATCGTCTCACTAGCCGCACAATATCAGGACAAAGGATTGCCTCTGAGTGACCTTATAGATGCTGGAATAGAAGGACTTACTGATGCGGCAAATCAATATGAGCCAATAAATGACGTTGCCTTCATCTCGTTTGCTACACCTATTGTGCGTCAATCCATTCTGGCATCTATGGAATATAATAGAGAAAAGGACTTGAAAGAGCAGTTCAATCAATTCTTTGCGCAATTAGGAATAGAAGACCTATATTCTAAACTTTCTAATGATCAATTGATTGACCTTAAGAAACTGCTCAGTTGCATCAATAATATGATTACATTGCGTGCAACGGATTTGTTTGTGCTAAAACTCTATCAAGACGGATTCATCGATAGTAAAGAAAAAGTTGGTATAGGAAAAATAGTAGACAAGCAACATGCCAATGCTAATGGATATGATGTGAAGTACGTTGGAGACAAGAAAATCATTGCTGAAGTAAAATGCAATATCCCCGTTAACGAAACGTCATTTGGTGCGGCACAGGAAAGAGGAATCATTAAAGATATTGAGCATCTGCTAGATGGGAAGAAAAAAAAGCAGCCGATCAAAGATATTGCTGATTATTATAAATTTATGGTTATTCTCGATTGTGAGCACGCACAGGAAAGTATGGAGAAGATTATCAAGAAAAGGGAGAATGTTAAACGCTACACTTCACCAGCAGAATTAGACAAAGAGAATGTATATGTGATATATGTTTGATTGAACTATTCTTCATATCTATACAAAAAAATAGCGTACCCGCGAAGGTACGCTATTTTCATTATCGCATAGATGCTTATTGCTCGTCTTCAACGGCTGCTTGAGCGGCTGCCAAACGTGCGATTGGAACGCGGAACGGTGAGCAGGAAGCGTAGTTCATGCCTACACGTGCGCAGAACTTAACGGAGCTCGGTTCACCACCGTGCTCGCCGCAGATACCTGTACGGAGTCCCGGACGAACGGCACGACCTTTCTCTACTGCCATCTTGATCAGCTGGCCAACACCATTCTGGTCGAGTACCTGGAACGGATCCACTTTGAGGATCTTCTTCTCGAGGTAAGCCGGCAAGAAGGAAGCGATATCATCACGGCTGTAACCGAAGGTCATCTGCGTGAGGTCGTTCGTACCGAAGGAGAAGTACTGAGCTTCCGTCGCGATGCGGTCTGCAGTCAAAGCAGCACGCGGGATCTCGATCATGGTACCGATCTCGAACTCAACCTCGATGCCATACTCAGCGAAGACTTCCTTAGCCACGCGCTGGATGATCTCTTTCTGTTGCTTGAGCTCGTAGAGGATACCGATGAGCGGCACCATGATCTCCGGCATCGGGTTCTTGCCCTCTTTCTTCAGTTCGCAAGCGGCGGAGAGGATAGCGCGTGTCTGCATAGCGGTGATCTCAGGGAAGGTGATACCCAGACGGCAACCGCGGTGACCGAGCATCGGGTTGTTCTCTGCCAACTGAGCTACACGGGTCTGGATCTCCTCAACGGAAACGCCCATCTCTTTCGCCATCTGCTCCTGACCTTTCAGATCATGCGGAACGAACTCGTGCAAAGGCGGGTCGAGCAGACGGATGTTCACAGGCAGGCCGTCCATCGCCTCGAGGATACCTTTGAAGTCGGCTTTCTGGTACGGCAGCAGCTTAGCCAGTGCTTTCTCGCGGCCTGCGCTGTCCTTGGCGAGAATCATCTCACGCATAGTGATAATCTTCTGGTCGTCGAAGAACATGTGCTCCGTACGGGTCAGACCGATACCCTTGGCACCGAAAGCGCGTGCTACAGCAGCGTCGTGCGGCGTATCTGCGTTCGTACGAACTTGCAGTTTGGTATATTTGTCGCAGAGGTCCATCAATGCCTTGAAGTCACCGCTGAGTTCAGCAGCCTTGGTCGGGATCTCACCTGCATAAACCTGACCTGTCGAACCGTTGAGGGAGATATAGTCACCCTCTTTGTAGGTAGCGCCTTCGATTTTCACGGTCTTGGCTTTGTAGTCCACTTGGATGGCACCTGCACCGGAAACGCAGCATTTACCCATACCACGGGCAACAACTGCAGCGTGCGAGGTCATACCGCCGCGAGCGGTGAGAATACCTTCAGCAGCGCTCATACCTGCGAGGTCTTCCGGGCTGGTCTCGATACGAACCATGACTACTTTGTGACCGTTAGCGTGCCATTCCTGAGCGTCATCGGCATGGAAGACGATCTGACCGCAAGCTGCACCCGGAGAAGCGGGCAGACCTTGGGTGATCACTTTTGCTTTCTTGAGGGCGTCCTTATCGAAGACAGGGTGGAGCAGTTCGTCGAGTTTCTGCGGTTCGCAGCGGAGGATAGCCTCTTTCTCGGAGATCTTGCCCTCACGAACCATATCCATTGCGATCTTCACCATGGCTGTACCGGTACGCTTACCGTTACGGGTCTGGAGGAACCAGAGTTTGCCTTCCTGAACGGTGAACTCCATATCCTGCATGTCGCGGTAGTGATCCTCGAGCTTCTGCTGGATAGCGTTCAACTCAGCATACATCTCCGGCATCGCCTCTTCCATAGACGGATACTTAGCCAGACGCTCCGCCTCGCTGATACCAGCGCGCTCTGCCCAACGTTGCGAACCGATCTTGGTGATTTGTTGCGGCGTACGTATACCTGCTACAACGTCCTCACCCTGTGCGTTAACAAGGTACTCACCGTTGAAGAGGTTCTCACCGTTACCGGCATCACGGCTGAAGCAAACACCCGTTGCAGAGGTGTCACCCATGTTACCGAATACCATTGCCATTACGGAAACAGCCGTTCCCCACTCGTCAGGAAT
>Ga0310695_10014682_pt1 | contig 10544 bp, 8 predicted proteins | sample RumenRJG_04DNA_FD_203882 | JGI IMG/M metagenome (GOLD analysis project Ga0310695, IMG submission 203882) | Bovine rumen microbial communities from Lethbridge, Alberta, Canada - RJG_04 (v2) (version 2) | ecosystem: Host-associated > Mammals > Digestive system > Stomach > Rumen | place: Canada... | reverse complement strand
CAACCACCATTGATGCGTCTGCTCACTACTGAAAAGGAGCGTACAATAAAGATGAAGGCAAGCCGTGAAGTAAGCCAGAAGGAACGCATTCTCTTCCCCATCATAGGCTTGTTGCTCACCACCTTCATCGTTCCGTCAGGTCTGCCCTTGCTCGGCATGTTATTCTTCGGCAATCTTTTGAAAGAAAGCGGCAAGACCACACGTCTGGCAAAGACTGCTGGCGCAGCCCTCAACGATATTGTCGTCATGTTGCTTGGTCTCACCGTTGGTTGCTCTACCCAAGCTTCAGAGTTTCTTACTCTCAACACCGTGTTTATCTTCGCTATCGGTGCTTTTGCATTTGCTGTGGCAACCGCCAGTGGTGTCTGCTTTGTGAAGTTGATGAACTTATTCTTGCCAAAAGACAAGAAGATTAATCCTCTGATTGGTAATGCAGGTGTAAGTGCTGTTCCTATGGCTGCACGCATATCAAATAACCTCGGTCAAGAGTACGACCGTCACAACTTCCTGCTCATGCATGCCATGGGTCCGAATGTTGCAGGTGTCATTGGCTCTGCTGTTGCTGCAGGTGCCCTACTCGGATTCCTTTCGTAATATCACAGAAACGAAAAAAACTAAAAACTATGACAGGAACGGCAGAATACTTATTGAGCATCTTCGTAGCGGCTTTGCTTGGAGGAGCCATCGGCTTTGAACGTGAATATCGTTCGAAGGAAGCAGGATTCCGTACCCACTTCCTTGTAGGACTTGGGAGTGCACTTTTTATGATACTCTCAATGCATGGATTTGATAGCTTTGTAGCTCAACCAGGTGTAATCATACAGCGCGACCCAGCCCGTATGGCTGCACAGGTGGTTAGCGGAATCGGTTTTATTGGTGCCGGATGTATCATTTTCCAAAAGAATGCAGTAAAGGGTCTTACCACAGCGGCAGGCTTGTGGGTAACGTCAGCCATAGGCATGACAGCCGCCACAGGCATGTATGCTGTTGCAGCCGCCTCAACGGCGATGGTTATTGTGTGCCTTGAGGCGATGAATTTCATTCATCACCATATTTTTAAGCATACGCCACACGAAAGTTATGATGCGGATGAGAATTCTGACAGCAGCACAGAACAATCTAAATAGCCAACTGCATAGTCTGACAATGATATAAAACGATACTAAGAATCTGTAGAACATAGAACTTCAAGTAAGAGTTTTTATCTAAAAAAACACAACTATCACAGTCGCAATAGTTGACGTGCATTAGCTATAGCAGCATCGCTGACATCACTGCCACTAAGCATCTGTGCTATCTCAGTGACACGTTCGTCTGACGAGAGTTTCTGCATATGACTGGCGGTGCCATTAGCAGTCTCCTCCTTATACACCTTATAGTGATGAGATCCAAGGGCAGCTATCTGTGGCAGATGAGTTATGCTTATCACCTGTCGGTCTTGCTGTCCCATTTCATGCATTATTTGTGCCATCTGCTCAGCAATTTTTCCACTGACGCCGGTGTCTATCTCATCGAAAATTATTGTCGGCAGTTTCACCGCACCGCTAATCATAGCTTTCAGGGCTAACATAACGCGTGCTATCTCGCCACCCGATGCCACCTGGGAAACAGGCTGAAGTAATGTCGAAGTATTGGCACTAAAGAGGAACGACACCTTATCCTGTCCGTTACGTCCAAGCTGTTCCTTCGTCAAAGCCACCTCGAAGCGAACATTCGGCATTCCAAGGGGTACAAGTCGTTCACGCATCTGTTTCTCCACTTCACGAGCAGCTTTCACACGCTTTGCCGATAGTTTGTCAGCAAACTGCTGACACTTCTTCTGAAGTTCTGTGAGTATCTTGCGTTGCTCTGCTATGTTCTCATCGCTGTTCTCGATGTTAGATAGTTTTTTCCCAATCTGTTCTTCTAACTCAAGAAGCTCTTCAACAGTCGTTACATGATATTTTTTCTGTAGCTCATAGATACGGTCAAGACGAGCATTCACAGCGTCAAGCTCTGCTGGGTCAAAGTCAACCTTTGACAGAAGGCTGTTCACCTCTGCAGCCACATCCTTCAGTTCAATATAACAACTATTCACACGTTCTGCTAATTCTTCAGAAGATGCAAATACGCGTCCAATAGAATGAAGTGACGAAGTCGCATTACGAAGCAATGACAACGCCCCACCCTCTTCACCGTCGAAATAGTTTTCAGCATCGTAGAGAGCCTGTTTTATCTCTTCTGCGTGACTCATCGTCTCGCTTTGGTCTTCCAGTTCCTGCTGCTCACCTGCATTCAACTTGGCAGCAGACAACTCATCGTACTGGAACTGGAGGAAATCTGCTTCCCGACGGCTCTGTTCTATCTCTTTTTCAAGGGTTCTGAGATTCTGTTCTGCCTCCTGATAAGCAGCATATGATTTCTGATAAGCCTCCAGGTCTGCTGAGTCACGAGCTATAATATCAACAACCTCAAGTTGAAAGTCCTGCTTATTTAACAGCAGATTCTGATGTTGTGAATGTACATCCACCAAGCTCTCGCCAAGCTCCTTCATCAGCGACAATGCGACAGGAGTGTCGTTGATAAAAGCACGGCTCTTTCCAGAAGCAGTAAGCTCGCGTCTCAAAATAGTGTCTTCCGCATCCTGTTCAATGTCGTTCTGCACGAAGAAATCATCCATAGCATAGCGCGAGAGGTCGAAATGTGCCTCTATGACACACTTATCAGAACCAGCTTTTATGGCTTTTGAGTCAGCACGCTGTCCTAAAAGCAGACCTATTGCTCCAAGAATGATGCTTTTTCCAGCACCAGTCTCACCGGTGATAACAGAAAAGCCCTTGCAGAACTCTATGTCAAGTTCCTCAATGAGCGTATAATTTTTAATATATAAATGCTTTAACATAAACGAACTCTCTCAACAACTATTGCCTAATCTTTTCCCACGTAGTGTTCTGCGATGCATTAAGACCTAGAAGAATGTCATAAACTGTCTGTTTTTCCTTCTGAGTTCCTTTACCTTTGTAAATATTTGCCAACTCATCTTTCTTGTAGTCGGTCCAAATCTGAGGCAACAAACTCAATGGTTTGTCTTCATGAGCTTTTTTCAGACAGTTCTCAAGTGCAGTCGTGACATTGGTGCGTCCGCGTTCCACGTTTTGAGCCATCTCGTCTAACCCCTTACGATAGTAGTCGTATTGCAACTGTCGGAATGGTTTCATTGCCTCGTCAAGATAGTCATTGATGATAGCAAAACGGTTACGTGAGTCCTCAAATGACTTCCATCCAGGGAAGTCCAGATTCTGTGCATTGTTTACAAGGTTCATACAGCGCTGCAGTACATCGGTTCCTCCCATAGGTGAGAAACTATCCAGATCGAGTCCTATGATAAGATATGCATAATAGGCTAAAAGCGCCACCAACTGATTATCAACATAATCCTCCTGATTGAAGTTCAGTTGGTCGAACTGTGCAAACTCGAAGTCAAAGTTCTTATCACGATTGTTGTAAAGTGTTGTCGTATATGCAGAGTTATAAACAGGACGATTGGCCTGTATCAGCGCAGTACACGCAAAACGGTTAGAGCTGGCATCGTATTTGGTTACAGTAAGATTAAACGTACATGATATACGTTCGTTCTGCTGGAACTGCAAAGCGGTCCACTGTCGCTCGTTAACGAACTGTTCCATCGTCTTCTGCAGATTATCGAAGACAGAGGCATCAGTACCTTGTATTTGCTGATGGTTAATGTTTATCTTTACCATCAGTTCCTGTGCCTGCATACATGTTACAAAAAGTAGCAGCAATAATAAGGAGAGAAGTCGCTTCATTAAGAAAGAAATTTATTTCATGCTTGCCAGCTCATCAATAATATCACGAGCCACCTCGTTTTTAGGTTTCTTATCAAAGTCCTTGCGGACGGTATGTGATATAATAGATATCTGATTTTCGTCGCTCTTGAAGCAGGTACCCTCGTTACGCAGTGAGTTAAGAACAATGAAATCAAAGTTCTTCTTCTCAAGTTTCTTCTGGGCATTCTGTTCCTCGTCGTTTGTTTCAAGAGCGAATCCAACAAGCTTTTGGTTTGAGCGTTTCATCTTGCCAAGCTCAGCTGCAATATCAGGATTTGGCACAAGATGAATATCCATTGTCTGTCCAACCCTCTTGATTTTCTCTTCCGCTACGCTTTCAGGACGGAAATCAGCTACAGCAGCACAAAGAATGGCAGCATCCATTTGAGGAAATGCCTTCACGGCTGCATCGTGCATTTCCTGAGCGCTCTCCACATTAATACGATGGATGTGGGGATGTGAAGTTCTCAGCGAAACAGGACCAGCAACCAACGTCACATCAGCACCACGACGAGCACATTCCTCTGCGAGGGCAAAGCCCATCTTACCACTGCTGTAGTTTCCTACAAAACGTACCGGATCTATCTTCTCGTATGTTGGTCCTGCTGTCAACAGGATATTTTTTCCCACAAGGTCTTTTGGTTCAAAGAACTCGTCAAGAGCCGCTACTATATGTTCAGGTTCAGCCATACGTCCCTTACCTTCCAATCCGCTGGCAAGGAAGCCGCTCTCTGCCTCTATGAAATGATTTCCAAAAGAAGCCAGACGCTCCATATTTGCCTGCGTTGAAGGATGTGCATACATGTCAAGATCCATAGCAGGAGCTATGAAAACAGGAGCCTTCATAGAGAGATAGGTCGTAATGAGCATATTGTCAGCCACACCATTAGCCATCTTGCCAAGAGTTGAAGCCGTGCAAGGAGCTATAAGCATGGCATCAGCCCATAATCCCAAATCAACATGGCTATTCCACGTACCGTCACGCTGAGAGAAGAACTCGCTGATGACTGGTTTATGAGTAAGTGCAGAAAGTGTTATAGGGGTTATAAACTCTTTTCCCGCAGGAGTAATCACCACCTGCACCTCTGCCCCAGCTTTTATCAGTCCACGAATGATGAGACACGCCTTATAGGCAGCTATAGAGCCAGTAATACCTAAAACGATTCTCTTCCCTCTGAGCATATTATTTCATTTTCTGTGCCTCACGTAAACGGATTCGAGTCAGCACCTGTTTTGTGTTATAGGTAAAATCTCCTGATAACATCCATCCATAGTAGCCTGGATCATATCTCAACACGTCTGCAACTGTTTTTCCCTTATGCTTACCAAAGTTGAAATACTCCACCATAACAGGTTTCCCTGCCTCGTCAAGCACCACATTGCCATTAGAATCCTTTGCTTCACCCCAGACGATACGTCCAGCGAAATCAACATTCTGGTTAACCTTTGAAAAATCTGCAAGGAATTCCATATCGTTCTTCAACACACGTCCTTCAGGATTCTCTCCCAGCTCACGCTGTCTCTCCTCAGTGTAGTGGTCCAACTCACCCATCAACACCCGATACGTTGCTTCCGTATCCTGATCAGCGCGGTGAGCCTCGAAGTCATCCTCCATCTTACGGCCACAGTAGAACTTATATGCTGCTGCAAGATTGCGGCGCTCAAGTTTGTGGAATATTGTCTGAGCATCTATAAGACGACACTTTGAAAAGTCGAAGTCAACACCTGCACGCAAGAACTCCTCTGCCAACAGGGGTACATCGAAATGGTTTGAATTAAAGCCTGCTATATCGCTACCACTGAAGATGTCGGCAAGCTTCTTTGCCATTTGTTTGAACGTTGGCTGATCCTTCACATCATCATTACTGATACCTGTCAACTCTGTTATTACAGGCAATATATACTGCTCAGGATTAATGATGTGGTTGCCACGCTCTTCATGGCCGTCAGGAAACACCTTAATATATGATATCTGTATGATTCGGTCTTTAACCAAATCAAGACCAGTCGTCTCCAAATCGAAGATGACCAATGGTTTTGCAAGGTTTAATTTCATTTTTAATCGTTTATCAACATTGGCATCATCAGCATGAGCACATCCTGATTCTCAGGTTGCTCAGAAGGAATAACCAATCCGGCACGGCTTGGGTCTGCCAATTGTATTACGACCTGCTCACAATCGAAATTACTGAGTATCTCAATAAACGAAGATCCTTTGAAACCTATACTCATTGTCATGCCATTATAGTCACATGCCATGCGCTCAGTAGCAGTCTTTGAGAAGTCATAGTCTTCCGCGTCAAGCTGCAATGTACCATTCTCAACGTGGAAACGAATGAGGTTACTTGAGTCGTTAGAGAAAGGCTGAACACGACGAAGTGCTGAAAGCAGAGCTACACGGTCAACATTAAGCTGGTTAGGATTGCTCTGAGGAATAACAGAGTTGTAGTTAGGATAACGTCCTTCGATGAGGCGGCATACAATCAGTCCGTCCTCGAAATTAATTTCAGCATTGCGCTCGTCGAAGCGGATTACCACATCACCACCATTCTTGCTAAGCACGCTCTTCAGAAGAGAAGCAGGCTTTTTAGGCAGTATGAATGCTGCGGGCACATCGCTTTTTACAGAGAAAATCTTATTACGCACCAATTTATGACCATCGCTTGCCACAACAGCAAGGCAATCAGGAGTGAGATCAAAGTAGATACCATTCATAACAGGACGAAGTTCATCCTGAGCCGTTGCGAAGATTGAACGGTTAATGTTATCAGCAAGCAGCTGTGAGCTGATATTGATGGTTGTTGCGCTCTCACTAACCTGCTGACTCTGTGGGAACTCATCAGCATTTTCTATTGGCAAAGAGAACATACCATTCTGATAGCTTATACGAGCAATATTCTCACCTTGATTCACGTCAAATGTGATAGGCTGCTCTGAAATGCCCTTCACCGCTTCGAGAAGGTCATGGTTACCAACGCAGAAGCGACCATCGCTGTCTGCTTCATTCAGTTCCATTGAGGTTTTCATCATTACCTCACTATCAGATGCAGTAAGGTTCAATCTACCTTCACTGACTTCAAAAAGGAAGTCACCAAGTATAGGCAAAGAGTTTTTACTGTTAATAACTCGAGATAAAGCAACAAGACGATTGCTAAGTGCGGTACTTGAAACTGTAAATTTCATAATATTCTTGATAATTTGTTTTCTGTATTTGGAGTACAAAAATACTAATTTAATATGGGATTAACAAAATAATGTCCATTTTTTTTCTTCTTTTCAAACAATTTTAGTAATTTCGCAAGCGATTTCGAAAAATACAAATTAAAGTAACAATAAATTATCATGGATTTAACAGGTAAAGTAATTGCCATTATGGAGGCAAGGAGTGGTGTTTCAGCACGTACAGGCAATCCTTGGATGACACAGGAGTATGTAATAGAAGTACCAGGTCAGTTCCCTCGCAAAATGGTTTTCAACATCTTTGGTGAGGACAAGATTAAGCAGTTCAACATTCAGGCTGGCGAAGAAATAACAGTACAGTTTGATATCGATGCACGCGAGTTCAATGGTCGTTGGTTCAATGACATCCGTGCATGGAACATCCTACGTGGTCAGGCAGCCCAGACTGTTCCTGCAGCAACACCATTCCAACCACAGCAGATGGCCGCACCACAGGGAGCCACAGCTCCATTCCCTCCTGCTCAGGAGCCTGCAGGTGAAGGTGCTGCAGACGATCTTCCATTCTAAAAAGATTGTCACGAGAAGAAAAAGAAAATGAGGATGAGCCGCTGCCCATCCTCATTTTCTTTTACGTTAAAACAAAAACTTATTTCTTGTTATCTACAGCGCACTGCTCAATGGGCAGGCACTTCTTATAGTTCTCGATGTAGCGCTCAAATCCGGCGACATCCTCAGAAGTAGGAGCAATAGAAACGCCTGTGTTGCCAGCAAAGACGACCTCCTCAAGATAGTCAGCAAGGTTGCGTCCCTTATTCTTAATGAGATAACCTGCAAGCAGAGCGATACCCCATGCGCCACCCTCACCAGCTGTTTCCATCACACTGATTGGAGAGTTGAGTGCAGCAGCGAGCATACGCTGACCTACGCCTGCTGTCTTGAAATAACCACCGTGACCAGTGATGCGATCCACACGAATCATCTCGTCCTTCAATAGGATGTCGTTACCAATCTTCAGCACGCCGATAGCACCATAGAGGTGTGCACGCATGAAGTTAGCAAGATTGAACTTGTCGCCTGCAGAGCGAACGAACATGGGACGTCCCTCAGAAAGACCTGTTACAGGCTCACCAGAAACATAGTTGTAAGCCATCAGTCCGCCACAATCGGCATCACCCTCAAGAGCTTTGTTGAAAAGCTTACCATAGAGTTCGTTCATATCAACCTTTATGCCGAGGAGCTGCTGATACTCCTTAAAGAGACCAACCCAGGCATTAATGTCTGACGTACAGTTGTTACAGTGAACCATAGCTACGAGTGATCCGTCAGGAGTAGTCACCATATCAATCATCTCGTATGGCTTAGACAGAGGCTTCTCAAGAACAATCATCGAGAATGATGATGTACCAGCAGAAACGTTACCAGTGCGCTGTTTAACAGCGTTGGTAGCAACCATGCCTGTACCTGCATCACCTTCTGGAGGACATACTGGCACGCCTGCCTTCAAGTGACCTGACACGTCAAGTTTTAGGGCACCATCTGGTGTCAGGAAGCCAGCATTCTCGCCTGCGTTCAAAGATTTGGGCAGGATATCAAGCAGTTTCCAAGAGAATCCCTTAGGAGCAATAAGCTCGTCGAATTTACGTACCATCTCAGCGTCATATGTCTTCGTAGCGGGATCAACAGGAATCATACCTGATGCATCACCTACGCCCAGCACGAACTGACCCGTTACCTGCCAGTGAACATAGCCGGCCAGCGTGGTAAGATACTTGATGTTTGAAACATGCTCCTCATTGTCGAGAATTGCCTCATAGAGGTGAGAGATGCTCCAGCGGAGAGGTATGTTATAATTGAAAAGCTCAGACAGTTCAGCAGCAGCCTTACCTGTATTTGTATTACGCCATGTGCGGAAAGGCACGAGAATTTGCTGTTTCTCATTGAAAGCCATATAACCGTGCATCATAGCCGAGAAGCCTATGGCAGCGAGTGCTTCAATCTCACAATCATACTGCTTCAATACATCCTTGCGCAGCTCTGCATAGCAGTCCTGAAGGCCATACCAGATGGCTTCAATGCTGTAAGTCCAGAGTCCGTCAACCAACTGGTTCTCCCACTCATGAGAACCCTGTGCGATGGGTTTATTGTCCTGATCGATGAGGACAGCCTTAATACGGGTAGAGCCAAACTCGATACCGAGAATGGCTTTACCTGCTTCAATTGTTTGTTTTGCGGTCATACTATTTATCTTTTAATTACTTCAGAGCTTTGTTCAGCATGTAGTACACCTCGTTGTTCTGCAGTTGCTGCTTAAACTCATAGGTCTTAGTATCCTTATTTATCTTAACATACTCTATGCCAAGCATCTCAGCGAAGTCCTCCCAGTACTCTTCGGTGATGTCGTAAGAGAATGCAGAGTGGTGAGTACCACCAGCGAGGATCCATGCGCCTGCGCCAATCTCAAATGTAGGCTGTGGAACCCACAGAGCAGAAGCGACAGGAAGATTTGGCATTGGCTTTGGCTCGATACACTCCACTTCCTGTGAAATCAGACGGAAACGGTTGCCGAGATCAACGACAGTAGCCTTGATGCCGCGTCCTACCTTTGAAGTGAACACGAGACGAGCAGTCTGCTGCTTGCGGATACCGATACCGAGGAAGTGAACCTCGAGCTTTGGTTTATCGACAGCGATGAGAGGACAAACCTCGAGCATGTGGCTCTGCAGGCAAGATGAGCGGTCACCTGCAAAGTTAAGAGTGTAGTCCTCGAGGAATGAGCATCCTGTCGGCATGCCCTGCTGGATAACCCACAATGTGCGATAGAGACAAGCCGTCTTCCAGTCACCCTCGGCACCGAAGCCGTAGCCTTCTTCCATCAGACGCTGTGAAGCAAGACCAGGAATCTGGTCGAAGCCGCAGAAGTCAGGAGCATCGATATCTGCATCACCCAAGTCATCGAAGTTGGTGGTAAAGGCAGTAGCGCCCTCATCCTTCAGCACGCGACGCAGAGCGATCTCAGCCTTAGCAGCGTTCTTAACCTTCTGCCAGTAAACTTCCTCACCACTCTCATCAATCTTGATGGTGTAGAGTTTCTTGTATTCCTCTACCAAAGCTTCAGCCTCAGTATCAGTCACCTGCTTGAAGTACTCCATCAGAGAAGAAACAGGATAGTAGTCAACATGATAGCCCAGACGCTGCTCGAACTCCACGCGGTCACCATCAGTAACGGCCACGTTGTTCATGTTCATACCAAACATCAGACAGCGCACATTGTGAGCATCAGCAACACCAGCTGCTACACGTGCCCAAACAGCAATCTGCTTCTGAGCATTCTCGTCTTTCCAGTAGCCGCAGACGACCTTACGTGGAACACGCATACGAGTGCAGATGTGTCCGAACTCGATGTCACCGTGAGCTGACTGGTTCAGGTTCATGAAGTCCATGTCCATTGTCTCCCAGGGTATCTCGGCATTGTACTGTGTGTGGAAGTGCAGCATTGGCTTCTTCAGAGCCTGCAGACCCTTGATCCACATCTTAGCA
>Ga0310695_10014677_pt1 | contig 10548 bp, 5 predicted proteins | sample RumenRJG_04DNA_FD_203882 | JGI IMG/M metagenome (GOLD analysis project Ga0310695, IMG submission 203882) | Bovine rumen microbial communities from Lethbridge, Alberta, Canada - RJG_04 (v2) (version 2) | ecosystem: Host-associated > Mammals > Digestive system > Stomach > Rumen | place: Canada... | reverse complement strand
AAGGAGTTTAAAAACACAAAGCGCACTGTGCGGGAGCCGCCCAGTGGCCTTGCATATTTCTCACGGAAGCCAATGCTTGTTATCTCATCAAGAAAGGCAACTTGTCCGCATTCTTAAGCGCGATGCCTGTACCATGGGCGACAGCGTGCAACGGGTCCTCTGCCACGTGGAACGGAATGCCGATTTTTGCGGTTAGTCTCTTGTTCAAGCCACGAAGCAACGCACCACCACCCGTCAACCAGATACCATTGTTCACGATATCCGCATACAACTCAGGAGGAGTCTGCTCCAACGCATTCAGCACAGCCGCCTCAATCTTAGAAATGGATTTCTCCATACAATGTGCGATTTCCTGATAAGAAACCGGCACCTCCATCGGCAACGCCGTCATCTGGTTAGGACCCCTAACGATATAGTCTTCAGGTGGTTCGTCCAAGTTCGTCAAGGCGGAACCGACATTGATCTTGATTTGCTCGGCCGTAGGTTCGCCAACCTTGATGTTATGTTGACGACGCATATAGTCAATCACATCCTCCGTAAGGTCGTCGCCAGCGATACGAATCGATTTGTTCGTGACGATTCCACCCAAAGAGATGACCGCGATCTCAGTGGTACCACCACCTATGTCGACGATCATGTTACCTTCCGGCGCCTCCACATCGATACCGATACCGATCGCAGCGGCCATAGGCTCATATATCATGTAAACCTCACGTCCCTGCGCATGCTCCGAAGAGTCACGCACGGCACGCATTTCCACCTCCGTACTACCGGAAGGTATACAGACGACCATTTTCAGAGAAGGGCTGAACAAACGGTTGTTTGGGAATGCCATCTTGATCATACCCCGTATCATTTGTTCCGCAGCGTTAAAGTTGGCGATCACACCATCACGCAATGGGCGAACCGTATAGATGTTCTCGTGGGTCTTCCCATGCATTTGGCGCGCTTTTTCTCCAATCGCCATCAGTCTGTCTGTTTTACGATCCAACGCCACGATAGATGGCTCGTCCACTACAATCTTCCCGTTATGGATGATAATAGTGTTCGCCGTACCAAGGTCGATCGCTATTTCCTGTGTGAAAGAAAACAATCCCATGTCTCTTTATATTTTTATTTTAGTGTTTAAAATGTCTAAAACCAGTCATCACCATGGCCACACCGTTGTTGTCACAGTAGTCGACGGACTCTTGGTCCTTGATGGAACCACCCGGCTGAACCACCGCCGTAACACCAGCGTTCTTAGCGATTTCAACGCAGTCAGGGAACGGGAAGAAAGCATCGGAAGCCATCACCGCCCCGTTCAAGTCGAACTGGAAGTTACCCGCCTTCTCGACAGCCTGTTTCAACGCATCGACACGGGAGGTTTGTCCCACGCCACTCGCGCAGAGTTGTTTGTTCTTAGCCAAGACGATAGAGTTGGATTTCGAATGCTTCACGATCTTATTCGCGAAAATCATATCCTCGATTTCGGACGCTGTAGGCGCCTTTTTCGTCACGGTCTTCATATCTTCCGCACCTTCCACCTTCAGGTCCTTGTCTTGAACCAAAACACCGTTCAGGACGGAACGTACTTGCCTCGTCGGAAGCTTCGCATTCTTCTGAACCAAGATGATGCGGTTCTTCTTCTGGGTAAGGATCTCCAAAGCGTCCGTATCGTAGTCAGGAGCGATGATCACCTCAAAGAAGATCTTGTTAATCTCCTCCGCGGTCGCCCTATCCAACACGGCATTGGTGATCAGCACACCGCCGAATGCGGAGACCGGATCACCCGCAAGAGCATCCTTCCATGCCTCCAAAACCGTAGGACGGGAAGCCACGCCGCAAGCGTTGTTATGTTTCAGGATAGCGAACGTGATATCGTCGAAGTCAGACATCAGGTTAACAGCCGCATCGATGTCAAGCAAGTTGTTGTATGAAATCTCCTTTCCCTGCAATTGCTCGAAAAGGTTATTGAAATCCCCAAAGAAAACACCCTTCTGGTGCGGATTCTCGCCGTAGCGAAGCATCTTTGAATTGTTCGCCGTATAGCGGAAAGCCGAAGCCGATTCCCCATCGAAGTAGTTGAAGATGGCGGAGTCATAGTGGGAAGATACGGCGAACGCCTCCTTGGCAAACCAACGACGCGTGTCGAGGGTCGTAGTGGCGCCCTGCTCCTTCAAGAGGTTCAGGAACGGCTCGTACTGCGCTTGGGAAGCCACGATGACAACATCCTTGTAGTTTTTCGCGGCGGCGCGGATCAACGAGATACCTCCGATGTCGATCTTCTCGATAATGGCTGGTTCCTCAGCACCCGATGCGACTGTATCCTCGAAAGGATAGAGATCAACGATCACCAAGTCGATTTCAGGGATCTCGTACTGCTCCATCTGCGCCAAATCCTCAGGCAAAGCGCGGCGGGCAAGGATTCCTCCGAAAATCTTCGGATGCAACGTCTTCACGCGGCCTCCCAGGATGGAAGGGTACGTGGTGAGGGACTCAACAGCTTGGCAAGGGATGCCGAGAGACTCGATGAAAGACTGGGTTCCACCCGTCGAAATGAATTGAACACCATCCGCGTGCAGGGCACGTATAATCTCATCCAGTTTATCCTTGTGGTAAACCGAGACCAAAGCCGTCTTAATTTTTTTACTATCAGCCATTTATGAAAAATATTTTTATATCTTTTGCAAAATTAGAAAATTTAGTTCTTATTCTAAAAGAATTTTGATATAAAAATAGCGGGTAAACGAGCTTTTTTTCTAAAAATTTCACAAAAAAACTCGCAAAGTGTCGTTACCAGATCTCAATCCTCTCTTCCGGACGGACAAACATCTTGTCATTTTCGTCGATTCCGAAGGCCGAATAGAAGAAGTCCAACATCGGCAACTGCACGTTTACACGGTACTTTCCGTTGGCATGAGGATCGGTGATGATCTGGTTGCGAAGATACTCATCCCGATAGTTGCCAGCCCATATTCTCGAATATGCGAGCAAAAATCGCTGATCAACGGTTTGGCCATCTATCAACATATCTTTCGTATTGTCAGTCAACGTATTAAGGAACGCCTGATGGGCGATATTCAAGCCTCCGAGGTCCGCAATGTTTTCCCCTAAGGTCAATTCGCCATTGCATTTCATGGAATCGATTACCACCACATTGGAAAAACGCTCCTTCATCTTCGAGGAAGCGGCCTTGAACCGCTCGGCATCCTCCGATGTCCACCAATCCGTCAGGTTACCATCCTTGTCGAACTGTCTACCTTGATCATCGAAGCCGTGGGTCATCTCATGCCCGATAACCACACCGATGGCGCCATAGTTTACCGCATCGTCTCCGTCCGCATAGAAGAAAGGAGGCTGCAGGATACCCGCAGGGAAAACAATCTCATTCGTCAACGGGCTGTAATATGCGTTCACGGTCTGCGGAGTCATGTACCACTTCTCCTTGTCGACTGGCTGACCCACCTCACGCATCTCCTTCAGGCTGTGGAAGTTGGTCAGGCTGAGGTAGTTCTCGACCAAACTACGGGATGGATCCACAACCGCCTCGGAATAATCCTCCCATTTGTCAGGGTAGCCTACCTTGACGCCAATCGCCGCCAATTTAACCTTCGCCGCCGCCTTGGTGCTGTCGCCCATCCACTTCAAAGAATCGATTCGCTGGCCGAAAGCAGTGCGAAGATGTTCGACCAAATCCACGGTACGTTTCTTCGCAGATTCAGGGAAGTATTTTTCGACGAAAAGTTGTCCCAAAGGTTGACCCAATCTGCCCTGTACCATATCCAAGGATCGTTTCCACAACGGTTTCAATTCCTCAACACCTCCCAACTGCTTGCTATAGAAATCGAACTTGGTCATCATAAAATCGTCCGACAAGTACGAAGCGACATAATTAATAGTGGTGATCGACACATAATCATTCAAAATAGCGGAATCCGTCTCGGCAATCAAATTAAAGAGATGAGAGAAGTAGCGAGGCTGTCCGACGGTCAACTCGGTCGGCTTCACAGGGAAAGCATCGAAATAGACATCCCAATTGAAACCCGGGTAAGACTTCTTCAATTCATCGAACGTCACCTTGTTATATGTCGCCTGCGGATCACGGTTCTGCACCTTCGTGTTCATCAGTTCCGCCATCTTCTTTTCAAACGCGTAGACGGTTTCAGCCCTCGCCTCCGCGCTATCGGCACCCAGCAGATTCAAGTAATTGGCCAACATGCGCTTATATCCGCGGATAATTTCTTGTCCCTTCTCGGATTCATCGAAATAGTAATCACGGTTAGGTAAACCTATGCCATCCTGCCACAACTCGGCAATGTTCATCGAGCTGTTCTTGGAATCAGGCGTGCATCCGACGGCAAAGAAAGGGTTACCCGCATTCAGGTGGAAATAGGCCAAATCAGCCGCGAAGGAAGAATCCTTCACATGAAAACTCATCGAGTTGATCCGATCAAACATATAACGGATAGGCGAAATGCCTTCCTGCTGACGCCTGAGCGAATCCATCGCCAAGGCATAATAATCACCGATCTTCTGCTCATTGCTACCCTGTGGCGCATGTTTGTCACGCGCTTCCTCCACGATCTCCCGCAGACGCTCCAGGTTCTCGTCATTCAACACATCGAAGGTGTTCAAGCGACTCTTATCTCCTGGGATAGGATGACTCTTCAACCATCCACCGTTCGAATACTGGAAAAAATCATCGCCTCGAGCAACCGTCGTGTCAAAATCAGACGAAAAATGAGCGAAGCCATCAACCTTTGCCTTGTCGGAGCATGAGGCAAATAACAGGGAAGAGACACATCCCACCATGAAAATACGTTTAATCATAATATTTATAACAATATACTTTATATTCAAAAATGACTTTCACATCAACACCCACTGCCTTTAGACATTAAGATAAATGGACAATTCCCCACTCCCCAGTTACGACATGGGCACAAAACATAACAGAATGTAAAGGTAGCAATTAATATTCGGAAGAGAAGCAGGTAAAAGTTAAAAAAGACTTCCGAGGGTTTTTAAAACTCATTTCGTGAAGAATGTGGGATGGAGATCGCGAATGATATACACACGGCAAAAACGACGTCCGCTTTATGCGCCCACACACACTTCAGGGACAAGAGGGGAAGGAATACATGGATACGGCATTCCAATATGTTTATGGATGAAAAAGCGCACCGATGGTTTGAAAAACTATTGATTTTCGTTTGTCCGATAATCATTGTTTCTTAATTTTGCTATCGGTAAACAAACTCACTTCAAACCTATATGTTACAACAGAAACTGCAACTCAAACTGCTGACAAAGCTTTCACCACAGCAAATACAGACCATCAAGCTGTTGGAGATACCTACACTCGAATTGGAAGAGCGTATCAGGCAGGAAGTGGAGGAGAATCCGGCATTGGAAATCACAGAAGACCCTATCACCTCCAACGGCAACGAGACGCACGAAAAGAACACAGAGGGGGAAGAAGGCGACGAAGAATACGACAGAATCGAGTTTGAAAACGACAATTACATAAACGACTATAAAACAGAAGATGACGTCCCAGAATATGCCTTAGAGGAGCGGTCCAGACAAGAGGCGAAGAATGAAGGACTCTCTCTCCTCAACGGAGAGACCCTACAAGAACACCTTCTAAATCAGCTCGGCTTCCGCACCATCAAGAAGGAATTGCGGGAAGTAGCGGAATACGTCATCGGGAACATAGACGGAGACGGATACCTGCGAAGATCCGCGGAATCGATGGTGGATGACTACTCTTTCCAAACGGGGAAAATCATTAGCGAATCCGTTGTCGAGCACGCTATTGAACTTATCAAATCATTTGACCCCTCAGGTGTAGGGGCAAGTTCGCTTGAGGAGTGTTTGTTTCTGCAATTAGAACGTAAAACTTCCACCCCAGCGATTGAGACGGCCAAACTGATCATCAGTAAATCGTTCGTGGACCTCTCCCAAAAACGCTACGACCGAATCATCAAAGACCTTGGCATCGAAGAGAAGGACATCAAAAACGCGATATCCGAAATCGTCAAACTGAATCCCAAGCCAGGCAGCTCATGGGACGGTTCCATCAGCGGCAGTAATACCCAAATCACACCCGACTTCATCGTCGAGAACGAAAACGGGGAACTAAACATCACCTTGAACCAAGAGTCCGTCCCGGAACTGAATATCAACAAGAACTTCGCCAACATGCTTGATGAATATGCCAATAACAAGAGCAACCAAACCAAAGAGATGAAGGAGGCGGCAATCTTCGTCAAACAAAAGTTGGACTCCGCAAAGTGGTTCATCAGCGCCATCAAACAACGCCACGAAACACTTCAAAGCGTCATCAACGCATTAGTGGAAGCACAGAAAGATTTTTTCCTATCTGGCGACGAAACGAAACTGAAGCCTCTCATCCTAAAAGACATCGCGGACAAGACGGGGTATGACGTATCCACCATCTCACGCGTCAGCAACAGCAAGTACGTACAGACCGAATTTGGCATATTCCCCATCAAATACCTATTCACAGATGCGGTACAAACCAACGATGGAGATATGATTTCGACCAAGGGAATCAAGACGGTCTTGGAAGAATGCATCAAAAATGAGGACAAAAAGAATCCGCTGACAGATGACCGTCTTATGGAAATCCTAGCGGAGAAGGGATATACGATAGCCAGACGCACCGTGGCGAAATATAGAGAGCAACTGAACTTCCCCGTCGCAAGACTACGTAAGGAATTATAACTACAACGTATTATGGAAAACGAGAAACTGAGCCACCAGGAGGGTCTGGGAGATACCAATCAGAACGGCATGTCCAACCATAACGAAGGAGAGGGATTTGCCTCGGAAGAGACAAACCAACAACCAACCGGGGATGTGGCAATGGGCGTCAGAAATAATACGGATCAACTCTCGAAGAAAAAACGGAAGAAGGTGTTCAAGACCTTGGCGAAAGCTATCTCCTTCATATTCTTCCCCCTGCTGATTCCAATCTATGGTACCTTCATGTTGTTCAACATGAAGTTGTTCACCTACTACCCAACCCAATACGTACATGCCGCCAAGACAACCATCTATATCTTCGGCATCATATTACCGTGTCTGTCGTTTATCATCCTAAAACTATTTAAAGCGATTTCGGACGTGCGCATGCCAAGGAAAGAGGAGCGGATATTACCCTACATCTGCATCGCATGTTGCTATCTCTATTGCTCATACCTGCTATTCCGCAATGCGATGCCTTTGTGGGTCATCGACCTCGTCTTGTGCGTATCATTCGTCATCCTTGTGGAGTCCATCGTCTCCAAATTCTGGAGAATCAGCGGCCACGCCACCAGCATGGGTATGATGACTGGAGCAATCATAGTGGCTGGTTACAGCACATACACGGATGTCTGCACCACACTGTGCGTATACGTGTTCCTTGCGGGAATCGTAGGAAGTGCGAGGCTCTACCTGAACCGGCACACGGATGCGCAACTCATCGTCGGATTTCTCTTCGGATTGCTTAGCGCAATATTGATCTACTGCATTGACCCCGCCAAGGTATTTAGGCTAATGTGATCACGTATTGGATGAAATCTTCTTGCCCCTACAGATTTCGGCAAACTGACAGTATGCACAGTTGCTAGGATTATTGGTTTGGGCAAACGGCAACTCAGGACTAAAAATTTCCCTCAGCAAAGTCGTAAGGTTTTGCTCCAACTCCCCGCATTGCTCTAAGGAGATCGAAAGAATCTCCTCCTTCAAGGCACCATCGCTAATCCTCAAACGGGCTTGGCCCTCCTTATAGCGCACAAATGACAACGAAGGCACCACGTTCCAACCCTTCTCCTCTTTGCACAAATAAGCGTAGAGCATCACCTGCAACGCATACGGCCATGATTTGTTTGGGCTTTGCGTCGAATCATCACCGAAGAACAACGATGAGATATTAGGGAATGAGACGAACCCATCCTTGCTGTCACGGCTACCGGTCTTATAGTCAACCACCCGATAGGTGCCATCGGATTCCACCTGCAACCGGTCGATGGTACCACCCAACGTGAAACACATACCATCCACCTCTATATCATGGACAAAGTCATTCGTCTCCACACCGACAATCCTAAAAGGAGTGAAAGCCCGATCGGAGGACAACACATTCTTCACATATGCTAAAACAGTCATCTTAAGCAAAAGTTGTTGTCCCGTGTATTGGGGGGCCATATTTTCCCCCGCCTTGAAATATTCACGCTTAAAAGCATTGTCTACTATCTGCCCCAATTTCCCATCCTGTCCCAGCAATTGGTTCAAGTCCTCCTTTTCTATGGGCACACCATTAAAATGCCCATAAATCTCCTCCATGGCAGCATGGAAGACCAATCCCAGCAATCGGTGGTCCACCTCATCATCCAATTCCTCCACCTCCTTCAACCCCACGACGTAGGAGAAATAAAATTTCATCGGACAAGAAATGTAGGAGTTCAGCATGGAAGGAGAAAGCTTCGAGGCCTTCGGGTTATATCTTTTATCGTACGAAAAACGTAGTTTATTTATTATCTCATCACTTTTAGTCACCTCGAAAACGCTATCCGAAGAGACCTCAATATCTGAATTCAGATCATACAAATCCACCTTCACCTCCGACTCCGCCAACAACTGCATAAGAAAACGGCTCATCTGTCCCTTAGAACCACCAGACACCGCCGTACTATAAAGAAAAGTGGCCGTCTCCACCCGCTGAAGAAGACGGTAAAAATAGTACGCATACAATGAGTTCTTATGCTCGATGGTGGTCATGCCGAAGGCACGGCGCAAGCTATGTGGAACAAAAGAAGCCTCTCCTCCTCCCTTAGGCAATACCCCTTCATTGACGGAGAGCATCACCACATTCTTGAAGTCGAGGTTTCGCGTCTCAAGGAAACCCATCACCTGCATGCCCTTCACTGGTTCGCCTGAGAAGGGCACCGAAATGGAGGAAAGCATTCTCTCCAAGAGTTTGCACAAGGTTTGGACATTGACTTGCAGGTCGCCATTCTCCGTCAATGTCAAAAGCCTGTTCACAACCGTGTAGGCACGGAACAACGCCTCCTTATACAAAGGGTCATAGATGGCTTCATCCAACACGGGAGAAGCCTCTCCCTGGGAATCTGAAGTCCCCTTACGGTAATACATGGCCACCTTCTTCAAGATAGCCCCCAACCACTTCAGCATGGAGGATGATGCCTCCTCACTGCCTGCATCGACAAAGGAGAATAGCAGTCCCAACGAGTCGTTCCCACCCCTCAAATAGGCGATGGTGGGGAAGTATTTATGTTCCTTGATGATATTGTCATATAGCTCCGTAACCCCTTCGAAAGCGATTTGCACATAAGGGTTGCACAACGTCTCTCTGACAAGGCGGAAAGGGACGGAATGAGGTTGTTTACCGGCAACGATCGCCACATTGCACTGCATCTCGACCAACACCTTCATCAAAGCATAAACGGGAGTCTGTATGAGTGGCAAACCCATCGTGATGTTCAGGTCATCCACACAAGGCGGAATGGAGTGCAGGACCGGCAAAAGAAGGGATTCATCACACAAGACGACAGCCGTCTCAGGATCAGACAAACCTCTTTCCTTACAATCCGCCAAATAATCGTTCAGATACTTGGCTTGAGCATTCTCAGTAGATGAACTGACGAAAGAAAAATGTTTAGGGACACTTCTGAAAGCGTTCAACGACGATTTGGGCAACTCATTCGGGAACTTCTCCAAATTCCGCATCATAAACGTGGCGGCCTCATGTTTCACATCGGGCATATTCATGTAATACTCGTCCGTATCCCAATAGAACAACGCCTTACCAGCCTTATAAAGACGAGAAAAAAGTTCCTCCTCGCATTTATTCAAAACATTAAACCCAACGAAGACATATTTTTCGGAACGAAAGGATTCCACCCCATTCTTCTTGAGCACCTCATCCACCACGACACGGTGCAGCATCCCTTCATAAGCTAAACCTTGTCCACGCAAATTCTCCCGAAAATCATTGTACATCGGCAGAAGCGCATCCCATAGCGCCATGAACTTCCGTTTCAATAAGGATTTCTGTTCCACGGAGAAGTTATGGAAGAAGCGCTGCAACGAGGCGATTTGCTCTTCGGACAAGAAACTGAAATCGTCCTCCATCTTCGCCAAGTCCACCATGTTCTTGAAAAGTAGATGGACAGGCACCAGATTATTATCCACATCCTCGAAGTCACTCAGGATGATCTCTCCCCAAAAATAGAAGGAATCCATCGTCTCCGGTTCAACACCTAGCTCCTCCCAATCGATATGTGCGGAATAGGCCTTAAAAAGGTCACAGATAAGCTTCGTTTCATCCGCCACCTTCAGGTTCGAACAGGAGGCGAACAAATCCTGGATGGTCTGATATGAAGGTGACCAAATCGGCTTGTCTACACTCTTCACCAAGTAATTATTGAAGAAAAGCCTCGCACGGTTGTTCGGGAAAACAACCGTCAAGTTGGACAACTCACCACCATACTTGGCGGTCAAATCCTCCGCGACAAGTTCTAAGAACGGCACTGC
>Ga0310695_10014675_pt1 | contig 10549 bp, 1 predicted proteins | sample RumenRJG_04DNA_FD_203882 | JGI IMG/M metagenome (GOLD analysis project Ga0310695, IMG submission 203882) | Bovine rumen microbial communities from Lethbridge, Alberta, Canada - RJG_04 (v2) (version 2) | ecosystem: Host-associated > Mammals > Digestive system > Stomach > Rumen | place: Canada... | reverse complement strand
TGAATCTTAATGGACGAAGAATTCTTAATAATCTTAATACTTTTAAAAATTGAAGTGATGATCTTCCTTGTGATTCAGTTAAATATTTTTGATAAAGACTATAAAAATCTAATAAAGAAAAACCAACAATAATTAAATCAATTTTATTCCAATTATCTCTTATATAAGAACCTTCATCCATAACAAAACCTAAAGCAATAATTTTTGCAATACATTCAAATAAGAAAATAAGATTAAAAAACAAATCACAAATATCAAAAACCAAAACCCAAATATATCCATTAACAAAAGTATCTAAAATTAATCTAGCAGTAGAAAGTAAAATCATAATCAAAATAAAATTATCAAAAAATTTATATCCAATTAATTGCATACAAAAAATTCTAAATTTATTAGTTTGAGGAATAAAATAAAGTGCATTTTCACATTCATTTCTTCTAAATAATTTATTAACTTTTTGCCATTCTCTAATACTTTTATCAACTCCAGTATAAATTTTAGTATCATCATCTTTACTAATATTAGTTTCTTCATCATCATATGAAATTGCCATTTGAGACATTGAAGAACTTAATTCTGAACCACTTAAAGCACTTACATTATTAATTACACTATGAGTTGAAATTCGACTTTGACTTGCTGAATATGAAATATCTTGTAAATTAATTTGATTTGCTACTCCTCTTGTTTTTACTCCTTTTAATCTGTTTTTATGTTCTTTTTCTTTTTGTTTTATTTGATTTAAATAATCTGGAAGGGCATACATTTTTTCTATTTTCTCATCTTCCTCTTCATCATCTTCATCATTTGAATTATCATCACTAAATGATTGAAGAAGAATTGAAGTGAATAAATTGAATATTATATAATTACCTAAGAATATCCATGCCATTAAATAAAAAAATGTTAATGGGTTCATACGAAATAAATCATATAATAAAACGTTCCAATTTTCTACAGTTAATATTTGAAAAGTAGTATAAAAAGCAACAAGGAAACTTTGGAATCTTGAATCTCCATTAAGTAATGACATACCTAATAATTCAAAAATTAAAATAAACATTAAAAGAATACAAATAATGTAAGCAACATTTGCTAAAGCCTTTTTAATAGATATAATAATTAATCTCATTGATTTCATTCTCCTTAAAACTTTAGTTAATCTCAAAACTCTAAAAATTCTAAAAACTCTTAAAAAACTCAAATTAGCTATTGCACTTTTTTTAGCACCAATTTCATTATCAGATGAAGATGTAGGAGTTGCCATATCTACAATTGCAAAGGCAATAATAAGAACATCTAAATATGTAAAAGCATCTGAAAAATAAACAATTGGTCCTAAACCAATAAATTTAAGAATGAATTCAGCAATAAAAATACCATTAAAAACATAATTTGAAATAGATAATTTAATAAATTGTTCAGGAGTAAATAAATTACCATCTAAAGCCATAAATACAGCATTAATAATAACAACTAATAAAATAGTATAATCAAAATAATTATTAGTAGCAACTAAATAAAATGCATAACGAATTTTTTGTCCTCTTTGAATTCCTGGATTTGCATTCCAAATAATAATATTGAAATTTTCTAAATTTTCTATCATTTTATTCCATTCTTCTCTATTTTCATCAGGATTTTCATTATATAAAACATCACCACCACTCCATTGAACATATCTATGTGAATTTGTTTTTAAATCATAAATTGCGATTTGTTTAACTTCTCCTTTAACTTCAATTTTAGAATCTTTATTTTTATTATTTTCTTTTTCTTTTTCTTTCTCTTCTCTTCGTTTGTCATCAGTTAATTTAAAATATAAAGTTTCATCTTCATTGAAATAATAAGATAAAGTCCTGTAATTAAAATCATCTAATTTTTTATAAATTTTATCATAAAATCCTTTTTTATATTTAATTTCATCTTGAATTTTATGATGATTAATAAAAGCACTTCCTAAAATTAAAGTACTTTTACTTCTAGAAGCATGAGTTTGCTTATTACCAAAAACAGTTGAAGTTGAAGAAACTTTAGTAGAGGCTCCTTTAGAAGATAAAGTCCCTAAAGAAATTTCTTTACCAACTGCATATCTCCCATAATCTCTCATTCTAGGAGGCATAATTTCTAAAATTTGAATAGGTAAGTTTTTAAGTGAATGAGTTAAATATGCACATTCACTATCTAAATAATCGAAATGCTTTAATTTTTCATATTTATATTTTTTCAAATTTAATTTTTTATCATTAAAAAAGAAAAATGCTTCTGTTGATTCTGGTAATTGTTTTTTGTGAATGTATTTAATTTGACGACCTAAAACTTCTCCTCTCCAATGATCTACTTTAAATGTGTCTTTTACTTTTAAATCTTTATCAATTATATTATTCATATAATTCATATAAAATTTTTTTCCACGTAAATTTTGAGGTATCATATCTTGTTGTATTGTTAATGGATCTGTATATTTTTTATTTTGATCTTCTACAATTAATTCTTTTGAATTTAACATTGGAAATTTATTTAAATTATTTTCAATAGATGGTGTTTTAAAAATATATGTTGGTATTTTTTTATCTATTGCTTTTTCTTTACTATTATTAATATTACTAACATTTATACTACTCATATTAACTGAATTATTCATACTTTTATTATGAGAATTTTGACTTTCATTTAAACCTTTTAATTTTAATTTATCCTTTTCTTTTTCTTTATTTATTTCCTTTTCATCTTCTTCTTCATGTTCAATATTCATAAAAATATGACTTCTATTAACTGCTTTATCATCTCTTCCTCTTGGAGGTTTCAAATCAATAATAATATTCTTATTTAAATTATAATTTAAATTCTTATAAAATTTCTGCATTTCTTTAGTAGTTAAATTCACATTATCATTCTTTGCTCCTCTATCCATAATACTTTTCCTTGCAATAGTAATATATTTATTACTTTCTAATTTTTTATTAATTTCTTCCATATTAACATTATCAGAATAAATTTTATAAGTTTGAGGAATATTTTTAGGAAGTAATTGTTCTTCATCTAATGAAATTTGAGATAGAGAAATATCTTCTTTATTATATAATGAAATATCTAATTTATTTTTACTATCTAAATCATTTAAAGGATTCTCAATTTCTTCTAAATAATGTCTATCTTGATCATATTGTAAAAAATTTAAATATGATCTTCTTCTTCCTAAAGTTGATACTGGTAATCCATTTAAAGCTTCTTTTTGTAAAAATTCATTTATATTAAATTTATCTCTTAATTTTTGTAATCTTTCCTGTAAAATTTTATCATTTTTCAATTTTAAAAGATTAGGTAAACCTGCGTTTGGTCTAACAAAAGTAATATCATTATAAATTTTTTCTTCATCATTTAAAGAAAGTTTCTTATCTAAAATAATTGATTGTTCATCTGATGAAAAAGAATGGATTGTTTTTCTTTTTGAATAAACTGATTTTTTATCATCTGAAATACTATCATCAATTAAAACTGAATCATTATTTTTATCATCTATTGAATTATCCAAATTTGATAATGATAAATCAGTCATAAAAGATAATTCTTGATTAATATGATTTTTATATTTTTTAGTTTGATAAATTTGTTTTAACATATCACGAGATACTAAATTACTAATTCTTTGTTTGGATTTTTTTTTATTTGACATTGGATTTTTCCCTATAATTGATGATTTTCTTCTTCCTTCTAATTCTTTATTTTTATCTATTTTTTTTTGTTCTTTAATTTCTGCTTCAAATGATAAATCTGGTTTTATTATTAATTGATTTTGAATTAATCTTTCCATTTCTTTTTTTTCTATTTTTTGTTTTAAATTATTATCTTTTGTTTCTATTACATTTTGACCTGTAATTTTTTGTAAATTTATCATTTCGTCTTTTAAATGTTTTTGTGTATTATTAATTGATATTTCTATAGCATCTGTATAAATTTTCTCTTCTGGTTTTGGAATTTCTTCTTTACTTACTTTTCTTTTTATTTTATTATTTTCTTCATTTTCTTTTTTCAATTCAATATTTAAATCTTGTAAATTAACTGAACTTATTCTTACACTTACTCTATGACTTCCTCTTCTTTTATCTTTTTTCTTTTCTTTAATATTTCTACTTGAAGATTTTTTTTCTTCTTTTTTTTTCTCATCAATTAATCTATCAATTTCTTTTTGTTGTCTTTTAATATCTTTACATAAATGTGTTTCTTCATCATCAATCATTTCTTCAATTATATATAATTCTTCAGGATTATTATTTGTCATAATATACATATCTTTTACTGTTTGATATACAATTGGAATATCTCTTCTATTTTTAGTTATATGAAATGCTTCATCATCAACTTTAAAATATAATTCACGTAAGCTTTCACCACTTTTTTTTAAATTTTTATTCTTTAATGCTCTTTCTTTTTTTTTCTTTTCCTGTTTTTCCTTCTCTCTTAAATCATATCTACTTTTAATCAAAGCAAAAAAACTTTTTTTCCCAGTTAATTCTTTTCTAGTAACTTCAATTTTCTCAAATTCAGAATTAGTAACAGCAAGGAATAAATTAATTAAATAAAAGCCACCAATCATTTCATAAAAAATAAAATAAGCAAAAATAATAATAGGATTTACTTGAATTTTATCTTTAAAAGTTCTAGAAACATAAGTAAAAATATCAGACCATCCTTCCATAGTAACCATAACAAAAACAGTAACAAAACCATATAAAACATTATCAAAATTAATAACCCCATTATTAGGATTTCTATAAGCTTTAACACAAATATATTTATTCCCATTTGTATTAAATAAATTACAATCACTATCAAAAGTACACATAGTTTTTTTTTCTTTTAAAGAAATTAAATAACCATAATTTAAACTCATACATCTTCTCAAAAATAAACCTTGCCACATTTGAACACCTGCAATAGCAAAAATAATAAAAAAGAAAAATAAAACAATAGTTGTTTCAGCTAAATGAGAAATTGATGCTAAAAGAGCAATTACTAATTTACGAAGTCCTTTAACTGACTTTACTGTTTTTAAAGGACGAAGAATACGAAAAGCTCTTAATCCAGCTAAACCTGAAATTTTTTTACCATTCATTACTCTTTCTAAAATCCAAGAAATCCAACCTACAAAAACTACAAAAAAATCAAGACAATTCCAATAATCTTTCAAATATGCATTTTCTGTCATTACAAAACCATAAGCAATAATTTTTAAAATACATTCAAAAGTATACCAATATAAAAAAAATTGATCTGATGTATTTGCAATATTATGTTCATCTCTTGGATCTGATATTAAAATAAATATTGTATTCAAAATAATAATTAATAAAGAAAAATTATCAAAAAGTTGATTATCTACTAAAAATAAACACCAAAATCTTGCATAAACTAATCTTTTATTAAATTTTTTTCTACATTTTAAACAACACCATCGATCAAAATATCTTCTTGCTTGTTCTTCTTTTCTTAAAGGTTTAAAATCAATTACTTCTTTTGCTCCTAAATCAGCTTCATTTTCTAATGAAAAATGAGGTACTCCTCTTTCATTTTTTTTATCCATGAAATAATTATTTAATAATCTTCCTTTATATAATAATTTTTCAGTATTATTCATTATCATTTCTACTTTTTCATTTTCTACTTTTTTCATTTTATCATATTTTAATTTTAATTCATTTATTTCTTTTTGTAAATCATCTGTATCTAAACCTTTTAAAGCATTAACATCTTTTAATTTTTTTTTCTCTTTTAATTTCTTTTTAATTTCCATTCTTTCAACATCTTTTTTAATTTCTTCTTCTTCTTTATCATGAATATTTTCATATTCAAAATTAAAAACATCATTTTTAAAAAATTGTTCTTTATAAAATTTATCATATTCCATTAATTGACTTTTATCAGCTTGAATATCTTCTTCATCAACAGTATCATCATCAGATTCAATTAAATAATGTTCATCTAAATCAACATCATATTCATAACCAGAAATTTGTTCATCTTCTTCTTCTTCTTTTTTTTCTTCAATATTAATAGGTCCATTAAACATTTCTTCTCTAATTGTTCTTTTTCTTACTTGTTTAATTGTAACTTGTCTTTGTGATAATTTCTTTAAATATTTCTTTTTTTGTGTATCAGATAATTCTGACAAATTATCAATATTATCATCTTTATTTCTAATATCAAAATCTTTATTAAATCTATTTGGTATATTTATAGTTTTTACTGTTTTTTTTTTATCAAATATTCTTTTTTTCTTCATATCTTCATTTAAATCAAATAAAGCTTCATTTTCTTTTAAATGATTTGTACTTAAAGAATCTAAAATTCGAGTTGCTTTTCTAGTATATTGTTTCCTATTAAAATTTTGTTTATTTTTTTCTTCAAAAATAAAACCTAATTGTTTTAAACTTTTTTTTAATTGTTCATCATTTTCTAAATCAGAAGGAGCTAAAGAATCAGTTTTTGAAACATCTAATCCTTCTTTTATTTTTTTTTCTTTTTGTGTTTGTTCATCTATTTGTTCATCTATATTTTTTATACTTTGTTCACGAACTTTTGTTTGTTCTTCTAATAATTTTAAATATTGAATTTGTCTTTTTTTTCTTTGTTCTAATTTTTTTTTTTTATTTTCTATATTTCCTAATAATGATTTTTCTTCTTTTTTTTTGTTTTCTGGTTCAGATTCATTTTTTAAATTCTTTTCTTCTTCTTTATCAAAGTCTAATAAATTTAATTTTGTTATTTTTTTTTTGGATTGACTTTTTGAATTTTTGTCTTCTTCTAAAAAGTCATGTATTCCTATTTTTACCTTTAATGAAGATTTTTTTTTATTTGATTGTCTTTCTATTTTTTTTTCTTCTTCTTTTTCGAAAGTATTTTTTTTTTCATTTTCTTTTTTTATTTTTTCTTCTTCTTCTTTTCTTTTTTTTTCTTCTTCTTCTTTTTTTTTTCTTTCTTCAAATTCTTTTTTTATTCTTTCTTCTTCTTCTTTTCTTTTTTTTTCTTCTTCTTCTCTTTTTTTTCTTTCTTCATCTCTTTTTCTTCTTTCTTCATCTCTTTTTCTTTTTTCTTCTTCTCTTTTTTTCTTTTCTTCTTCTTTTCTTTTTCTTTCTTCAAGTTCTTTTTTTTTTCTTTCTTCTTCTTTTTTTTTTCTTTCTTCTTCTTCTCTTTTTTTTCTTTCTTCTTCTCTTTTATTTCTCCAAAAAGTTTTTAAATCTTTAAAAATTTTTTCTTTTCTTTTTTTTTTTAATTTTTTACTTAATATTTCAGTTTTTTCAAAACCCTTTTTAATATTTTCAATTCCATTTATTTTTTTATTTAATTTTTTTAAAAATTGTTTTTTTAGAATTTTATTATATTTTTTCTCAAAATCTTTTAATCCATTTTCAATTCTATTTTTATTTTCTTCATTTTTTTTATCTTTATTTTCCTTTTGCTTTTTTTTAAATTTATCTGCATCTTTTTTTAATTTATCAAAATCTAATGTTTTAATTTCTTTTTTTTCTTTATTTGCTTTTTTAATTTGAATTAGTCTATTCATTTTAGTTTCAATATCTTCTTCAGAAATATTTGAATCTGAATCATCAACTTTGTATTTGTTATATTTATCATTAGGATCTTTCTGTTTTGAATTTATATTCAACGCTTCATCTTTTTTCATTTTATTTAATTGTATAAAATTGAATTCTAATAAATTTTAATTTCTTATTTCAATATTTGAATATTCAAAATAACATTTCAAATATAAAAATGTATAAAAATCAAATATATAAAAATATCTTTGGATTTTAATATATATTTTATAATTTTCATTTAATAATCTTAAGATATTAATTAATTAAAATATTCTATATTTTAATTTAATTAAATAATATTTAAAAGTATTTATAATTATTGAATTTGTTAATTAAAAAATTATTATTTATATATGAAACAATATATTCAAAATAACTTTGAATTTCCTTTAAGAATAACAACAAAAATAAATGGAAAAAAATATTATTTATCATGTCATAGATTTTATCAAGTTGAAAAAATGTATTCAACAAAAACCATAATAATGTTTCATAATCAATTGCTTGAAGGTCAAAAATGGAAATTAATTCAGAAATATAAAGGTTTATATTACATAATTTATGATTTAAATGATTATTCAATGAAAAATTGGAATTTATATTTTGATATTGAATCAAGAAACATTTATTTATCAAAGAATTTAAAAACATTATGGAAATTAGAAAAAATTGAAAAAGATACATTTTATATTAAAGATGCCTTATATAATTATTATTTAAATTTATCTATTGATGATAAAAGAGACATTAATTCTTATTATGGATTAATGTCAAGTGATATTAATAAAGAAAATTTAAAAAATGTATTTTTTTTTGAGAAAAATTAATTTTTTTAAAATGATAAATGTTTGCAAAATTTTATTTTTAAATTAACCGAAATTATTTAAATGTTTATTTTTATTTTAATTATCATCTTTATCTTGATTATCATCTAAATTTTTTATTTCATCAAATATTATTTCTACTTCTTCTTCTTCTGGATTATGTTCTGTTGTTTGAATTGGAGTTTCATTTTCATTTTTTATTTCTTCATTTATTTTAATTTCTTCATTGTTTTTATTATCTGATTCTATATTATTTTCATTATTTTCCTCTTCAATTTTAATATTTTCTTCATTTTTATTTTCAATATTATCATTATTATTATTTTCTGTATTCAAATTATCCAATTTTATATCATTTTCATTTATATAATTTCCCATATTATTATTTTTAATTTCAATATTTTCATCATAATCGAAATTTTTATTATTTAAATTTTCAATATTATTATTTTTATTGCTATCAAATTTTTCATCTTCATCTTCATTATTATTATGATATTCAAAATTTTCACTATTTATATTATTATTTTGAAAATCAAAATTTAGATTATCATCATTATTTTGAATTCCATCATATTTATTTTTTTCAATATTATAATTTTCAAATTGAGGATATTTATTATTAAAATCATTTTCAAACTTATTTTCATTATTATTATCATTGTCTTTTTCAATATATTTAACATTCTTTTTTATATTTTCATTATTATTATTATCGTTATTCCCAATATTTTCATTATGATTATAATTTTCATTTTCAATATTTTCATTATTAATATTTTCCCTATAAATATTTTCACTATTAATAATTTCATTATCTTTTTTTTCTTCATTTAAATTATCTTCAAATTCTTCATTTTCTTCATTATTATAATTATTTTCATATTCATTATTTTCTTTATTTTCATTATTATAATTATCATTATCTTTAATATTTTTTTTAATATCATTTTCAATAATTTTATTTTTTCTATTATTTATTTCAATATTATTATTTTGTATATTATCATTTTTAAATTCATTATTTTCTTTATTAAGCTTATTTTTAATATTTATATTTTCATTATTATAATAAATCATATTATTATCATTATCAAATATATTTATATTTTTCTTATTATATTCTTTTTGAAGTTTAATTTTATTTTGAATGATGTCACTCTCAGTTTTAATATCTAAATTTCTTTCATTTGGAGTATAATAATGAGTATGAATATTATTTAAATGTTCATTATCATTTTCATCATTTTCAATTTCACCAAAATATATAATAGGATTATCTTGATGTAAAGATTGAATAAAATTTTGATTTACTTTAATATTATTTAAATCTTTTTTATAATTTATATATTCTTTTTGATATTCATTTTCTTCTTTTTTTTTTGGAATTTTCTTATTTTCATAATCTTTTATAACTAATGGATTATCTTTAGTGTTATTTTTTTGTTCATTTAATAAATCTAACATATCTCTAATTTCAGAAATATCAATTTTATAATTTGATTTAGAATCTTTTTTATTATTATTTTCAGTATTTTTAATTGTTAAATTATTATCACTTTTATTTTTATTCATTTGAATAGGTGAATGATATACTTTAATGCCTACATTATTTTTTTTATATTCATTGAAGAAATTTGAATGATCATTTCCATCAAAACTATTTTTTATATGAGACCAATGACCTGTTATTAAATTTTTATTAAAATTATTTAATTTTTGATTTAATTTTAATTTTCGATATCTTTCTAATCCATCTTCTTCACCATCAATTAATATTTTCCTTTTTTCATGTAAATTTTGTATCATTTTATTTAAATTACTATCTTTTGGTATTACATAATTTTTAACTCTTTCATAATGTATTTTTTTATTATTTAAATTAGTATAATGAAAATCAGTATTTATATTATCATTTTTTAGATTTTTGTAGTTATTATTTTCATTAATATATTTTTTAGTCTTATTTATTAAATTATAATTATTATTATTATAATAAATATTATTTTTAATTGGAGATATAAAAGAATTCTCTTGTTTATTGACAATATTCTTTTCTTTATTTAAATTGCCAAAAGAATTATTTTTAAAGGTTATATTATTTGATTGACTTGAATTATTATATCT
>Ga0310695_10014674_pt1 | contig 10550 bp, 9 predicted proteins | sample RumenRJG_04DNA_FD_203882 | JGI IMG/M metagenome (GOLD analysis project Ga0310695, IMG submission 203882) | Bovine rumen microbial communities from Lethbridge, Alberta, Canada - RJG_04 (v2) (version 2) | ecosystem: Host-associated > Mammals > Digestive system > Stomach > Rumen | place: Canada... | reverse complement strand
GCACCGCCTCGTCGGGCGGCACCGCGTTGCCGATGCGCCACGCGGGGATGGCCGGCTTCGCGGCGAACCGCTCCGGGTGCGGCCCCAGCCGCGCCGCCGTCAGCCGCGCGCAGACGAGCGCCTCCATGAGCGAATTGGACGCGAGCCGGTTCGCGCCGTGCAGCCCCGTCGACGCGCACTCGCCGACGGCCGACAGCCCCTTGATGCTCGTCTCGCCCGCCGTCGTCGCCTGGATGCCGCCGCACGTGTAGTGCGCGGCCGGGACGATCGGAATCAAGTCCTTCGCCATGTCGATGCCGAACGACAGGCACTTCGCGTAGATGTTGGGGAAGCGCGCCATCAGGTACTTGCGGCCCTTCTGCCGGATGTCGAGGTACATGCAGTCGTCGCCCGTGCGCTTCATCTCCGAGTCGATCGACCGCGCCACGATGTCGCGCGGCGCGAGCGACCCGCGCGGATCGTACTTCTTCATGAAGGGGCGGCCGCGCTTGTCGACGAGGACCGCGCCCTCGCCGCGCACGGCCTCGGAGATGAGGAAGCGTTTGGCCTGCGGGTGGTAGAGGCACGTCGGGTGGAACTGGATGAACTCCATGTTCTCGATCTTCGCGCCCGCGCGCCACGCGAGCGCGATGCCGTCGCCCGTCGCGGTGTCGGGGTTGCACGTGTAGAGGTAGACCTTGCCGCAGCCGCCCGTCGCGAGGATCGTGTTCGGTGCGCGGATGGCGTAGATCTCGCCCGTCGCCTTGTCGAGCACGTACGCGCCGAGGCAGCGGTTCTCGCCCGCGAGGCCGATGCGCCGCGCCATGACGAGGTCGATGACGATCGTGTGCTCGCGGAAGTCCACGCCCGACTTCTTCAGCCGGCGCACCATCGCGGCCTCGCACTTCTCGCCCGTGATGTCGCCCGCGTGGAAGATGCGCCGCGCGCTGTGGCCGCCCTCGCGCGTCAGGTCCCAGCCGCCGTCGGGCTTCTTCGCGAACTTCACGCCGCAGTCGATCAGGTCCTGGATGCCCTCGGGCGCGTGCTCGCAGATCTCGTGCACGACCTTGGTGCGGCCGAGCCACGCGCCCGCGATCATCGTGTCGCGCGCGTGTTTGTCGAAGCTGTCGGCCGGGTCCATCACGCAGCAGATGCCGCCCTGCGCAAAGTTGGTATTGCAGTCCTGGAGCCGCTCCTTGGTCACGAGCACGACGCGGCCGTAGCTCGCCAGGTGCATCGCGCTCATCAGGCCCGCCATCCCCGAGCCCACGACGAAATAGTCGCAATCGACGATCTTCATCCGCGTCACCTCTCCGTGGGCAGGCCCCACGACTCCAGCTTGGTCGCCATCCAGTCGAAGGCCGCCTCGTGCAGCGCCTTCGCCTTCCCCGTCGGAATGACGGGACCGGCCGCGACGCGGATGTCCTTCGACGTGTCGAGCGGCCCGAAGTCCTTGAAGACCTTCGCGAGCATCCCCGTCCGGCGCGTCAGCTGGCAGCGCGTGTCGACGACGATCGGCACCACCGGGCAGCCCGCCTTCTCCGCGAGCTTCGCGCCGATCGACGAATAGACCTTGCGGCTGAAGACCTCCTGGCGCGTGCCCTGCGGGAAGATGAGGAAGCTGTCGCCGCGGCCGATGCGCTCGGTGCCGACCTTGAGCATGTTGACGAGGTCCTCGCGCGGCGACTTGCGGCCGATCGGGATCATCCCCGTGTGCGCCGCCGCCTTTTCAAGGAACGGCAGGTGCGCGAGCGACGCCTTGGCGACGTAGCTGAACGGGCCGAACGCGCTCAGGATCGGCGGCAGGAGGATCGTCTCGATCGTCGACATGTGGTTGCACAGGTACATGACCGGCCCGTCGTACGCCCTGCGGTGCTGAAAGCCCTCGATCTGCACGTTCATGCCGAATCGCTCGGGGCACTGCACCGCCGAGAGGCAGAATTCGGCCCACTTGCGGATCGTCAGCCGGCCGAACGGCTCGTAGAGCGCGCAGAGCGGAAAGACCCGCGAGATCGAGCAGGTGAATTTCAGCGTCGCCCAGGCGCCCGGCCGGGCGCGCGTCGCGGCGCGGCGCTCGGGCGCGGTCGTGTAGCCGCCCGTCTCCAGCAGCTCGCGCTGGAACAGATCAAGACTCGTCGTTTTCATCCGTCGCCGCCTCCGTCTCGTCCGCGGCCTCCGCCGCACGCTGTTTCTCCTTTTCTTCGCGCGCCTTGCGCAGCTCCTCGCGGATATCCATCAGCTGCTGGCGCTGCTCGGCGCGTTCGGCCTCGCGCGCGGCGCGCTCCTCCTCCTCCCGCGCCTTCGCCTCCTCTTCGCGCGCGGCGCGCTCCGCCTCGCGGGCGGCCACTTCGGCCGCGCGCGCCGCCTCCTCCGCCTCGCGCCGCGCCCGGCGGCCCGCGAACGACGTCGGCACGGCGGCCGCGCCGCCCCCGGCCGCGCGTCTGGTCAGCAGGCCGCTGCGCGCCGACGGCGCCGACGGGCCCGCCGCGCGCGCGGTCTTCGCCGATGCGCCCTTCGCGCCCGCGCCGCCGTTGAACGGCGTGCCCAGCGTCAGCTCGATCTCCGTCTCGTCCTTGACGACGACCGCCGTCTTCCTGATCGGATCGGCGGACTTCACGAACCAGCCGTCGCGCGTGTCGCCGACCTTCAGGTAGTAGTGGTTCGGCACCTTGGGATCGCCTGCGGACGGCACGGAGATGCCGACCCAGCAGTCGTCGCCGCTCAAGTTGAGCACGCTGAAGCCGACCACCTTCTGGAGCTCCTGCTGCTCGGCGGTCAGCTCGGCCGCCGCGGCGGCCGCGCCGCCCTTCGTGACCTCGCTCGCCATCTGCTGCGGGTTGAAGCCCGGCGGCGGCTGGCCGAACGGCTGGCGGTCGATGATCGTCTGGTAGCGCGCGAACGCGATCGGTTCGGCGGCCCGGACGGCGGCGGCTGTCAGCAGCGCGCCTACGGCTAGAGCGGCGGCTTTCATTTATAAAGATCGACCTTCGTGCGCAGATAGTCGTCCTGGCCCTCCATCCAGTTCTGGAAGATGAAGTCCAGGTCGCCGTCCTTCGCCTTCGCCGTCTCCAGCATCTCGCGCACCTCCGACGAGCCGTAGAGCTTGTCGAACCATTCGGGACGCGCGCCGAGCGTCATCTGCTTCGGGTGGCGCTGCATGAGCGCGACGAGGATCAGGATCGAGGCGGTGACGGGATAGTACGTGCCGGGGCGCGAGACCGTGAAGAAGATGCCGTTCAGGTTGAAACCCTTGTAGCGGCCGCCGAGCGGCGCGTAGCGGTAGGGGCGCATCTCGACGCCGCAGGTGAAGAGGCCCGAGGCGAGGTCTTCCATCAGCCGCCGCGCGTCCATCCACGGCGCGCCGATGACGCGGAACGCGAGCAGCCCGTCGCGGTCGCAGTCGACGGCCGGGAACGCCTCGGTGAATACGGTCATCGGGTAGAGGACCGCCGAATCCCAGCTCTTGATCGACGGGCTCGGCGGCACGAAGTTCGGCCACGGGTTGTGCAGGCGGTGCGACCAGTCCTCGAGCTTGACGACGTCGAGATCGATGTCGAGCGCCTCCGCCTTCGTGATCCAGATCGCGCTTTCGCCCGGCGTCATGCCGTGGCAGAACGGCACGTTCAGCGGCGCGACGAAGCTCGCGTACTCCGGCTTGCGCATCGGGCCGTCGAGGATGTTGCCCATCGGCACCTCGCGGTCGAGCACCGTCACCGGGATGTTGTGCTCGGCGCACGCCTCCAGCGTGTTCTTGAGCGTCGCGAGGTACGTGTAGCACCTGACGCCGATGTCCTGGAGGTCGATCACCATCCGCCCGATGCCGCTGAGCATCTCCGGCGTCGGCTTGCGGAACTCGCCGTAGAGCGAGTGGATCGGCAGGTTGTAGGACGGATGCCAGCTCGACGCCGTCTTCCGGCCCGCCACCTCCGTGCCGTAGAAGCCGTGCTCGGCGGAAAACAGCGCCTTGACGCGGCCGGGAAACGCCTTCATCAGACGTCCCGTCGTGCTTGTCGACTGCATGGTCAAGAGCCCCAGCGGCGCGTCGTCTTCCGCCAGCCGTGCGATCAGTTCCTTGTAGTTCACCATGTCTGCGCCTCCTCGCGATAAATCATCTGTCCAGCTGCACCCGCAGCGAGCCGATGGCCGCCGCCGTGTTGACGATCGAAGGGTCGCGCCGCGCCGCCACCGTCTCGTCGCTCGCCGCGCCGTGCAGCCACACGCCCGCCGCCGCCGCCGTGAACGCATCGCCCTTCAGATACGCCCAGCGCGCGCCCAGCGCGCCCGCGAGCAGATCGCCCATGCCGCCCAGGGCCATGAACGGATTGCCCGTCGCGTTCTCGTACGTGCGCGCGCCGTCCGCCGACACGACGAGCGTGCGCGGCCCCTTCAGGACGACCGTCGCGCCGTAGCGCGCCGCGATCGCGCGCGCCGCCGCGAGCCGGTCCTCCGCGATCTTCTCGCGCTTCCAGCCCAGGAGCCGCGCCGCCTCGCCCTCGTGCGGCGTCATCACAAGCTCCTGCCCCTCGGCGGGATCGTAGCCGTCGTTCTTGCCGTACCAGATCGAAAGGATCGTCAGCGCGTCCGCATCGAGCACGAACCGTCCCGTGCTGCCCGACAGGAGGCGCGAGACGAGCACCTGCGAGGAGGCGCCCGTTCCGAGGCCCATGCCGACAACCGTCACGTCGGCCTTCGGCGGCACGCACGTCGGCATGAGTTTCGTGAACGTCGCCTCCGGCACGAGCAGGCCCGCCGCGAGGCGCGAGGCGTCGGGCACGACGAGCTGGACGAGGCCCGCGCCGGCCGCGCGCGCGCCGAGCGCGGCGATGACGGGCGCCTGCTGATAATGGCCGCTGCCGCCGACGACGGTGACCGTGCCGACGGTGTATTTGTTCGCATCGAGCGGCCTTGCAACGAAGGCGCCCTGCAGCTCTTGTGGCGGACGCATGCCGATATTATATCAAATCGCCGCCGCCGCCGCTACTGGCGTTTACGGATTTTCGGACGCGGCGGCTTTCGCCGCGCGGCGGCGCGCCTGTTCGGCGGCGCGCGCCTCGCGCGCACGCTTCGCCTCGCGCTGACGCGCCTTCTTCTCTTCGTCCCGGCAGGCGGCGCAGAAGAATTCATCCAGCTTGTCGCGCTGGAGCGCGCAGTCGTGCGTGCGGCAGAAGTGGTCGGCGCAGACGCGGATGTACGTCGCGTCCTCGACGGCGGCCTTCGCGGCCCGGGACGAGGCGCCGGCGCGCGCGCGCGTTTCGGCGGGATCGCGCGCGATCGTCGCCGCCCGGCGGCCGCAGTAGACGCACGTCGCCTTCCCCTTGCGCGCGTCCTTCTCGAATTCGCACTGCGGGCACTTCCCGTCCGGGCGCGCCAGCGCGTGCCGGGAGCACCAGTGCGCGGGGCAGAGCATCACGTCCTTGTTGAGTCCCATCGTCGCGCCGCAGATCCGGCAGCTGTTGGGATTCGCCTTGGTCGTCACGGAGGAGGTCCGCCCGGAGCGGCCGCGCAGCGGCGTCATCCGCTTCCATCCGTCGCCGCACGCGTCGACCGCGGTCAGCGCGGAAAGGAGAGCGGCGAAGACAAGCGGCACGGCTTTCGATTTCATCGTGAAACTCCTGCGTGAAGTGGTGGCGAGAAAGGGGATCGAACCCTTGACCTTAGGCTTATGAGTCCTGCGCTCTACCAACTGAGCTATCTCGCCAAAGTCCTTAAAACGGAACAGGCACGTATGATATCAAATATCACACGCGCCCGTCAAGTGCCGAATTTGATTTTCGGCGCTTTGGCCTACGCCTCGAACGCGTACACGTCGCGCTTGTGGTACTTCGTGTGGAGAAGGTGGTGCGCCTTCTCGCCGCCCTGCGCGCCGGTCTTGCCGCCGAGGTAGTCCTTGTAGAGCGCCTGGACCTCGGGGTTCAGGTGCGACATGCGGAGGACCGACTTCTCGTCGTCCGTGTAGATGCCGGCCGTGCGCTGCGCGCGGACCTCGTCGGTCGCCAGGCACGGCTGGCCGCCGCCGCCGATGCAGCCGCCGCGGCACGCCATGACCTCGATGAAGTCGTAGCGCGGCTTGACGCCGTTCCTGCGGTCTTCGCGGATCTCGTTGATGATCTTCTCGACGTTGCCCATCTGGTGCGCGACGGCGATGTTGACCTTCGTGCCCTTGATGTCGATCGTGGCCGTCTTGACGCCCTCCATGCCGCGCACCTCCTTGAAGTCGATGCTGGGCGGCTGCGCCTCGCCGGTGATCAGGCAGTAGGCGGTGCGGAGCGCCGCCTCCATCACGCCGCCGGTGACGCCGAAGATCGTGCCCGCGCCCGTGTAGGCGCCGAGCAGCTTGTCGGCGGGCTGTTCCGGGAGCGCCGCGAAGTCGATGCCGGCCGCCTTGATCATCCGCGCGAGCTCGCGCGTCGTCAGCACGACGTCGGTATCCTGGAAGCCGGTCGAGTTCATGTACTCGTCGCGCGCGATCTCGTGCTTCTTCGCCGTGCAGGGCATGATCGAGGTGACGTGCACCTTCGCGGGATCGACGCCGTTCGTCTCGGCCCAGTAGGACTTCGCGAGCGCGGACAGCATCTGCTGCGGCGATTTCGCGGTCGAGAAGTTCTCGGTGAAGTCGGGCGCGTACTTCTCCATCCAGTCCGTCCACGCGGGGCAGCAGCTGGTCAGGAGCGGCAGCGTCCCGCCCTCGGTGAAGCGCTTGATGAACTCCGTGCCCTCCTCCATGATCGTGACGTCGGCGGAGAAGTTCGTGTCGAACACCTTGTCGAAGCCGAGCATCTTCAGCGCGGCGTAGATCTTGCCCGTCGTCAACTCGCCCGGCTTCATGCCGAACGCCTCGCCGAGCGCGACGCGGACGGCCGGGGCGATCTGCACGAGGCAGGTCTTCTCGGGGTCGCGCAGCGCCGCCCAGACCTTGGCGGTCTCGTCGTTCTCGTAGATCGCGCCCACGGGGCAGTGCGCGGAGCACTGGCCGCACTTGATGCAGGGCGACTCGGCGAGCTTGACGCCGGCGGCGGGGGCCATGACGGTCTTCTCGCCGCGGCCGATGAACTCCAGCGCCCAGACGTTCTGCATCTGCTGGCAGACTTCCGCGCAGCGGCCGCACTTGATGCACTTGTCGGGATAGAGGACGATCGACGGCGTGGAGGTGTCGGGCTCGTGGTGGATCACTTCCTTCGGGAAGGGAATCTCGCGAATGCCGAAGTCCGCCGCGATGGACTGGAGCTCGCAGTTGCCCGAACGCGGGCACTGCAGGCAGTCCGACGGATGGTTGGCGAGGATGAGCTCCAGCACGGTCTTGCGGACCTGCACGATGTCGGGATCGTGGGTGAGGATCTTCATGCCGGGCGTCGCCTCGGTGCAGCACGCGCGCAGCAGCTTCGGGCTCGGCACGAACTTGCCGGGCTCGGTGCGCGACGGCACGAGCTGGCGCACCACGCAGATGCCGCAGCTCGCGCCCGCCTTGAGGTCGGGATGGTAGCAGAGCGTCGGAATCTTGATGTGGGCGGCCTTCGCCGCGTTGAGGATCGAGGTGCCCTTCGGGACTTCAACGGTCTGGCCGTTGATCTCCAGCGTAATCATTTCAGTTTCCATGACTAAAGAATTCCTTTCCTTTTCAAGGGGTTCGGGGATGGGTGGCATCCCCGTCCGTTCCTCACCCATGCGAAATCGCGCCGAACTTGCACGACGCCTCGCACTGGCCGCACTTGATGCACTTGGTCGCGTCGATCGCGTGCGGCTGCTTGAGCGTGCCCGTGATCGCGCCGACCGGGCACTTGCGTGCGCAGAGCGTGCAGCCCTTGCACTTCGCGGGGTCGATCTTGTAGGTGATCAGCTTCGAGCACTTGCCCGAGCGGCACTTCTTGTCCTTGATGTGCTCCATGTACTCGTCCATGAAGTAGCGGAGCGTGGACTTGACGGGGTTGGACGCCGTCTGGCCGAGGCCGCAGAGCGACGCCTTGCACATCGCGTCGCAGATCGCCTCCATGTCCTTGATGTCCTGCTCGGTGCCGCGGCCGTCCGTGATCTTCTTGAGGTAGTTCAGGAGCTTGCGCCCGCCGATGCGGCACGGCGCGCACTTGCCGCAGCTCTCGTCGACCGTGAAGTCGAGGTAGAACTTGGCGATGTCGACGACGCAGTCCGTCTCGTCCATGACGATGAGGCCGCCCGAACCCATGATCGAGCCGATCTTGGCCAGGTTCTCGTAGTCGATGGGCGTGTCGAGGAACTGCGGCGGGATGATGCCGCCGGAGGGGCCGCCCGTCTGCGCCGCCTTGAACTGGTGGCCGCCGCGGATGCCGCCGCCGATGTCGAAGATGATCTCGCGCAGCGTCGTGCCCATCGGGACCTCGATGAGGCCGGAGTTGTTGACCTTGCCCGTCAGCGCGAAGACCTTGGTGCCCTTCGAGGTGGCGGTGCCGATCTTGCTGAACCACTCCGCGCCCTTGTTGATGATGACGGGGATGTTGGCGAGCGTTTCGACGTTGTTGATGACGGTCGGACGTCCCCAGAGGCCCTTCACGGCCGGGAACGGCGGACGCGGACGCGGCATGCCGCGGTTGCCCTCGATGGACTGGAGAAGCGCCGTCTCTTCGCCGCAGACGAACGCGCCCGCGCCGAGACGCAGCTCAATGTCGAAATCGAAGCCGCTGCCGAGGATGTCGTTGCCGAGCAGCCCGAGCTCGCGCGCCTGGCCGATCGCGACCTCCAGGCGGTGGATGGCGAGCGGGTATTCCGCGCGGATGTAGATGAAGCCCTTCGTCGCGCCGATCGCGTAGCCCGCGATCGTCATCGCCTCAAGGATCGAATGGGGGTCGCCCTCCAGCGTGGAGCGGTCCATGTACGCGCCGGGGTCGCCCTCGTCGGCGTTGCAGACCATGTACTTCTGGCCCTTCGGCTGCTGCTGGGCGAACTTCCACTTCATGCCGGTGGGGAAGCCCGCGCCGCCACGGCCGCGCAGGCCCGACTTGAGCATCTCCTCGACGACCTGCTCGGGCGTCATCTTGAAGAGCACCTTCTCGATCGCCTTGTAGCCGTCGCGCGCGATGTAGTCCTCGATCTTCTCGGGGTCGATCACGCCGCAGTTCCGGAGCACGATGCGGTACTGTTTCTGGTAGAACGGGATGTTCGCCTCGGCGACGAGCTTCTTCGCCTGCTCGGGGTCGTAGCACAGGCGCTGCACGACGCGGCCCTTGACCAGGTGCTCCGCGACGATCTCCTTGACGTCCTTCGCCTGCACCTGCACGTAGAACGTGCCCTGCGGGAGGATCTTGACGATGGGGCCCTGCTCGCAGAAGCCGAGGCAGCCGGTGACGACGACCTGGACCTTCTCCGCGAGGTTCTGCTCGGCGAGCTCCTTCTTGAACGCCTCGACGACCGCGTCGCCGCCGCCGGAGCAGCAGGCCGTGCCGCCGCAGACGAGAACATAAGATTCGTATGCCATTGTGCGCTCCTTGCCTTAGGCGTTCTTGACGATGTCGATCGAGGGACGGTCGAGGATCTTGCCCTCGATGAGCTCGTGGCCGACGATGTGCTTCTCGACGACGTCCTTTGCGGTGGCCGCGTCGACGTGCCCGTAGATGACGGCGGGCATGCCGGGGACGACGACCTCGACGGTCGGCTCGGAGTGGCACAGGCCCATGCAGCCGGTCTGGCGGATGAGGACGTTGGTCAGCCCCTTGTCGTTGATCGCGTTGACGAGCGCGGTGAAGGTGTCCTTCGCGCCGGCGGCGATGCCGCACGTGCCCATGCCGACGATCACCTGGACGTCCTTGTTGGAGGCGTCGCGCATCTCCATCGCCTTCTGCTTCTCCCCGCGCATGCGGCGCAGGTCCTCAAGAGTCAATTTCGCCATTGTCTGATTCCTTTTTTTAAGAGTGTTGCCGCGCGCGGTCAGCCGCGCTCGCGATAGATCTTGATGATGCGCTCGACGTCCTTCGCCTCGAGCTTGCCGTGCACCTCGCCGTTGACGACCGCCACCGGCGCGAGGCCGCAGCAGCCGAGGCAGCGCACCGCCTCGACGGAGAAGAGGCCGTCCTTCGTCGTCGCGTTGAGGCCGACACCGAGCTGGCGCTCGAACTCCTTGATGAGGTCGTCGCCGCCGCGCAGGTAGCACGCGGTGCCGAGGCAGACCTGGACGTTGTACTTGCCGGCCTTCTGGAGGCGGAAGAAGTTGTAGAACGTCACGACGCCGTAGATCTTGGCGAGCGGGACTTCCAGCAGCCGGCTGATCTCGATCGCGATTTCGCGCGGGATGTAGCCGTAGGTCTGCTGGACGCGGTGGAGGACCATGATGAGGTTGCCCGGCTTCGTCTTCCACTCCTCGACGAATGCGCGCAGCTCCGGCGTCATCGTTTCTAGCTTGCTCATGCTTTTTTCCTTGTGGTTGAGTAAAGTTTTCCCCTAGTGAGGGATATTATCTCATAAGGTGTCATTGTTAGGCAAGGATAATCTTCTGGGGTTCTATTGCTCCGGCAATTAAAGGGTTTGATTTGCATCAGGGAGGGACGGGCTCTGTCCCGTCCGTCATATGTGGCCGCGACGGAGCGCGGCCCTCCCAATGAATCAACCCC
>Ga0310695_10014672_pt1 | contig 10551 bp, 4 predicted proteins | sample RumenRJG_04DNA_FD_203882 | JGI IMG/M metagenome (GOLD analysis project Ga0310695, IMG submission 203882) | Bovine rumen microbial communities from Lethbridge, Alberta, Canada - RJG_04 (v2) (version 2) | ecosystem: Host-associated > Mammals > Digestive system > Stomach > Rumen | place: Canada... | reverse complement strand
AATCCCCAATCCCCAATCCCCTAATCCAAAATATAATATATATAATAATTAATTAATAAATTATAACAATTTAAAAAATTAAATAATATATATATATATATATATATATATTATGATTATTTTTTTATTTAATTCTTTTTATAATAAAAAATATATATTTTAATGATAAATAATGAACAAATTGATTATAGATTTAAAATATTATATGTTATAGGAATAATGAGTGTTATTGTAGAACATTTACACGGTTATAGTTCGATTGAATTTGATTTTCAAGGATGGCTTCGTTATAGCAGTTATCATATGCCATTGTTTATGTTTGGTGCTGGATATTTTTTTAAACAAAAGAACCTTAAATATGTAACCAAATATATTTATAACAAATTTAAAAAGCTTGTTTTACCAATTTATATTTATAATTTGTTTTATGGTTTTTATTCACAATTATTAAAAAAATTAAAATTTAAAAATATGAGAGATTTTTCTTTTGATATTATTTTTTTAAAACCACTTATAGGAACAGGATTTAAAAACATTGCTCCTTCTTGGTTTAGTGCAACATTATTTTATGTAGAAGTATATAATATTTTAAAAAGAAAATTAATATTATCTTTATTTAAATTTGATTTTAATGAATTACTATATTTTATAATAGATTTCATAATTTCATTATTTGCTGTATATTACTCTAATCTAGGATATAACAAAACACTCATTTATATTGCAGTGCTAAGAACAATGCATTTAAATATATATTATCAATTAGGTATATTTTATAAAAAAATTTTAGAACAATATTTTAAAAATTTGAAAAATGATTTTTTCATTATAATTATTTTTACCTCAAAATTTTTAATTCATTTATATCATGGAAAAGAATTGGCTTTTTATTATGGTGCTTCAGATTATTATAATTGTTCTCCTTTAAGTGTTTTTATAATTTCATTTCTTGGAATAATGTTTTGGATGAGATTTTGTGAAATATTTGAATCTGTTTTAGGAAAAAATTATTATATTAATATTATTGCTGATAATACATATTCAATGATGATAAATAATGTACTAGCAAATAATATGATAACAACTATCTATTTTTTTATTTCAAAATATACGAATTACTGTCAAAGTTTTAATAAAGAAAAATATTTTAATTATGATCATAAATATATTTATATACCCAATAATAAAGTGAGACAACTAGGAATTATATATGTATTAAATGGTTTAATTTTTCCAATAATTTTGCAAAAAATAATTAATAAAATAAAAAAATATATATTAGATAAAATTAAACAATTAAAAAAATAAATATTTTGTAAAAGTTTTTTTAAAATTTGGGATTGTGATTATGGCCAATCCCAAGTTTAATTTTAATAATAATTTTTGTATAAATTAATATAATATTTTAAAAAATATTTTAAATATGTGATTATTAATTAGAATTAGCTTTTTATTCTTTTGATAAATTTAAATAATTAAATAAAAATATCGAAATATAGTAAATGATATAAATTAAGGAATAAATGAAAAAAAAATTTTTTAATTTTAAATTAATATCATTTTAATTTTATTAGCAATATAATTAAAGATATAATATTTCAATTTTAAAGCAATTGAATTTTATTTTATTAATTCTTTATATTATTCTTGAACATAATAGTCTCTAAAATTAAAACAAAAATAAAAATTATTAAATATAAAAATCATACTAATAAATATTAAAAAGAAAAATATCTTTTATTAAAAATATTAATAAATATTTTTCTTAATTATTACTATTATCACAAATTATGTAGATTTAAAATATTCCTTTTATATAAATTCTTGTTATTAAAAGATCTTATTTGAAGTAGCTAATGAAAAAACTTATAATATGGGAGCAAATGAAAAAATTAAGGTAAAAATTTCAAAAATTAAAAAATTTTGAAAAGTTAAAAAAATATAAAAAGAATTAATTATAATCCTTCAAAGGCTAATATTAATTATTATAAAGAAACTTTGTAAATAAAGATTTTTTACTTTTTGAAATATATGAATCTATTAATAATTTATGTTTTCACTTCTTATTCCAATTGTTAAAAATATTAAAATGAAGAAATTGCTTCTTTCATTAAAAGAACTCTTGTTTTCTGATTTATCATTTAATATTAAAAAAATACCTTTGTATTTATATTTTTAGTAATTTAGCAATTAACTCAATAAATAATTTAATTTTCAATGCTTAAGAAAAATTTTGTGATAATCCCAGAAAAAAAGAAATTTATTTTTTAATTGATAATAACTTTATTAAAGATAATTTATATTTATTTGAAGAATATGTTAATATTGATTGAAATTATATTAATAATAATAATATCATTTTTAAATTAGTAAAAAAATTTAACAAATTTTTAGTTATACAAAGATGGGATTTAATGAAATGAAATATATACTAATTTTTAAATAAATTAAAATCCAATTATAATATAGAGTTAAATAATAATTTTCAATGAAGATTATAATATAATAAAGCAAAGTCGATTTACTGTTATTATTTATAAAAGATAATATGAAGTTATAAAGAACATTATTAGTAAATTAGTTGATAAGAACATTTAATTTTTTAGTGTTTCTCTTAAAAATATAAAATAATAATTTATATTATTATGTCTATATTCTCCTCTAAGTAATTTGAATAAAATAAGATAGATATATTAAATATTCTTTAAAGTTGATATAAAAATCCAATATTATAATTTTTAATTTTATTAATATTATAGAAATTTATTTGAAGAAACTTAAATAAAAGAATTAAAAATGATATTCATTTTTAATATAACATTGGTTTTTTGAATGCTATTAGAATATGTTGTATCACATATAAAATATTTAAATATATTTTTCTAAATTAAAAATATTCCTGTCAATATTTTTAAATTATAAATGGCTAAGAAACTTTAATCATATTGAGATTATGATTGTAATTTAATATGATAAATATGAGAAATTATTTTAGAATTATAAAAAATTGAAAAGAATATAAATATAATTTAATTGGATAAATGTTTAGAAAATATTATTTATTTTATGAAAATTTAAATGATAAGAAAAACAGTTTAAAAATAAAATTATAATATAAAGACCAGAAATAATAAATTATTAAATTTAAAAAATTAATGATTGAGAAAATTAAGAAATGTTTATAATTTGATAATATAAGGATTAAAAAAGATTTATAATCCCTTATACGAATCAAATAAAATATATTTATATGAATATAGTAAAAAAATTCAAAATAGAGTTTTTGTAATTAAATTAAATATTTTTTCTTAATATAATAATTTAAAAAATATTCCTTATTTTATATAATAAAATGATATAAAAAATACTTATAAAATAAGTAAAACTATCTCATTCAAAGGTTTAAAAAATATATTTTTGATTTTAGAATTATTACAAATGATAATTCAAATTATAAATATATTAGATTGTATTGTTAATATATTAAAATAATCCAATTATATTAAAAAAAGAATTGAAACATTTTCAAATGATGAAAATTAATATAGAGAAATGTATTTGTATGCAAAAGAGTTAATTAAAAAAAATGATAGGACTTTCACTTTTTACTTAAATTTACTTTACTGATATAAGAAGACAAAATCTGATATTCTTGATAAAAATAAATATAATATTTATAAATCAGATTTTTTAAAAATTAAAAGTTCCCTTATTAATTTCTAGGAATTTATGAATTATTTTTAATAATATATATTATCGATTTTTTATCAAACATTGCTTTAGGAGATAAATATAAAAATAATTTATATTTTTTTAATATTTTACTTTTCAAATAATTGATAAATAAGAAAAGATATAGATTTTATAATGAAAAAAATATTAAATTCATTATTAAATAAATAATAAAAATATTTTTCATTATAAAAAAATATCTAACATAAATCATAACATTTATTTTATAATATTAAAAACTTTATATATGGATTTAGATTATTTTATTATTTATATTTAATTTTAACAAAGTAAAATCAATCGTTATTTGTTCAAAATAAATTTTAGTAATTAAAATAAGGGAGAAATTATGGGATACTTTATAGAATAAAAAATAAAAAAATACATAAAACAATTATATGGAAGTAAAATTATTGTATTATTTAATATTATAAAAGTATTACATATTTAAATTTTTAAATATAAATTAGTAAAAAAATAATATATTAAATCATAATTAGTAATTTTAAATTTTTTCAAAACTATTGATTAGAATTTAAATGAAAAAATAAAAAAAATATTTATAATGAAAAAATCTCTAATCATAATTTCTATATTAGTTCTCTTTATTTTATCAAATTTTCAATTTTATCAAAATATAAAAATTTTCAAAAAGATAATAATTTAGAAAAAAATGTAATTGTATCATTTACAACTTATAAAAATAGATTACAAACTACATGTGTAAATGAAATGATAAATTCTCTTTTAAATCAAACTATATATCCATTTAAAATAGTGATGACATTATATAAAGAAGATGTAAAATATATTAATAATTATATTCAATCATTAATTGATAAAAATATTATTGAGTTAATAGTTGTTAATATAGATATTAAACCACATAAAAAATACTTTTATACTATGCAAAAATATAGGAATTATCCTATAATTACCGTTGATGATGATATTATATATGAAAATACAACTGTTGAAAGTTTATTAAATTCTTATTTATTATATCCTAATTATATTTCTGCAAGACGTGTTCATAAAATGTTATTTGATAAAAACCATAAATTAATGCCATATGATAAATGGAAAAAAGAGTTTAATGAAGAACTAAATCCTAGTTTTTATTTATTTGCTACTGGAGGTGCTGGAGCATTATATCCTCCTAATATCTTAAATATAAATGATGATTTATTACCAGAAATATATAAATGTTTAAATGCAGATGATGTTTATCTTAAATATTTAGAAATAAAAAATAAAATTAAAACAATATATGTTAAAAATAATAAGCCTATGGGATATCCAAATATTAATCCAGATGTTCAAGAAAAAGCATTGTTTAATTTAAATCAATTTGATAATGACAAATATATAAAATTATTTAATATTGTATATCCTGAAAATAGATTCAATATTTCTTCAATTCTTTTATTACTATTATTCTTTTTAATATAAATATATATATTTATATAAAATAAAATAATAATTTATTTTTGATTGAACAAATAAAAGATATTTTGAAAAAAATTATTTAAAAAAAATATTTAAAAAATAAAATATAAAATGAAGTATAATAATAATAGAGAATTAACTAAGTTGTTTAGTTCCCATTGATATTACTTTATTAAATTATGAGAATTCTTAGTTTAAATTTTAAAAATTTAAAATATATATATACTAAAGATATACTAAATAAATTCAAAAAAATTAAAATATAGAAAAAGAATAAATTCAAAAAGCTTCAATATCTTCAAAAAAAAAATTATATATTAAAAACTAATTAATTATATAAATAAAAAAATATAATTCATAATTAAATTGAAAATTAAATTAAAATGAATAAACTAAAAGATATTAATTCAAAAAAAACAACAATAAAAGATTCCAAAATTAAAGATCATATAATAATTATTTTATTTATACCTTTATTGATTTATTCTTTATGGAAATTAATAATTATAATAAAAAAAAAAATAAAACATGAAAAAAGTTTGTTTTTTTTTCAGAATAAGACTGAATTAGATTATTGCCATAATTTTGGTTTATTGGTTTATGATTATAATAATTCAAGTAATTTCTATAATTTAGGAGATAATATCCAATCATTAGCTGCATTGCAATTTTTACCTAAAAACTGTTATCCTTATTTAATTGATAGAGAACTTTTAAGATATTATAATGGTCCAAAGGTAAATTTAATTATGAATGGATGGTATGAAATCTCAGAAGGAAATAAAATAATTTCAGATAAAATTAAACCAATTTATTTATCAATACATATATATAACCCGAAAAATATTGATTCAAAAACAATTGAAAATTTTAAAAAATATGAACCTATTGGATGTAGAGACACTTCGACTTTAAAAATATTGAAAGATAGAGGAGTTAAAGCTTATTTTTCATCATGTTTAACCTTAACTCTTGATATTGATTATGCAGTTAATAATTTTGAAAGAACAAATGAGATTATTTTTGTTGATTTTTCATTTGGGAAATACCCTAAAATAGATAAAGCAATTCATTCTTTTAACAATTATAATTTCAACAAAATAATTCATTTAACTCATAAACAAAATAAAAATGTATCCCATATAGAGAGATTTAAATTGGCCAAAAAATATTTAGATAAATATGCCAGAGCAAAATTAGTGATAACAAACAGGCTACATGTAGCATTCCCATGTTTGGCTTTGAAAACACCTGTTATATTAGTAAAAACTTATATTTTTGATGAAAGTCGTTTCTCAGGATTATTTGGATTTTTAAATACAATAGGTATGAATGAAAAGGGAGAATTAGAAGTTAAAGTTAAACTTGATGAAAATAATAATATTGTTAATCCAGATAAATATATAAAATATGCAAATGAATTAAAGAAAACTTTAAGAAATATTGATGAAAAATAAAATAATATTTTTATATTTAATTGCTTTTTATTTCAAAACTATTTAAATTCTATATCTTTTAATCCTTTTATATTATTCATACAAAATTACTTTAAATTGTAATTACCCATTATAATTAATTTTTTATTATTTAATAATACTTTGTTTTTTTATCATAATTTTAATTATTTTTTGGTTTTATTTGTTTCATAGGTAATATTATTTATAATTTGTTGTTTTATTTATTTTTCTATTTATTCATTTTTAATCATTTTTAAATTTTATTAATATTTGAAAATATATCTAATTTTTATACTCAATCATATTTTTAATTTTTATTATTATATGAAAACTTATTTTTTATCTATTATTTTTGTTAAAATAGATTAATGAATTATTATCTTTATTAAAATTATTATAAAAAGAAATTAAATATTATTGAATCATTTTCAATTAAGAATAAATTCAGTAATATAGTTATTAATCCTTTATTTATTAAATATTATAAACCCATCATCTAAAAAATATAAAAGCATTTGGGGTTTATAAATAAATTCAATATGATATCTTAATTGTTTTGCTTTAATAAATGGAGTGATAGGATATAAAAAAGTATATATTTGCAAATTTAATATATGTCTTTGATTTGAAATATATTTTTAATCTTTTTTAATTAGTATTATTTCAAATAAAATTGATCACAAAACATTTTCAAAAGATGACTAATTATTTATTCCTAATATAATAATAATACATTGATATTTTAATGTTTATTTTGTTATGCTCTTTTATTTTTATTATTTTTAAATTAAGGAATAAAATAGTTATATGGAAAAAGCATAAGAAATATTGTTATTTTCTTTTAATTTTTTTTCTATATATGAGATATTTTGTATATTCAAACATAATTTACTAGAATTACAGTATTCAAAAAAAGAAGAAGATAACACAATATCCTGATGATAATAATAAAATATATATTAAATCTAAAAAACAATATTAAGTATGGTAGTAAAATAAAAATTCAAGGAAAAAAAATGAATTTTTTGGTTATTTTTTTATTTAATAATTCTTTTTAATATATGTTTAAAATTTTTAAAGATTAGTTGGAAAAAAAAGAATAATCTAATTTTTTTTAAAAATAGTTATTTTAAATCTTTTCAATTTTGTTTTATTTTTAACAATAATTATGAAAAATGAAAAAATTCAATTAGAAGAAAAAATGGAACTATTTTATTATTTTTGATTAAAAATTTATAGAGATTTAATCTATTCAATTTAATAATGTAATAAAACAATAATTATAACTTTTATTTTCATATTGGATAATATAAATATTTAAGAAGTATTAATTAATATTTATTAATTCAAGATATTAATTTTAAATAAATAAATAAATAATAAATATTTTATATTAATAATGAAAAATAGAAATAGATTTTCCATTAAATTTATATTGAAACTTTTGGAATTAATTAAAATATTAGGAATATATGCATCAAAATTTATATAAATTCTTTAAAAAATATGTTAAATATTGATATTTAAATAAGGAAAAATATAACATATAAAAAAAAATTATGTTTATAGATTACCAGATGGTAGGAATAAAAAAAATTTCTAATCAAGAGAAAGAAATTTCCTTTTTATTCATAAAAATAATGAAATTATGATTAATCTAAATATAAATTTAATTATAGAAGAATTTTATAGAATTTACCCTAAAATGATAAATTATTCATTAAAAACTTTAGAAAAATTGTATTATAATAGATTTATATTCGAAAAAAATAAATATTAAAATAAATTTATCTTTCATCTGATTTTTAAAATCTCAAAAACTTATAAATATATATTTTTTTAAATCAATTACAATTATATTTTTCATATAAAAATAGAATTTATATAAATAAAATGATATCTAATTTAAAGAATGTTAAAATATTTAAAAATATTTAATATTATATTTATAGTTTTATTTATTTATAATTTTTGAATAATATAAAAAACAAATATTAACAAAAAAAACCATTACCAATTAATTAATACTGAATCTTTGTTGATTACATAGCACTAGGATATAATTTTAATTTCAATTTTCTATCTTGATAAATATTTATATAATTTTATTAAATGAAATTTTTATATTTAAATATTCAAATTCGCAATCTGAAAATTCTTTCAGAAACTAAAATAATTGTTTAAATTAATGATTTAATTTCTAATTTTTCTTAATTAAACATCAAAAATTTAAATTTAATTAACTATTTGATAATGGGATTTTAATTTAAAATATTAATAATTTAAAGAATTGGATTAATATTTATTATTATATAATAAAATTGAAGAAAAACAAAAAAAATTTTTTCATTTTGGAAATATTTTAATATGAAATTTTATACACTCATAATTTTGAGTGATTTTATATTAAATTTAGAAAATTGTTATTTATATTTTCCTTTTATTCAGAATTATATATTTGGGAATTAAAGTGTTGCGAAATTGTTAAAATATTAGGAATATATAAAACATAAATATTAATCGGAATGAATAGAAAAAGTGTTAAAAATTAGTATATGTGTATAGATTAGTTAAAAAATATAATAAATAAAAATGCAATTTAAAGATTACCAGGTTGTGATTCTAAAATTGAATTTTTAAAATAAGAATAGAATATTGTACTTTTTATTATTAGATGAAAATCAAAAAATTTATTAATAAATTTGAACATAAAAGAAATATAAAATAAAAATTTAATAAATTTTATTTTAAAAGAAAACAAATCCTATAAACATTTTCCAATAATGAAATAAAGTCTTTTTGAATGATTCTAAATAGGAAATTATAAATAAAAACTTCAATTGATTTAAAATATTCATCTTTGGTTAGTATTTTTGGTTATAATAATTGATTATTAATTTATACATTTTATTTGTGTTTTTATCTTTATCTCCTTTATAAATAAACTTATTCTTTTAATGAATAAATCTGCAAAAAAACAATTATTACAATTATTTTCCTATATTTTAGCTTTTATTTCTTTAAATTATAATTACCATTTTTTCATTTAAAAATGGTTAGTGCAGAAGGATATTAAGGATATTAGTTATTATCTATTTTTATCAAAGTTAATTATAAAATAATGTGCAATTAATAAAACTAATAATAAATTTAATATAAAAAATTCAAACAACAAACAAAACAATTAAATCTAAAATAAGAAAATGAAAATCAAGAATTAAAAAATAAATATACATTGGAATTAAATATTCAAATTTTCAACTTAATAAAAATAAAAATGAAGTTCAAAAAAATAATAATTCATTTTCAAAATTATAAAGTAAATTATTTGAATTAGAAAAATAAAACAAAACAAATAAACATAAAAAAGGAGATTACAATAGTAACATAAATAATAATATTATTGGTATTAAAAATGATTTATAGTTATTAATGTAAAAATGATAAAGAAATAAATGAGATTAAAGAAATGGATCTTTTAAGTATGAATTATATTAATGGAAATTTAAATATAGAAGAAAACAAAAATTTAATAATGATATTGACAAATTAAAAGAATTAATTAGTAAAATAAATGAAGAATTATTAAAATAGCACCAAAAGATAAAATAGATGAACAAATAAATGAAATAGATTATTATGATAATTACTATAACAGATTAGAAATAGTGATAATATTTATTATAAAAAAAGATAATATAAAACAAATATAACATTATATATAAAAATATTATAGTAGGAGGAAAAGATGGAATAATTTTAATAGTAATTTATAATAATTTTAGAAAATTTAATGAAAAAAATAAATTTTTCTATAATTTAAGAAATAACAATAATAAGAAAAATATAATTTAAAAAAAAAAAATAAAATTAAATCATTACAAAAATAAAAATTATAACATTTATATATTGG
>Ga0310695_10014670_pt1 | contig 10552 bp, 6 predicted proteins | sample RumenRJG_04DNA_FD_203882 | JGI IMG/M metagenome (GOLD analysis project Ga0310695, IMG submission 203882) | Bovine rumen microbial communities from Lethbridge, Alberta, Canada - RJG_04 (v2) (version 2) | ecosystem: Host-associated > Mammals > Digestive system > Stomach > Rumen | place: Canada... | reverse complement strand
CCGCGCGTTCGTGAAGGTGACGGGGCAGACCCCCAGCCAGTATGCAGCAGCCCTCTCTGCCCAGAAGTGACGTTGAGACTTATGTGGCTATAAAAATGCCAGCGGGGCAAACAGATCCTGTCTGTTTGCCCCGCTGGCATGTAATAGAGGGTTCAGCGCGAGAAGCGATAGCCTATCGTGAACTGGAACACACGGTGACGGCTGTTGAATTCTTCGTCGAAAGACGACGGGAGGTCCCAGTATTCCGTCAAGCCCAGAATATAGCGGGCATCCAGTACCACATTGTTGAATTCATAGGACAGACCGAAGGGAATGCCGAAGTCGAAGGATTTTATCTCACTGTTCGTATTGGATATACTTCCAGTCGAGCTGCGCCCTTCGGAGGACAGCGTGCCCTTGTCGATGACGTTGAAGGCTGGCTGGATGCCAGTCTTGAGGGCCAGTCCCTTGAACAGATATACGTTGGCCAGGATGGGAATGGCCAAATAGTCGGTCTTCAGCGTAGCTGAGACATCGTTGACTTTCTCCCTGGCTCCCTGCATCGAGTAGAGTATTCCATATGAGATTCCAAGGCGGCTGATTATTTGATGTTGCAATTCGATGCCGCCTGCCACGCCGACTCTTGGCTTGGAAATATCGTCGTCGGTGATATTCGCTACATTGAAGCCTACCTTAGGCTGAATGCTCAGCGTGCCTACCTCGGGCTGTGCATGGCACAGGACGGCCATGCACAGCACTGCGAGGAAAAGGGATGTCTTTTTCATGTCTTAATTGTTATTAGATCGCCAGCCGATGATTACTTCACACTGAACTTATAAGTAGTCGTGGTGGAGTAGGTCTCGCCCGGACGGAGTACGGTCGAGGGGAACGACGGCTGGTTGGGGCTGTCGGGATAGTGCTGCGTCTCGAAACAGAAAGCCGAGCGACGCGGATACTTCACGCCCTTCTTTCCCACGAAGCTTCCGTCAAGGAAGTTTCCGGCATAGAACTGCACGCCGGGCTGGTCGGTGAACATCTCCATGAGGATGCCCGAGTTGGGGTCGTAGATGCAACCGAAGGGCGCGGCCTGGTCACGCTCGGGATTGAGAATCCAGTTGTGGTCGTAACCGTTGCCGTTGGCAATCTGCTGGTTGTCTGTCTTGTCGATGCCTTCGCCCACGACTGTCGGTGTACGGAAGTCGAAGGGAGTGCCCTCCACGGGGAGAATCTCGCCAGTGGCCAGTACGTTGGCGTCCACAGCCGTAATCTCGTTGGCATCCAGCTGCAGCACCTCGTCGAGGCAGTCCTTCGTGCCGTCGCCGCTCAGGTTGAAGTAGCAGTGGTTGGTCAGGTTGAGCACAGTGGCCTTGTCTGTCGTGGCTTCGTAGCTGATGGCCAGCGTGTTGTCATTGCCCACCTTGTAGGTAACCTTGACATTCACGTTGCCGGGGAATCCATCCTCGCCGTCGGGGCTGAAAGTAGTGAACTCGAGTGTCTGGTCATCCACCTGGTTGCCGTTCCAGATACGATTGTGGAAGGCAATCGGGCCGCCGCCATGCAGGCAGTTGCCGTTATTGTTGGGGATGAGCTGGTACTCCTGGCCGTCGAGCGTGAACTTGCTGTTGCCGATGCGGTTGCCATAGCGACCGATGAGTGCACCGAAGTTGCAGCCGTCGGCACCATACTTGACATAGTCGGCTATGTTGTCATGACCCAGGCACACGTCGGTCATCTGGCCGTCCTTGTTGGGCACCATGATGCTGACGATGCGTCCGCCGAAGTTGGTGAAGCATACTTCCATGCCTGCTGCGTTCTTCAGTACGTAAAGCTGAGTGCTGTCTGTCTGGAAGTCGGCGGGGTTCAGTCCTGAGAGTGTCAGCGCGGGCTCCTCGGCCACGGCATTCTTCTTCTGGCCGCCACAGGAAGCCAGACTCAAGCCTGCTACCAATGCGAGGCTTGCAATAAACATCTTCTTCATTCTCTTTTTGAATTAAATGGGTTATTAATTGTTGTTTGTCGTTCTGCGTTTGTCTGTGTGGGGCTCTTTGGCTTGTCTCCATCTTCATTTCGTGCCGAATGATATGATCCGACATCCGATTTTCGGTGCAAAATTACATTTATATTTGCAACATCGAAAGAAATATGCTAAAAATTTGTGCTTGATGGGCGAAGTCTCGAAAAAAAGATGTAAATTTGCGTACCTTTAAGCGCATTAAACGATACAACAATGAGATACAAAAAGGAAATTTTGCGCCTGGCGTTCGTCCTCATGAGCTTCTTTGCCATCGTGGCATGTAAGGAGTCTGTGGATACTTCGTCACGCTATGTATTCAAGACGAATACGGTTCTCTCCTACCTGGAGAAGCACGAAGAATACTCGGAATATGTGGATTTGCTGAACCGGGTGAAGGTTGGCGCGATGAGTGAATCCACCGTGGCTCAGCTGATGAGCGCGCGCGGGAATTACACTGTATTTGCTCCGACGAACGACGCCATTCACAACTATATGCTCTACCTGGTGGAGGAGGAACTCATCGCTGAGCCGTCTTGGGAGGCATTTACGGATAGTGTCAAACTGGATTCCATCCGTAGGGTTATCGTCCACAATTCGATTATCGACGGCGGCGACGATGTCATCTATGAGACGGGCGGCTTCCCGACGGCTGACAATGCCGAACTTGCCATCAGCAACATGAACGGACGCAAACTGACTGTCCACTACATCGAGAACGAGCCTGACAGCATCTACATCGATGGCGACTGCCCCATTAACGACCGCAACCGCGACATCTTCGTCCTGAATGGCATCATCCATCAGATGGAGAAAGTCGTCGCTCCCACCATCGTGTCGCTGGGAGGAAAGTTGCGCGAAGTGTTGGAGGAACAGAAGGGGCCCTATCTCGTCACAGCACGCTGCATTATGGCCTGTGGATATATGGACACGCTGGATGCAGTGCGCGACGAAGTCTATGAACGCCTGCGCCAATCTGGCGTGCTGCCCGAACGCATTAACGCCACATCCGCGGGTCTTGCCTCGGTGGATGGACACTATGCCTACGCACCGGAGCATCGCAAGTATGGATTCACCATCTTTTCTGAAACCGATGAATGGTGGGAGGAACAACTGGGCAAGCCGGCCAAGGATATCATGCCTGAGGACGTGAAACAGTGGGTGGTGGACAACAAATGCTATCCCGATGCGCTGAACAACGACAACTATAAGGACGAGGATAATGTGCTCAACCAGTGGATTTCCTATCACATCCTGCCGTATCGCCTCTCGGCCGACCGTCTGGTGATTCACTACAACGAGCAAGGCTACTATGAACCGAACCATCCTACGTCGTACACGATTCCCGTGACCGAGCATCTGGTCACCTTGGGCAAGCGTCGCCTGGTTCGACTCTATGAGAGCCGCGAGAGCAACGGCGTGTACCTGAACCGCTTCCCGAAGCTAAACAATGGACGCAAGGAAAACGGTCACGAGGCCTACTGCCTGCCTTCACGCGTGGGATGCTTTGTGGACAAGGATAGTCCCCTGGTCAGCCAGTACAACATGGAGAACGGCTTCATCTACAGTATCGACGCACCGCTCTCATATAACGACAGCGTGCGCAACAATATGGCCCGTCAGCGCCTTCGCTACGAGGTGATGAGTTTCTTCCCCGAAGCCATGAACAACGACATTCGGCGCCTACCTCTCACCGCAGCCAAGTATCAATTCGTATGGATTTACGACGACAGCCAGTACAAATACTTTGATAACATGAGTATCAACGAGGGTTCCGTCTTTGTCTATTTCAATGCATATGGCAAAGGATGGGGCAGCAACCAGGGCGACGAGTTCAAGGGCGTGGGACGCTACGAGGTGGTGCTGAAGTTGCCGCCTGTGCCTCGCCGGGGAACTTACGAATTACGCTATCGCGTGCTGGCCACGACGGCACGTGGCGTGGCTCAGCTTTATTTCGGCGAAAATCCGAACAACCTGCCCGTGGTGGGCATTCCGGTGGATCTCGTGCTGTGCGGCGATGCTGCCCGATGTGGAGAGTCGGGCGTACGCAGATGTGCCTGGGAACCTGATACGGGTGACGAGGACTACGATTCCGAGATTGACAAGCGCATGCGTAACAACGGCTTCATGAAGGGCGAGTATGGCCTGTGGAACGGCTCGACCATTTGCCGTGCCGACGGCTACAAACATATTGTGCGTCATCTCGTGACCCGTCAGACGCTGGATCCCGACAAGACGTACTACATCAAGTTCAAGTCGGTACTCGACTCGGACAGAAAGGAACTTTATCTCGATACCATCGAACTCTGCCCGAAGGAAGTGTATGACAACCCCGAGACACCTGAAGATATATGGTAAATTGACATTCAGCGTCGAATTTTATGTATTTTTAACAAAAAATAAAGAAAAGAGTTCGTCATGTGAGATTCTTTTGCTATATTTGCATCGTAAGAATAAACCAAACATATATGAAATACAAGAATTATCTTCAAAAGTTGTGCCTGCTGCTACTGCCTGCGGCACTTCTTGTCGCATGTTCCGAGAAAGTGGACACGTCGGCACGCTATGTGTTCAAGTATGACACTGCCATGTCTTATCTGCAGAAGCACGAAGCTTATTCCACTTATGTAGAGCTGTTGGGCAAGGTTCCCGTGTCCAAGATGAGTTCCAGTACGGTCGGTCAGCTGCTGAGTGCACGTGGAAATTACACTGTCTTCGCCCCGACAAATGAGGCTATCGAACAGTACCTGCGGGATCTCGTTGCCGAGGATTCCCTGATGTTGCCCTATCCCTCATGGGACGCCTTTGTCGATAGCACGAAACTGGACTCCATCCGCAAGGTGATTGTGTACAACTCCATCATTGACGGTGCCGACGAGGAGTATTATGAGATTGCCCGCTTCCCCCAGAAGGACAAAGAGGAATTTCCCCTGGCTAACATGATTGACCACAAACTGTCTGTACACTATGTGACGGCCTATCCCGACAGCATCTACATCAACAATGTACATGCTATCAGTAGCACTGAGCGCGACATTATGTGCCTCAACGGTGTTATCCATCAGCTGAACAAGGTGATTGCCCCCAAGGATATCACCGCCGCTGTGTATATCCAGGAAGCACTGGACAAGCAGAAGGAAGGTTTCCTGGCCGCATTCCGTGTCATCCAGGCCTGCGGTCTGCTGGACACCCTGAAGGCTGTGCGCGACGAGGTGTACGAGGATCTCTACCAGCGTGGCCTTATCGAGGACCTTCAGTGCATGATGTGCTGGGGCTTTGCTGAGGGTAACACTGCCTATGCTCCGATGCACCGCAAGTATGGCTTCACGCTCTTCCTGGAGCCCGATGAATTCTGGCGCTCGCAGGGTATCGACCCGAAGAGCCCCACACTGCTCCAGGAACTCTGTCAGTGGATACTGGACAATCACCAGTACTCTAACGATGATGTCTTCGTGACGGACGAGAACTACGAGAGTGAGAACCATCTGCTCTATCAGTGGATTACATACCACATGCTGGGCATGAAGATTCCCACCGATCGTCTGGTTATCCACAACAACGAGTTCGGCTACACCACATCGAACCCCTATAACTACACCATCCCCGTGTATGAATTCTACTCCACGATGGGCAAGCGTCGTCTCTTCAAGTTGATTGAGACCAAGGCCAGCAACGGTGTTTACATCAACCGCTTCCCCAACCTGGACGATGGCCGCAAGGGCACGGGCTATGAGATCAGCTGTGACGACGACAAGGTGGGTGCGCTCGTAATCACGACGGGCGATTTGGTGAACACCACCGACATGGTGAACTGTAACATCTACCCCATCGATGCTCCCATCTCATACAGCGATGCCGTGCGCGACAATCTGGCCAAGCAGCGTATTCGCTTCGACGGTATGAGCTGTATGCCCGAGGCCATGAACAATGACATCCGCAAGAAGAAGGCTACCGACGAGCGCTATCAGCATGTGTATATTCCTTGCGACGCCATCTATCCCTACTTCGAGAACTTCAGTCAGAACGACGAAACGAAGTTCGTTTACTACAATGCCTACGGCTATGACTGGTGTAACCTGAATGCTGATGAGATGAAGGCAGTGGGTCACTTCGAGATTACCATCAAACTGCCGCCCGTGCCGCGTCGTGGTACTTACGAGTTCCGCTATTGCGTGCTCGCCAACGGCAACCGCGGTGTGCAGCAAATTTACTTCGGTACCGATCCAGAAAACCTGCCTGTGGCTGGTATTCCCCTCGACCTTACACGTGGTCTGAAGTCGGCACGCGACCGTCAGTTCTTCGGCTGGGAGGATGATACGGGCGACGAGGACTTTGATTCTGAGGTTGACCACCGCCTGCGTAATAACATGGTGATGAAGGGCTCCAAGTCTGTGAACAGCAACGACGGTCCCGAGCGTGGTATCAATGACAGCGAGAACATCCGCCGCATCATGTGGCGTGGTACGATGGATCCCGACAAGACCTATTACATGAAAATGAAGTCGGTGCTCGACTCGGACAAGAAGGAGTTCTACATGGACTACATGGAGTACTGCCCGAAGGAAGTGTACGACAATCCCGAGAAGCCTGAAGATATCTGGTAATCGACAGACTTATTTCCGAAACACACAATGCGGGGCGGCGTCAGGAAAAGGACGCTGCCCCGCATTGTGTGTTTATATAGTTGCCGCCGCTACGTTAGCCGATGTCCTCTGCTATGCTTAGCTCTGTCTATTGCTACACCAAGTTCTGCCTGCTGCTACGCTTAGCTCTGTCTATTGCTACGCTTAGTTATCTCTTTTGCTACGTTTGCCTGCTTATATCGGCGCAGTGGCTTGGCGCAGCCATTGTCGGTCGGCTTCGTCGGCAAGGTGGGGGAGCAGTGTGCGGCACACGCGGGTGTGATAATCGTTCAGCCATTCTCGTTCTTCCTGCGACAGCATTTCGGGGATAATGGCGCGGCGGTCGTATGGGCATAGCGTGAGTGTCTCGAAGGAAAGCCAGTGCCCGAAGTCTGTCTCTCCAGCCGTATGGCAGAGCAGCATGTTCTCGATACGCACTCCGAAGCGCCCCGTGACATAGATGCCCGGTTCGTCGGTGATCACCTGTCCCGCGCGTATATATAATAAGGTACACGCGCGCGCGTTCTTTCTTATCTGTACTGGCCCTTCGTGTACCCCCAGCCTGTGCCCCACGCCGTGTCCTGTGCCGTGTCCGAAGTCGTAGCCTTCGCGCCACATGCTCATGCGGGCTGCTGTATCCAGTTGCAGGCCCGTAGTGCCTTCGGGGAAACGCATGGCTTGTAGTTGCAGGTGGCCGCGTAGCACCAGGGTATATACACGCTGTTCTTCTTCTGTGAGCGGCCCCAGTGCGATGGTGCGTGTGATGTCCGTCGTGCCGCAGTCGTAGTGCGCTCCGCTGTCCAGTAGCAGAAAACCATGATGCGGCAGGCTGACGTCGGTTTCCGTCGTGGCCTCATAGTGTACGATGGCTCCGTGTGGGCCGCAGGCTGCGATGGTCTCGAAGCTCAGGCCGCGGAATCCTGCTTGTTCGGCACGCAGTGCGGTGAGCCGCTTGTCCACGCTCAGCTCTGTCCATTCCCCTTTCCTCTCGTCTATCTCGCGCAGGAAACGTACCATCGCTATGCCGTCGCGCAGGTGTGCTTGACGAAAACCTTCCTGCTCGGTCGTGTTCTTCTGTGCACGGAAGTATGGCACTGGACTTTCGTCTTCCGCCAGTGTAATCCGGCTCTGCTGTTTGGCGAGGCCCTGAGCATAGGGTTGCAGTGTAACGCCCCATGCGGCAAGTTCGTTTCTGAGGTCGGTCGGAATTTGTTCTTCATGCACGTAGAGTGTGTGTTGCCCATTGGTGCGCACTGTGAGAAAGGCTATGAGCAATGGGTTGTACGGGATGTCTTCGGCCCGCAGGTTTAGCGTCCAGCAGATCTCTGACAGTTCGCTTACGAACAGTTCCGTCTGTTTGTTCTCCTCCAGCCATGCGATGATGCGCTGTAGCTTCCCTTGTGCCGTCTCGCCTGCCAGTGCGTCGGGCATCCGTTCGGCCTGCGAGAGAGGCAGTGCGGGACGCTCTGTCCATAGCGAGTCCAGACAGTCGGCGGGCAGGGAGCATGTTCTCTCTCGTGTGCCCTCATCAAACAGTTCTGCGTAGAGCGTTGGTGTCATCATGTCTTCGGGATAGCCGATGGTGCCCTTGGTGTGGGATGCCAGCCATGTGCAGACATCCTCGTCCTCCCCTTCGCGCATCAGCCGGAAGGGTGTTCCCGCCAGCTGTTCGGTGGCTTGCAGCCAGTAGCGCGAGTCGGTCCATAGCAGTGCTTCGCTGGCCGTCAGCACTGCCGTGCCGGCACTTCCGGTAAAGCCCGTCAGCCACTGTCTCGTCTGCCAATGAGCTGCCACGTACTCTGAGCCGTGTGGATCCATGGTTGGTACAATCAGGGCGCCCACTCCGTGCTTGCTCTCTATCAGTGTGGCGCGCACCTGTGCCACACGCTTGCAGATGGTCTCTTTCATGTCGTTTGCTATTATCTGTGAGGGCAAAGTTAATTAAAATGCTTTCAAAAGCCAAGCGATACGCCAGAAAAGTCGTACCTTTGCACAGAAAAAGAGCAATACATACATCCAATGGCAATATTCAAGAAACTTGAGGGGATGCCTGCTCCCCGCTATGGCAAGCACTGCTATTTCAGTGAAGGTGCCGTGATTGTGGGCGATGTGGAGATGGGTGACGATGTCACCGTCTGGTTCAACGCCGTGGTGCGTGGTGATGTGCATTACATCAAGATAGGCAATCGTACGAATATCCAGGATTGCAGCTGTCTGCATACGCTGAACGGCAAGGCGCCCATTGTGTTGGGCGACGATGTCACCATCGGACACAGCGTGACGCTACATGGCTGTACGGTGTGCGACGGCGCACTTGTCGGTATGGGTGCCACGGTACTCGACCACGCCGTCGTGGGGCGGGGCTCCATTGTGGCTGCAGGCGCACTTGTGCTGAGCAACACCATTATTGGTGATGGCGAGTTATGGGCTGGTGTTCCTGCCAAGTTCATCAAGAAGGTGGATCCCGAGCAGGCACAGGCAATGAACAAGACCTATGCGGCACATTACATCGAATACAGCGATTGGTTTCGCCAGGCTGACGAAAATCCGGAAAACACCTGGAGTGTGGTGTACGGCGAGTAGGGGGCACACATTATCAGGTCAGACTCCTCGAAGCATGGTGCCGTATGTTGGCCTGTTCCGCCCTTACATGTGGAAAAAGCGCATATTATTGAATTTTCTTGCAAAATAATTTGGAAGGAATGTTCGAATCGCCTATCTTTGCGATGATAATATCGCGAAAAGGGTTTATCGCGTATTATTAGTACGCCCGTTGCGAAACGGTATACAAGCAAATAGTTAATAATAGTTTTAGTTGTTAGGACTCGGTTCGTTCCGCCTTATAGGACGAACCGAGTTTTCCTTTTCCCTGTTTCCTTTGTCAACCTTGCCTTCGCCCTCGCTATATTGTATCTCTGGCTCCGGATTTGAGCGGCCTCGTGAGTGCCGAGGGGGGAAGATTTCGACTTCAGACGCCTCGGGCCGTCCGGTTAGACGCCTCGGGCCGTCCGAATAGACGCCTCGGGCCGTCCAACCGTCCGCCCCGAGCCATTTTCCTTTTTCAGTCGGCTCCGTCTCCCTCCGGAGTCGGCTTCTCATCCCTCCAGACCCGGCTTCTCGTTCCCCACCTGCTAAGATTTTTGGAAATGACTTCACGCCTCGTGTAAGTGAGAGTCTCTCGTAGAATGCTTGCTCATCCCTTTGTACGCCTGATAAGACTTGCGCTCGGCTTAGCCGCTTTCAGCGTGCGCGCTGAAAGAACTTCACGCCTCGTGTAAGTGAGAGTCTCTCGTAGAATGCTTGCTCATCCCTTTGTACGCCTGATAAGACTCGAACTTACACGCCTTTCGGCACCAGATCCTAAGTCTGGCGTGTCTACCAATTCCACCACAAGCGCAGTTAGGTGGCACAAAGATACGCCTTTTCGTCGAAACGACAAAGCGAAAGCCGTTTTTTCTTCTCGGGATATGTTTGTGGCACAGACATTATTGCCTGCATATCTCCCATGCCAGCGCATTCAGCGTATTGCAGGCTTCGCGTGTAATGACAGTGCGGTTGTTTGTGTGAGGGAAGGGGGAAAGGATGAGTAGCCGGGCCTCGGCGCAGGCATAGAAGCGTTCGCCCGAAGGCTTTTGCATCGGCGCAATGCCATTGGAGGAAAGGGCTATCACTGGCAGCCGTTCGTCGAAGGCCGCACGCATAATCAGCTTCTCGCCAGGCGAGATGGAGGGCGATACGAGCACCGCCCCGGCACGGGCTGCAGACAGGAAACGCTCTTTTTCCGTGGCAAGCAACTCTGGTGAGATGGAGCGCGAGATTCTCACTTGCAGTCGTGTGGGGGCAGTGAGCAGTGCCATGTTGCCCACTGCCGAGCAATGCCATTCGCCCACTGTCACTCCCTCGTGCACGCGAAAGAGATCGGGATGCATGCGCTTTATCA
>Ga0310695_10014668_pt1 | contig 10553 bp, 6 predicted proteins | sample RumenRJG_04DNA_FD_203882 | JGI IMG/M metagenome (GOLD analysis project Ga0310695, IMG submission 203882) | Bovine rumen microbial communities from Lethbridge, Alberta, Canada - RJG_04 (v2) (version 2) | ecosystem: Host-associated > Mammals > Digestive system > Stomach > Rumen | place: Canada... | reverse complement strand
AACGACGTCAACCTCACGCCCATGCTCCTCGGCGAGAGGTTCGCCCGCCACGCCGCGCAGGTGATCCTCCACCGCAACGGCGTGGACACAGGCGCCGGCCAGCCCGGCAAGACCGCGAAGTGAACTGTCAAATAAACTGAACGCCCCCGCGAAGGAGGCGTCCAGGGAACAAGGCCAGCCGCACGCCGCAGACCCCGGCCGGAAACCGGACATGGGTGCGACGGGCTGGGGGAGCTTTGCGCCCGGCACCAGCCCAGGAAGGCGACGGCGGACAGGAAACGTCACTCAGCTGCCCCGAAACCCATCAATGCAGCACAAAAACTTGCATTCAGCTTTTCAAGAACTTGCAATCACTTCTGCAACTTGCGTTCACCTATGCAAACTTGCATTTGCCCTTTCAGACTTGCGTTTAGTTTTGCGAACGGCAAATCCTTCTGGGGACAGACCCCATTTGGAATCACGACCCATTTCGTGGTTCGTTGTTCGTGATTCGTGGCTCGTGGTCCGTAGTTATGTGGTTAGTGGGCGCAGACGCGTGGAATGTTGCCGATCGCGGCGGCTAGCGCCTTCTCGTCGGCAAACACCTTCACTCTTTCGGCGGGCAGCACGCGCAGCGCGGCACGCGCCGCCTTTGTGCGCGCGCAGGCATAGACCATTACGCCGCGCGAAGCGAACGGCGCGAGGGCCGCGCACGAGGACTTGCCGGGAGACGGCAGCACCACGATGTCAAGATGGTCCAGCACGCCATCGTACATCGCGGATGCAGAAACATCCTTCAAGTTGACGTGGGGCATTCCCATGAGCGCCACCGCGAGATCGCCCGTCTCGCGCCTCGCGAAGCTGCCACACCAGAATCCCACTGCAAGGTTGCCGCGCGAATGCGTGAACGGTTTCGCGGCGATCTCCTTCCCTGTGAGATACCGCATAGCCGCGCGAACGACGAAACGCGAACGCGGCTGGTATTCAGGATGCGGCGCCATGGCAACGAGGCGGCCCTTCCCAAGACGGCCGCCTATCGCCGCCGCGCGCCCGGCCATCGCGGGCAAGGTGTTCGTGGAGAACGAGTACACATTCTGGCAGTTGTACACGGCGAGCGTCTGCAGATCGGAATCCGGCAGTGCCGTCTCTGGCACAGGCTCCATCACGGGGCCTCCCCAGTAGAGCGTGGAGAACGTCTTCTCGCCAAGGCCGAGAAGCTCCTGCCCGCGCGCGGTGAAGGCGCAGCGCATGTCGGTGGTGTTGCCGCGGTAGGGACACGTCTGCGGGCGGTATGGAATGACACCCATGTATTCGATCTTCCCCTTCGACTGTCCCACCAGGTATGCGCCCGCGCATGTGCCGTAGTAAGCGCCGCCGCCTCGGATCCAGGATACGAGGTTCGTGCGCCCGGCCGCGCCCAGCTCCTTGAACTGGTCCTGCGACCACCCTCCAGGAACGATCAGCAGATCAGCATCCTTCAGCGCGCCTGCGGCCACGTCGCTGCCGAGCAGGAACTTCACGTCGTAGTCGGGAGACTCTGCAACCATGCGCAGCAGCCGGAAGAGGCACGCGCCGTTGGATCCGTTTCCGAGCAGAAAGCCGGTGCGCACGGCGCCTGGCCGGCGCGGGAGCGCGGCGGCGGGAGCAGACGGCTGCGGAAGCGGAAGCGCGTGAAGCGCACGCAGCACATCGTGCGCGGCTGCAGGGCCTTCCACACGGTGGAATCCTGCCTTCGCGCCAAGAGACGACAGCGCGTCCGCTCCGCGTCCCCATGCCACCACATGTCCGCCCGCCGCGAGATAGCGCTCGGCTTCGCGCAGGCTTTCGGGCCTTGCGAGGTTCTTGAGCCGAGCCGCGTCGGGCGAATCGCACACCACCACGGCGTCCATGGCGAACGGCGAGACCTCGTCGGTCTTCTGCACGTCCAGCGCATCGTCTTTCAGAAGTTCCATTGCGAAAGCCGCGCCCTCCACACCTGGGGACGCAGGGGCGTACCATCCAACGGAAAGCTGTCCTGGACGCCTGGCACGCCGCTTGAAGGCGATCTTGCGTCCCGTGAGATACTGGATGCCTCCTACGACGAGATGCATTTTGTTCGGGTTCGCCTCTGGATGGTCGGAGAACACCCACACGCGTCCCCGCCCGTATGTGCCGGCCACGCAGGAGGCGTATCCGCCCATCGACGGACAGTCCGGATCGATCTTGGTGGTGAGCACGTTGCCGCCGAAGCGCGCCATCACCGTGAAGTCTCCTAGGCGGGAATGTCCTTCGCACGGCGCCATCACAGGTCCGCAGTGGTAGGTGGTGGTGTGATAGCCGGGCGTTATGCCGGCCATTTCCTTCGCGCATTTCGCCCAGACGGTGCGCATCGTCGCGCCGCCGCGCGGAGAAGCCTCCACGCGGCGGAACGGAACTATGCCGAGGCCCTTGTGCTTTTCCGCCTCCATCATCAGAAGAGCGCCGTCGCAAGAACCAAGATATGCGCCGCCCTCTCGGATGTAGCGCTCAAGGGCTGCGCGGCCTGCCTCGCCTAGCGAGGCGGAGATGTCCACGCTTGAGCCGCCGGACATGAGGAGCACGTCCACACCCGAAAGAGCGCCCGCTCGAACGGCCGCGCCGTCCAGATACAAAGCCGTGCAGTCGGGCGAAAGCGCCGCCAGCTGGGAGAACGCGAACACGGATTCCCGCGCGCCAGCATCCACGAACACGCCCACGCGCAGCGGCTTCGCGGCCTCTGCGGAAGGTTTTTCCGCGGCAAGGCCCTGCGCGACCGCAAGCGTCACGGCGACGGCGAACAATGACTTCATCCGCTTCATGGCGAATCTCTGCACCGTTTTTGGCTGCATCATCTTTCCGCAGAGCGCACTAGCGGCCGGCTGGCACGCGCAGGACCGTGAGCGAGAGCGGCGGCAGCTCGAACGAAAGCCCATTGCCGGCCTGGAATGCGAGCGTCGTCTCCCTCGGCGCGCACCGCTTGGGGGAAGAGAGGTCGTTGACGGCGAGCTTGTCGCCCGCGAGCGTTAGCAACTTCGCCGTGCCTGCGGCAAGCGGCGAGCCGAAGTCGACCGCACAGGCGCGCGGCGCCTCGGCGACGTTCACGCACTTCACGATGTATTCGCCGCGCGGCGCGTCGAAGCCGACGACGGCGAAGAAGTCGCCCGGCTTCTCCGGCCCTTCCACGCGCGAAGGAAGATGCCGCGTTGGGCGGTTGCACGAAAAGAGCTGCTGCACGTAGTAGTTGGGCGTGCCGTAGCTCTTCTCGCCGTCGAACCAGATGAGATTCGGCGTCCACTGCGCGTGGCCTTCGCGCGCGAAGAGCGGCGCATAGCTCGCCATGCGCACGACGTCCGAATTGCGCTCGAAGCCTGTCATCATCGCCGCCTCGCAGAGCGCGCTCCATAACGTGTTGGGCTTGTCTCTGCCAACGCGGTGGTGGCAGGCGTATTCGCCCGCATAGACGAGCGGCTTCGTCACGCGGTCGTACGAGTCGTAGCGCGTCGCGCCGGCGAGGAACCATTCAGGCGACTGGTAGTAGTGCTCGTCCATAAGGTCGTTGAGCTCCTTCGTGGCGCGCGACCAGCCGTACTTGAACGTCTCGCCGGCCGGAGCCGCGCCAACGCTGCCGATGATCTTTATCTCGGGGTGCCTGGCGCGCACGATCCTGCAGATCGGCTCCACGCGCTCCCAGAACTCCGGACCCCAGTTCTCGTTGCCGATGCCCATCATCTTGAGGTTGAACGGCTTGGGGTGGCCCATATCTGCGCGCACCTTGCCCCAGGTGGTCGTGACGTCGCCGTTGGCGAATTCCACCAGGTCGAGCATCACCTGGGCGAAGTAGTCCATGTCCTCGACGGCAGCGAACTGCACCGGCTTCTGGAACTGGCAGGTGAGGCCGGCTAGGCAGATCGGCAGAGGCTCCGCGCCGATCTCCTCGCAGAGGCGGAAGTATTCGTAGTAGCCTACGCCGAAGGTCTCCCAGTATGGCGCCGCGCCGCTTCCCCAGCGGTTCCAGATGCAGGTGCGCCGCTCCTTCGGGCCCACCGTGCGCCGCCAGTCGTACCAGTGCTGGAAGTCGCCCTCCTCGACGATGCACCCGCCGGGGAAGCGCATGAACGCCGGGCGAAGCGCCGCCAGCCTGTCCACGAGGTCCTTGCGCAGCCCAGCGCGCACTAGGTTCGGCCCCGTAGGCTGGAGCGACACGTTGTCGAATTCCACCGCGCGCCGGCCCGAGACGAGAATCGAAAGATGCTCGCCTGCCACCTCAACGCGGAACGCCGGCGTCGAGACGACGTCCTTCACGTCGAAGTCATAGACGAAATCACGCGTCACGCGCGTCCACGCTCCGAGTTCGTAGTCGACGCCCTTCATCGCAACTTCGCGCCAGTCGAAGACGAGGCGGTAGGGCTCGCCCTTCCTGAGCCTGAAGCCGTCAAGCCCGGTGTTCCGCACGCCAGCAAGCCCCTTGCCGAAGCTCTCGATGCGCAGATGCCTGGCCGTGTTCGGGTGCACGGGCGCACCCATCTGGAACGACAGGCGGGCCATGCCGCCGTCGCGGTAGTCGGCCGTCCAGCCGTCTTCCTTCACATTCCAGAGCTGGTGGTCGGCCTGGCCCCAGTCGAAGCCCGCGTTCGCCAGAAGCTCGGGATTCAGCCCTCCGTCGGCCGCCCAGTTGATGTCCTCGAAGAATATCCCCCAGAGCGAGTCTGGGACATCGTGCCCCTTCGCATTCGGCTCGACGTTGACGGTGATGGCCGTAGCGACCAGAAGGCTGGTCAAGAATGTCATCGCATGTGTCCTTTCGTGTGAAACGCGCGCAGGCGTTCGCCTCAGTTCATACGCAAATTATAGCACAACCGCACTCCGCTGGAAAGCACAAACATCCAGCCGCTACGTGGCGACAGCGCGAAAAAATCGGGCGCGTCCCGGCTGGGACGCGTCCGCTGGATAGCTGCTGTTGCAGCGGGTAATTACTTGGCCTTGGGCGCCTCAGGAGCAGCCTTCTTGGCGGCGTCGGTAGCAGCCTTGGCAGCGTCAGTCGCGGCCTTGGCGGCGTCGGTTGCAGCCTTGGCAGCCGTGTCGGCAGCCTTCTTGACCTGCTCAGCGGCGGGCTTGGCCTCAGGAGCCTTGGGCGCCGGGGTCTCTTCCTTGGTGCAGCCCGCGAAAGCCACGCAAAGGGCGGCGGCCGCAATCATCATGAACTTCATTGTTTGTGTCCTTCCTTGTTTTTTCTTAAACGAGCATGGCGAGTTGTTCCGCCATGCCCACGTAAGTCGCAGGCGTCATTTCAAGGAGCCGCGCCTTGTCGGCGGGAGGCAGCTCTAGCCCCTCCACGAACTCCTTCATGATCTCGGCCGTCACCCGGCGGCCGCGCGTAAGCTCCTTAAGCCTCTCGTAGGGATTTGCCATCCCGACCTTCCGCATCACGGTCTGAATCGGCTCGGCAAGCACCTCCCAGTTGCGGTCAAGGTCCTCCGCAAGGCGCGCCTCGTTAAGTTCAAGCTTGCCAAGGCCCTTCAGCGTGGACTTCACCGCCACAAGCGCATACCCGAACGCGACGCCCATGTTGCGCAGCACCGTCGAATCCGTGAGATCGCGCTGCATGCGCGAGACGGGCAGCTTGCGCGCAAGAAACGCGAACACCGCGTTCGCAAGCCCCAGATTGCCCTCGGAGTTCTCAAAGTCGATCGGATTCACCTTGTGCGGCATCGTCGAGGAGCCAATCTCGCCCTTCACCGTCTTCTGCTTGAAGTATCCAATCGAGACGTACGTCCACACGTCTCGGTCAAAGTCGAGCAGAATCGTGTTCCAGCGCTGCAGCGCGTCGAAAAGCTCGGCCATGCCATCGTGCGGCTCGATCTGGATCGTGAGCCTGTTCTGCCTGAGGCCGAAGCCCTCGATCACGCCGCGCGCAAGCGCCTCCCAGTCGACATTGGGATAGGCCGCGAGATGCGCGTTGAAGTTGCCGACTGCGCCGTTCATCTTCGCGGGCAGCACGATGCGGTCTATCTCCTCCTGCTGGCGCCTCAGACGAGCGGCCACCACCGCGAGCTCCTTGCCGATCGTCGTAGGAGATGCGGGCTGGCCGTGCGTGTGGGCGAGCATCGGCACTGCGGCGAAGGCATGCGCCATCTCAGCCACCTTCGCCGTCACCTCGTCCTGCGCGGCGCGCAACACCTTCAATCCGTCGCGCAGCATAAGCGCATGGCTCATGTTGTTGATGTCCTCGCTCGTGCATGCGAAATGCACGAACTCGCCGCGGCTCTCGAGCGAAGTGCCCTTGATCTTCTCCTTGATGAAGTACTCAACGGCCTTGACGTCGTGGTTCGTGGTCTTCTCGATGTCCTTCACGCGCTGCGCGTCCTCAACCGAGAATCCATCGCCCAACTTGCGCAGAAAGGCTTTCTCCTCCTCGGAAAGAGCCGCACACTCGGATATCTCTGGATTTGCACAGAGCGCCTCAAGCCACGCGCATTCTACCATCACGCGCCGCTTCACGAGACCAAACTCGGAGAAGACGCCACGAAGGTCCTCTGTTTTGGACCCGTAGCGCCCGTCTAGCGGCGATATCGCGCAAAGCATGTCTATCGTAGCCATATACGAGAGTGCTCCTCCGAAAAAAACGCGGACATTATACCATAATCTGCGGCAAAGTGAAAGTGTAAAAGCACATCCTCATTCGCCGCGCGCCCATTCGCCCAGCGCACGCGTCAGGGAGGTGTAGCGTTTGAAGAGGACGTCGTACTCCACACGCGCGGCCGGATCTGGCTCATGCCCGTCGCACGAGCCGGCAAAGGCGTCCACAACGTCGAAATCCTTCCATAGTCCGCATCCAACGCCCGCGACAACCGCCGCGCCTAGCGCGGCCGCCTGCTGGCCGATTGCCGCGCGCGCCACTTTGAGTCCATACACGTCGGCATATATCTGCCGCCAGAGCGGCGCCTTCGCGCCGCCGCCAACGAGAACGAGCGGCTCTGCGACAGGCACCAGGCGCCGCAGCTCCTCCAGCGCCTGCCTGAGGCCGAACGCCACGCCTTCCATCACGGCGCGCACCATGTCGGCGCGCGTGTGGCGCAGGTCCAGGTTGGCGAACGCGCCGCGCATGGCGGGCGTCACGTCGAGCGAGCTGCCGCCGGCGAGCGTCGGGTTGAAGAAGAGCCCGTGCGCGCCGATTCCGCTCGCCTCCGCAAGGCGGTCCATCTCTGCGTATGGATTCTCCGCGCCTGGGAACAGGATGTCGCGCAGCCAAGTGTGGCTTGTGCCGGCCGAGAAGATGGCGAGCGCGCTCGCGTACTGGCCTGGTACAACGTGGTCGAAGACGTACGGCTTCGTGCGCGCATCGATGACGGGTTCGGCGCTCGATATCGCGATCCAGCTCGACGAGCCAAGCGAGTTGTACGCGCGCCCTTCCTTGTATGCGCCAGCGCCGAGCGCCATGCAACTGTTGTCCACTCCGCCTGCGACCACCTGCACCGTCTGCGGCAGGCCTAGCTCCGCGGCAGCAGCGGCGGTGAGCGTGCCGAGAACGCGCGTTGAGGGTACGATCTCGGGGAAAATATCCGTCGGTAGCCCAGTTGCGGCGATGAGGTCTGGCGCATAGCGGCGCGCGCGCAGGTCATAGACGCCCGAGCCGCTCGCGTAGGAGTTGTCGGTGGCGCGAACGCCAGTAAGGCGGAAGTTTATGTAGTCCTTCGTGCCGAGTATCGTGGCGGCGCGCTCGAACCACTCCGGCTCGTGCGCGCGGAACCACATCAGCTTGAATGCGGAGTAGAGCCCGGGCGGGAAGCCGCAGCCCGTGCGCTCGTACCACGCGTCGGCGCTCTCGCCGAGCGCGGCGAAGAACGCCTCCGCCTCGGCGCCTGCGCGCGAGTCGCTCCAGATGGGCACGCGCGCGCGCAGAAGGCGTCCCTCGGCGTCGAGCGGCACTACGCCGAGCGAGTGGCCGGAGATGCCGATCGCGCGGATGCCGGCGATCTGCGCGGGAGACAGCTTCGCGAGGAGAGCACGAGTCGAGTCCACGGTGGCGCGCCACCAGTCCTCTGGCGACTGCTCGTGGAAACCGCTCTCCGGATAGAACGTCTCGTAAGCGGCAAAGCCGGAATCAACACAACGCCCGTCTGATGCGAAAAGCGCTGCCTTAATTCCGCCCGTGCCGAAGTCGTACGCCAGCACGCCGCCATCCGCTTCATTCTCTGACATGTTCTCTACCATATCGTTGACCTTCTCATGTTTCGGGGTTTAGAAGTTTCGCAATAAAGGTGTACTCGGTCGCCTTGCCGGCCTTCGTCTGCATTCTTGACGTGCCCTTCTCTACGCAGCATCAGCGTTGCACAGCCGACCAGAAGCAACAGCACATTCGACGGCTCGGGAATGGCGGACTCATACTTACCAGCAATTACGGCATTGCCATCAAGATCCACATATGACCCTAAGAGCGTGATGTCTTCGCCGTCGACGTGTAACCCCACCCAACCGTAATAGGCTGTACCCAGTTCGTAGCCAGATGGCATATCCAAATTCGGCAAGACATCATACGTAACGAACCCTAGGAACACGTCTTCAGGGCCATTCACGACAATGGGCATTTCCGGGAGCTCAACACCGAAAGAAATGAGATTATTTGCAAACGTTTTAGTCGTGCTTTCAAACAAGGCCCTGTCGATTATGTCGTCTACTACCGCCTGAATAAGGAGCGAAGCATCTTCCGGATATCCGCCCCAATTGGTCAAGGTAGTATTGGCATTGTCATCAACTACGAACATCGAGTCAACATATTGCGGCATCCCTAAATTATGATGCGTCTCAGGCGGCAGCATCCAAACGAGATGGTATGTTGTATCGCCAAGTTTTCCAAGCTTAAAACAATCCTTGAGCGTACTAGCCGACTCGCATGGAGTCGACATAAGAAGAACCATCAAAAAGAACAACACATGCTTTATGACCTTGAAACACATGTAAACCTCCTATTGACCGCTTGATGCATCTTCAAAGTCGAACTCTACAACTGAATACCTATTTGTCAGATCGTTGTCTTCACATAGTTCATTCATCATTGACTCGATTTCATTCTTCAAAGCAATCGACAGGCAACTTGTGCCGAATTGCCACCCGTAAATGCGAGAATGAGTCGGGAAAAGAAAAACCAAACTGTTTTCATGCACTAAAAAATTTGGATGTCCTGAATCATTCATTTCCACTTGTACACGAAACTGCTCACGCACAAGACTATCAGAGATTCTATAATCAACAACTGACAACGTTGTACCTTGTGAGTGATCTGTAATTGACGGCATACGCTTTATCTCCTGCACAACAGCACGCGACCACTGATTTACTCGAATTGAGGGCAGACGTTCCGCTCTCCCAATATATTGCTCATAGTTTTCAGGCAGAAAACGTACTGGTTGAATTGACGAAGGCAATGGTTGATTGAGAATCCCTACCATCACGTCGTTAGAATAATTGCGACAATTTCTGATACCGATCAAAGTACGTTCAAGGAACTCACCACTAGGAGTGCGAAAGCGATAGACGTCTCCGGTATGCGCACCACAATGCGTTGCAAAGATTATATGCCGTTCACTTATCAGTGTAGGGAAAAGACCATGTGTAAAGGTGCCATTTCTTTTCAGCCTAACGCCTACAGGGGAGAAGTCTAGGCCATATGTCCATGCATTTGTATTGAAGATGACACTGTCGTTCACATAGGTGTTGTCATAATTCTGATAGATTCTCATAGTGTCTCCAGCGACATTTGTTTTCGCCGCCAGCCTATCGTCAATCGAATGAATCAACGAATATATGAGCGTGTTAGTGGCATCCGCTGCATCATGTGGATCAGTGTTGGAATAGAATTCGTGCAGATTGAGCAGCGTGTCTCCGTCGTCGTCAACAAGCGCGTCGGTAGAGTTGGTAGGCGAGAGTCCGTGAGCGATCTCCCACCAGTCGAGCATGCCGTCGCCGTCGCTGTCAAAGACACCGCGCGAGAGACGGTTGGTCACGCATACCTCATGGCCCGTCACCGCTATCTGGGCAGAAACCCTTGCCTCGCTGGCCTCGCGCACTCCGTTGGAGTTCGCGTCGTCCCAGAAGTACACGACTAGCGGACCGCCGTTCGTGGTGACGACGTGTCCCTCGAGCGTGAACGTGGTGTTCGTGGCCAAGAACGGACCGATGCACACTTCATTGGCCATCTTCGCCGCAGCCGTGAGGCTGTTCGTCGTGTGGAACACTCCGGTGAACGTGGCCGAGAGGCTGAAGCAGTAGTTGCTGGCGTTGCAGGGGTCTGTCCCCTCCGCGCGTTCGAATGCGTCCGAGAAGCCGTCGCCGTCCATGTCGCCGAACTCGGACGAGATGTCCGCGCTGTGGACGTGCGCGACATGCCGCGACAGCATCATATCCACGCCCTCGTCGTATGCACCGTTGCCGTTGATGTCGCTGAACGCCTTCACATAGGCTACGCCGAGCATGGCGTCGTTGGTGTAGGCGACGGTTCCACTTCCCGAGGGAAGCTCCACAAGCCCGTTTGCCTCCCAGCCCTCGGACAAGAATCCCCAGGCGACATACGAGGCAATATC
>Ga0310695_10014667_pt1 | contig 10553 bp, 8 predicted proteins | sample RumenRJG_04DNA_FD_203882 | JGI IMG/M metagenome (GOLD analysis project Ga0310695, IMG submission 203882) | Bovine rumen microbial communities from Lethbridge, Alberta, Canada - RJG_04 (v2) (version 2) | ecosystem: Host-associated > Mammals > Digestive system > Stomach > Rumen | place: Canada... | reverse complement strand
CAGTATCCTGCAGACGCAGCTCCGGACGGCAAGCTCTATTATTTCTCCGTCTTCAACAGCACCAACAAGATCATGCGTGCCGGTTGCGACGACGGCAACAAGAAATTCACTTTCTATGACGTCAGCGCGACGGTTGCATTCAAGGTCAGCGGAGATTATGACGAATACGCATTCTACGGAAATGACAGCGAAACCATCGGGTACAAGCACTACATGGCCAGATATGTCAAGACCAACAACGGCTATGTGACCGAGTTCCCTTACACTGGCGATGACCTCGGCGGTACCGGAGAGGGCATCAAGAAGATCTACAATGACTACCTGACCTGCGACGGCACTACCCAGAATTATGTCCATATTCCTAATACAATTGACTTCAACAAGGGTATCACCATCGACTTCTACAAGAACGGAAGCGTAGTTGCAACATATAAGAGGACTTCTCCGATCTCTATCACTCGCGGCAAAATCAGGCATATCGGCGACCTTACCGCTGAACTTAATGGCGGACAGGGTGGCCACGATGACCCTCCGGCACAGAATGGCAACCTCTGCACCAACATCGGTACTACTCCGATGGTAATGGCATATTATACTTATTATACCGAAACTCTTCCGGAAGTGAGCAGGCTGACCCATATCAACTACTCTTTCGGAAAGATCAAGAACCCTGGTGATGGTTCAGGCGGAATTACGGTCAAGGATACCGACAGACTTAAGAAGGTCGTAGCCCTGAAGTCGAAGAACAGCTCGCTCAAGGTGCTTCTCGCAGTCGGCGGCGACGGAGCCGGCGGTTTCTCCCTGATGGCCCGCAGCGACAGCAAGAGAAGAGATTTCGTGCAGTCAGCATACGATATCATCAGGGATTACAATCTCGACGGCATCGACCTCGACTGGGAGTTCCCGACGAAGGATAACGGTCTCGACTATTCAAGCTCAGACAAAGAAAACTTCGACAAGCTCGTCAAGGAGCTGCGCGCGAAGCTCGGCACCAGCAAAATCATTTCTGTTGCTGCCAACTCAAGCCCTAAGTACTACAACTTCTCAAATATCATGAAATACGTTGACTATCTCAATGTCATGACATACGACATGGGACGTCCTCCGAAAGACTTCAACTCCCCGCTTTATACTCCTAAACTTTCCGACCAGACCAGCGTTGAGAAGGCCATGAGGAAATATGTCGAAGAAGTGGGCATCTCCAAGAAGCGTCTCAACGTGGGAGTTCCTTTCTACGGCAAGGCAGAGAAGGATCGCGGCATCTTCAATGGCTCTGACAGCTACACTGTCAATTTCAATGAGATGAAGTCAATCATTGAGGATGGCTGGTATGAAAGAGGAAGAAAGGACGTCAGCCGTTACAATATCGAGAAGTGGGATGACGGCGCCAAGTCTCCGTACCTGGTCGACAAGAATGGCGTTATGACCCTCAACTTCGAGAACGCCAAGTCTGTTTATTACAAGGGACGTTTCGTCTATGAGCAGGGTTATCTTGGAGCAATGTTCTGGGAGTACAGGGGTGATGACTCCAACCAGACTCTTCTCAAGGCCCTCTACAAAGGCGTCCATAATCAGTCACTTTAATCTTTTTACTATAGCGTAAGTCAGCCGCCCTGCAGAAACTGCTCTACAGGGCGGTTTTATTACCGGATTTTTTCGGGAATATTCATCTTTTTTTGACTAAATCAAAAAGAATTTATAAATTGCAGGTTGTAAAATGCGGTACTAGTATCGCGTAATAAACGTTTTAAAAAGATGAAGAGAATCACAATCAGAGATGTCGCAAGAGAGGCCAATGTTTCCGTTACTCTCGTATCGTTTGTAATGAACGCAAAACGCGACAAAGATGGTAATCTTGACTGCCCTGTCAATCCCGAGACGGCCAAGAGAGTTCTCGAGGTAGCCCAGCGACTTGGCTACCAGAGGAATTTTGCAGCAGCGTCACTCAGGAGCGGCCGTTCCAATACTATTGCCGTGATTCCGAATGATATCTCCAACAAGTTCTTTGCGGGAATATCCAGATGCATCGAGGACCGCGCCCAGTCATTCGGGTACACGGTATTCTTTGCCAGCTCCGACGAGCAGCCGCAGAAACTGTCCGAGGTCATTGACTCGTTCATGGCCCATAATATAGACGGAATAATCGTAGCTCCGTGCACCGGTGGCGAAGAAGCTATCGAAAAAGCGATCAACGCCAAGGTTCCGGTCGTCCTTCTGGACAGGGACATCGAGCGTCTCGACAATGTCGGCAAGGTCCTTCTTGACGATATCGAGGCAGGCAAGATGGCTACCGAAGAGCTCGTGAAGAAAGGTTACAAGAAGATCGAGATGATATCTTATACTCTCGGCATTTCTAGCCTTTCCCTCAGAGAGTCCGGTTATCGCAAGGCTATGATGGATAATGATCTTTACGACAACGCAAAGATCCACTATACTACTTACGGCGACGCAGAGAACGATATGGAGAGAATCATTAAGGATGCGGTCAACAGAGGTGTGGATGCCATCTTCACCCCTACCTATTCGCTTTCGGCGCTTGCGCTGTCTGAAATGAAGAAGCTCGGGCTCAAGACTCCGGGCGACCTTGCTCTCGTCGGCTTCGATGAGAGCGATATCTACAGTCTCTACGCTACGACTGTAACTCATATTGTCCAGCCTCTCAAGGAGCTGGGTGAGAAGTCCGTAGAAGTACTTGTCAATATGATAGGCGGAAAGCCTGCAGAAAAGATAGTCCTCAAGCCTGCAATCAAGCTTGGAGGATCAACCGATAAACTTAAATAGTAATGAAACTCGACGGAAGACGCGAAAGTACCAATGTGGATGACCGCAGAGGTATGGGCGGCGGAGCAAAGGTAGGTCTCGGAGGAATCGGAGGCCTTCTTATCGCCGGACTGATTTACCTGCTGACAGGGCAGGCCGTAGATCCAAGTCAGCTGACCGGACCGATGGATTCGGGCCAAGCTAGAACTGAATTCACTCAGGAGGAACAGGAACTCGCGTCATTCGCCAAAAAGATTCTTGCGGGGACGGAGGATATCTGGACTGCTTATTTCTCGCAATATGGTCTCGGCAATTACGTAAGCCCTACCATGGTGCTGTACACTGGTGCGACGCAGTCAGGCTGCGGCACCGGCCAGTCATCCATGGGCCCGTTCTACTGTTCTGCAGACCAATGCCTGTATATCGACCTTTCATTCTTCACGTCCATGAAGCGCCAGCTGGGAGCTGACGGAGATTTCGCTTATGCCTATGTGATCGCCCATGAGGTCGGCCACCATGTGCAGAATCTCCTCGGAACTCTCGGGAAAGCGCATCAGCAGATGGCCAAGATGAATGCCGCCGATGCCAACAGAGTCAGCGTCAGGATCGAACTCCAGGCCGACTTCTACGCCGGAGTTTGGGCTCATCATGACAACGAACAGTTCGGTTCGCTCGAGAAGGGCGACATCGAAGAGGCTGTCAGGTGCGCTTCAGTGATCGGCGACGATTATCTCCAGAAGAAGGCGCAGGGCTATGCGGTAGAGGAGAGCTTTACTCATGGCACCGCCCGTCAGAGAGTCAAATGGCTATCACTCGGAATCCAGACCGGAGATATTTCCCAGGGAAACACCTTCGCTCTTACCGATTCGCAGTTATAGTTCATAATATATCGGACTTAACCGTTAGATTCCGGAGTCTTTTTCCGGACGACAGCCTCCCGAAAATCGGGAGGCTGTTTTTGTGTGTAAAAGGTTAATTATCAGTACTATAAAATTTATTTAACATAGCATGCTTGAAAGCCCTTATATAACTTATTGGAAATCAACAAGTTAAACAAAAACTAAAATTTCGCGTTAGATTCATTTCTTTCGCCCTTCAGAAAAACGGCCTTTCTGGCTATCTGAAGGGCGTTTTTCGTGTATACTCTCGTTAGACTTTTCAGACCCCGAAATTGTCGGTTTCTCATTTCTATTAGGTAATTTTGCAAAAGAAAAAAGACACTGTTCAATTATATATTAGAGTAGTTTTACAACTGATACGACCATTGTTTGGATGATCCAGGAATTAGCGGGCCTCGGATCATCCTTTTTTTTATGCCTGTCTGTCTTTCGCCCTATCGTTTAAAACATTGTAAATCAAATCGTTAGCCTTGCCGTAACGGCCGTTGTTGGAGGTTTGTTTTGTAAACTACTGATAATCAGCGTGTTAAGTTACAATTTGTAACCTCCGTTAGATTCCGATTCTAACGGAAGAAATAAAAACGTCCTCTCAGGGGCCTGTGCGGCATCTTTCAATTTTGATTTCCGTTAGCCTTTTCAAAGCTTTTCATCGCCTAACTGACAATCATTTACGGTAAATTTGCAATGAAATATTAACCTTTAACTCTTACAATTATGTTAAAAAAATTCACTTATTCAATCGTGGCAATTCTCTTAGTCGCCACTGGATGTCAGAAAGAATTATCTGACAAAGCTATGTCAGAGGAACTCCCTGAGATAGGGATAACCCCTAGTTCCCGTATCGTCAGCCTTGATCAAGCTGCAGAATTCGGCGCAATCGCAATCGGTGCTATCGAAGACCAGAGTGACATCGCTGTGACTAAAGCTGTATCCCGCCGTGAGGTCGAGGATGTGATTCCTGTCTATAACGAAGACGGAGTTGCTGTAATGTATGCCATCAACTATAAGAATAATGGTGGATTTATGCTTATTTCCGCAGATAAGGAAGCTTCTACATTCCTTTATGCATATAATGACAAGGGTCGTCTGGATCCTGCCAAGGTAGATCCAAAGTCTCCTTTCGGAATGATGATCGACCAGCACAAGACCAGTATCTCTGCTGATATCGAGTCCGGAATCCATAAGGATAATGAAAAATACCAGATCTGGGACGCTCTCGGCAAAGATTCCGGCTATACTGTAAGTCTCGAGCTCGTCAATGCTTCTGCCGTGCCAGGTACCAAGGGTTATAACTCTACTTCTTCAGGCCTTGAGGATGTAGATGTCAGCAATGTAGTATATAACTACCTTTGGGGGCAGGGAAGAGGCTACAACGCCGATGCACCTCATCCTGGAGTAGACTATGCCGGCTGCCCTTCAGTCGCCATCGGCCTCATTTGCTTGCATCATCGCTATCCTTCACAGTTCGACTACAACAATATGCCTCAGGTCGTTAACACTTCTTCTTCAAATGCTGTTTCCCGTATGTTCAGAACTATCGGCAACAACATTCCTAACTATGAGTGGAGTGCCGACGGAAGCGGTGCGGTTGCCGAGGATATCGTTACTGGTCTGAAGCGTCTCGGATACAAAAACGCAAAGCTCGTGAACTATAATTTCTCCCGCGCTTACAATGATATCGCTGCCGGCCGTCCTGTACTTCTCGGAGGCTTCGACTATTATGCCGGCGGACATATCTGGATCGGCGACGGTTACTGGGAGCAGATATGGAGAGCCAAGAGAACCCGTTATGGACGTACAAGCTACTACTATGTCTATCAGGACACAATCTATATGAACTGGGGTTGGGACGGAGATGATAATGCTTGGGTAGATCAGGCTAGCTGGCCGTATTTCGGCAGCAGCAGAATGCTCTGGTATAATCTTTATCCGGGCAACTGATAGTTTTCTCATAATGCCCCGCCGCACCGGTAGCTCTCCCTGCCGGTGCGGCATTTTATTTGTAAGCATCCCGATGAATTTTTTACACTTTTAGTCATGAAACTGATTTTTAAGATTGCCCTCATCGGCTTTCTGTCGATTATGATGCTGATTCCTTTGGCGATGATCCGTGGGCAGATCAGAGACCGTCAGGATGCTGCCTATTCTTGCAAGGAGGAAGTAGCCAAAAGCTGGGGCCTTGAACAGACACTCAAAGGAGTCTATATAGGACTCCGGTACAATGAAACAAAGAGGGATGCGTATGGCAAGGAAGAGATTGTTGTGGTAGAAGAGAAAATCTACCCGGAAACTCTGAAGTATGTTATCGATACTGATTCAGAGGAACTCCACAGGTCTATCTATGACGTGATGGTCTATAAGGCCAATGTCCATATAGAAAGCGGATTCGTCATCCCGCAACGGCAGGACGCCCAGCTCAAGGATGCCAGGCTTTATGTCGGCCTGTCGGATCTGAGAGGAATCGACGGCGATGCCGAGTTCATGTGGAACGGCGAAAAGATGTCCTTCAATGAATCTGTCTCCGGGGCCATGGTCAAAGATATCGTTCTGCCTCCGGATGCCGGGGCTTCGGCCGTTCCGATGGTCATGGACTTCAAGCTGAGGGGCATGGAGTCGATCAAAGTGCGGCCTTATGGTTCCAAGACTGAGGTGACGATGACTGGCGATTGTCCTGATCCTTCGTTCATCGGGGATTTCCTCCCGACTGAGAGGGACGTCCGTCCTGATGGGTTTACGGCTACATGGTCAGTTTCAGAAATCAATCGCGGCGATCCGGATGAAGTATTTCTGGGGACTAAGATGCTTGGCGGAGTCTCGCAGTATCAGATGAGCATGAGAACGGCCAAATATGGTATTCTTATTGTCCTGCTTGTCTTTATCGCCGGTCTTGCGGTGGAACTGATCACTCGTAAGGGAATCCATATCATTCAGTATCTCGTAATCGGTCTTTCGCTGGTGCTTTTCTATGCGCTGGTGCTTTCGTTCTCGGAGGTGATGGCCTTCTGGATGGCCTACGGACTGGCTACGCTGATGACTGCTGTCGCGTTGACATGTTACTTCCGGGCGATCCTCAAGGACAAGTCGGCTTATCTGCTGGGCTTGTTCGTGGCTGTCGCTTATATGGTATGTTTCGTGCTGCTCCAGATGGAGAATTTCGCATTCCTTACAGGTACCCTTCTCCTCTTCGTGATGCTCGCCGCTGTCATGTACGTAACTCGTAATATCAACAATAACGTCGAAACTTCTGTATAATTTTGAAATATGAAACGAATAATTTTAGCTCTTATTGCAGTAGCTGTGTCCGCGATAGCGGTCAAGGCTCAGGATCCTTTTCCAACTCCCGGGTATTATAAATACAATGTGTGGACTCTCTCCGCGCTGTCCAGAGTGGATATGGGAGGTATAATACTTAATGATAATCCGGAGCCGTTGCGTAAATGGGGCGGTGATATCGGCTTTGACGCCATGGAAGTGCGATATAGGCCGAATCTTTCAGATAATGTATTGTCAGCGGGGCTGTCGATGAACTTTTCAATATTCAGTCTTTCTGGCTCCCGCACTTTCGATCCGGACTTTAATGTCATCCGTATTCCGGAAGAATGGAGTCGTACCAGCTCTGATTATGGGAGGATTTCCGTATATCTGCCTTTTAGCTATACCCGTGAATTAGGAGATTTCAAGGTTGTGCTCCGGACTGCTCCGGGATTCAGTACCACGACGGCTTCAGTTTCTTATGATCTGAAAGATTTTGAGGGAACCGGTAAAGAACATCACCGCAAATATAGCGACGATTTTTATTCCGGCTTTGAATGGTCTAATTCCATTTATTTCTATTATAAATATTTCGGAATTTACGCGTCTTACAGGTTAGGAGACAGATCCTGGAGCTATCTTCTTGGCTCCAGTCCACGTTACAATGCCATAAGCTTTGGACTGTCTTTCTGCTACTAGGACTTTCAGCTGAAACTCCGAAGGCTATTTCTGGACAATAGGAATTGAAATGCTGACATCGCCTACGTTCATGTTGATGAACGATACGCGATGTTCGGCAGTCGTGTTCGGAGTTACCGTGACGGTAAGCGTATATTTCTTTTCCGGATCTACTTTTGCCGTGTACCATCCGCAGTCGATATAGTCGTATACTCCTTCTTCGGGATACTGAAGGTTTACGTATTCCCATTTTCCCTGACCTTCAAGGATATTGTCGAAGGTAAAGTTTATCCACCAGATTTTATAGTTCGTGGTCTTTATGGTCTGGGTGCCGCCTGTTTTCTCGAAGTCAAGCTCCTTCTTGTCGGTTTTGACCATCTCCCACATGCCGTTCGGTTCGACATGCTCCTTTTTGCAGGAAGACGGTACGATAACTGCGATGATGATCAATAAATAGAATAGATGTTTCATAATTAATTCCCTTTGTCCGACAAAGCTAACAATTCCCTTCAATAATTACAAACCATGCGGTAGCCGTCAATCTCCAAGGTGTCCCCCTCTTGCAACATAAGATTCTGTTTCGTAACTTCGCGGAAAACGAACGACGTATGAGCCAAAAAGAAGCACTTCAACTATTTGGAGACAAAACAATAAGAACCGCTTGGAGCGAGGAAGAAGAGAAGTGGTACTTCTCTATTGTTGATGTGATTGCCGTACTAACAGATAGTAAAAATCCGGCTTTATATTGGCGCGTACTTAAAAAACGCCTCAAAGAAGAGGGAAATGAAACCGTTACAAATTGTAACGCTTTCAAAATGGTCGCTTCTGATGGCAAGAGAAGGCAAACGGATGTGGCGGATCAACAGCAGCTATTCCGTTTGATTCAATCGATTCCGTCTCCCAAGGCAGAGCCTTTTAAACAATGGATGGCTCAAGTGGCAAGCGAGCGGATTGATGAGATTCAAGACCCTGAAAAGGCCATAGACAGAGGGTTCGAGTATTATCGCCGTCTCGGATATTCGGAAGCTTGGATTAATGAGCGCATGAAGGGCAAGGATGCTCGTAAGGCGCTCACGGATGAATGGCAAAGGACAGGTGTCTCCGGACAGCAGTATGCCACCCTTACCGATATCATTACCCAAGAATGGTCTGGGATGACCACTCGTCAATATAAGAGTTTTAAGGGATTGAAGAAGGAAAACCTCCGTGATCACATGACAAGAACGGAGAGCGCTTTGAACACCCTCGCTGAAGTGGCCGCCACCGAACTCTCCCAAAAAGTAGATCCCAAGGGGTTTACAGAGCAGAAATCCGTTGCTAAACGTGGCGGCAAGGTAGCCGCTACCGCCCGGCGGGAACTTGAAAAGCAGTTAGGTCAGAGTGTGGTTACCCGACAGAATGCCAAGGCATTGTATAGCCCAGATAATCCGAAAGAAATTGAAGAACAATAGTTACGATTATCTTAAATAACTCTATGATTTCCTTAGATGAACGCAACAAAATAAAGGTCGCAATTGACTGGATTAACAAACTCGCCAACGGGATGAATCCGCTTGATGGTAGTACTCTTCCTGATAGCGACATCGTGAACAACGTTCACATTTCCCGCTGCCTATTCTATGTATCCCACGTGCTTGAAGATGCTGGGAAGAAAACGTCCTCCCGGCAGAAGCAGTATGAACTGGAGTTTCAGCTTACCCCGGAGATTGTGTCAAAGGTCTATATTGCTGAGAGAACGGGTATCGCTATGTTCGTCAAGGAGATTAACAAGGTGATTCCTGAAAATATGCAACCTTTGGCCGCATCAAAAGTAACCCAGTGGCTGGTTTCGATTGGGTACCTTGTAGAGCAGCAAAGCAATGACGGCCGCAAATACAAGGCTCCGACAGAACTCGGAACATCCATCGGAATGACATCCGCATGGAGAGATGGCTCCCAGGGACAGTATCTTGCTGTATCTTACGATGCTAACGCGCAGCACTTTATCCTTGAGAACCTTTTCAAGCTATAGCTCGATTTCGCCTCGCTTTAGCATATTCTCATAGTATGTAAGGTTGATTCTGCGGTTGCAGCCACTTTTGTCTTCTCTATAGTTGGTACAGCCAAGGAACGGCTGGTAATCTTTCTTCCGGACAATCAGGTAACCGTCCTTGCAGCAGTCGCACTTGAGGATGGGAAGGATGCCGCCTGAGAGGTCGTTAGTCATGAAGTCACATATTTCCGGCTCGTTGGTGCAGATCCAGAGGCGGAGGCCGAAGTCTTTCTTGTGCTTGTACTGAAGCGGGTAGCCACAAATCGGGCAGCGCTTTATCATCGAGATATCTGGCGAATCGGTCTTAGAGATGTCCAGTTCTCCGTTCACACAGATTTTGTCGTATTCCTGAACCAGTTCTGCTACGAAGCGTGACGGGCGTTGCTGAGGAACGGCGATATAGACTCGATTCTTGGTGCGTGTCATTGCTACGTAGAACAGGCGACGCTCCTCGGCATACTCGATGGTACGGTCCTCACGGATGACCAGTTTCATCACTGGATCGTCCTCAATCTTGGATGGGAAACCATAGGTGGCGTTCACTGCGTTGATAATGACGACATTATCGTAACCCAGGCCTTTGGAACGGTGTGCTGTGAGGAAGGATAGTTTGGCTTTCGGATAGGCCTTCGACTTGACATCACCAGTTTTCTCGAAGTAAGTGAAGAGTCCGCTTCGACTGAGGTTGAAGGCATCGAATCCATATCGGCCAATAAGAAGGATGGAGGAGTTCGCCGGTTTACCTTCCTTTTCGTTTGCTTCTATTATCTGGCCAATGCAGCGCTCTACCGCCCGAGCCTGCAGGAAGAACTTGCCACCCTTTCCTTCGAGGTCTTTCTTGTCACCGTCTTCTGAATATGCCTCGATGATGATGGGGAAATCGATATGCTTGGGACTGATGAGTGATTTCTGAATCTGGGATGAGTTCTTTT
>Ga0310695_10014666_pt1 | contig 10554 bp, 8 predicted proteins | sample RumenRJG_04DNA_FD_203882 | JGI IMG/M metagenome (GOLD analysis project Ga0310695, IMG submission 203882) | Bovine rumen microbial communities from Lethbridge, Alberta, Canada - RJG_04 (v2) (version 2) | ecosystem: Host-associated > Mammals > Digestive system > Stomach > Rumen | place: Canada... | reverse complement strand
ACCCCTGTGAGAGGAATAAACTTTGTGGCGCCGCCGATCGTAAGAAAGACCTGAAAAGCGTATTCCGTGCCAAGACCCAGGGCAATCAGTTTATAAAAAGGACTTTTGATCTGCATTGCCAGGTCCAGCATCAGCATGAAAAAAAAGATGCATACAAGGATCAGACAGATGGCAAAGATCCCCCCCAGTTCTTCACAGATAGCGCTGAAGATCAGATCCATCGTCACCACGGGGATATTTTCGGGACTCCCCTGAAAAAGCCCCATTCCAAACCAGCCGCCCGTCCCGATGGCAAAAAGAGACTGAACGATCTGGTAGCCTTCATTCTCATATACCGCCATCGGATCCTTCCAGGCGGATACTCTCTGCCTTACATGGCCGAACAGGTAGTATGCCGCAACAGACGCGCCGGCACCGCTGACCAGGCCGGCCGCCAGATACAAAGGCTTCCTGACGGCTGCATAAAGCATGACAAGATAAGTTACAAAAAAGATCAGTGCGCTTCCCAGATCCCTGGAAAGCACAAGGATGATGACATGCAGCGCGGCAACCGCCGTTGTGACAGCAACCGTTCTGAACGGCGGGTTGTTCCACAGCATGGCGGCAGCAAAGAAAACAAAAGTGATCTTGATCGCCTCGGAAGGCTGTATCCCCATCAAAGAGAGCTTGGCACCATAACTCGTCTGCGCCAACACGAGAACTGCTGCAAGCAGGATCACACCGCATCCGGCGTATACAGGAGACAGCTTTTTAAGGAATCGTCCCTTCCGGACGATCACCGGGACCAGAAGCGCCAGCGCACTGAATGAAGCCGCGATCACAAGCTGCCTGACAGCCGAGGCGAAATTCAGCCGGCACAGCATTATAAAGCCGATGCTCATCAGCATGCATACATGGTTGGTCAGCGCCATGGACGATTTCGGATACAGGAAGCGGTACAGAAGCTGCAGCGCAGTAAAAAACCCGATCATGGCTGCATAGAAAAAAATCACCCTGCTGTCCCTTGTCTTCAGGAAAAGCACCATGAAAGAGACCGAATCGATAAAAAAGGTCAGGATCAGCTGACTTGCCAGGGAGCTTTTGCGCTCTGCCCGGTCTCTGACCCGCACCATAAAGAAACAGTGAAAGGTATAAAGTACCATGAGGGTGAGGATGGTATATTTGGATAGTTCAACAAGAATGTTTACCATAATATCATTCAACTCCTCTTTTGAAATGTCCTCGTGTAAAGCTGCCCTCATCCATCGGAAGATCACTGCCGTCATCTCTGAGTACGGAGCAGAAGTCTCCAAGTATCCGCCTTGTTTCCTCTGCAGATTCTACGGTAAAGCTCAGACGGACCGCTTCGTATCCGGGACGTAAAGCCCGGTTCAAAATACCCTTAAGTGTATAGGGCACACTATTATAGATTATATTATAGCAGGATTCACAGAGCTCTGCATTCTCTTTTTCCCATGGTCTGCAGACACACTGTGAAATAAAGCATTTTCCATACCGGTCATGGATATAGTTTCTGCGGTGTGAACGACTGCAGCCGAAACAGTTTTTTTCGGTACACTGTGCAGAGATCATGACGGGCAGATTTCCGTATACGAGGAGTTCTCCTCCGGCAGAATTCCTCCGGAGCAGTTCCTTTTCGTTCAGCTCTGCCGGAGCAGTGATCCTCAGCGCATCTCTTTCCAGCCAGAAGGACACTGCTTCATCATTCCAGGTATACAGGGTATGATCGATCACGCACCTGTCTCCTGCACCGCAGGCGCAGGCCAGCGCCCATCCTTCCAGACTTCTCACCAGAATGCCGTCCCCTCCGTCTTCAAGGAATTTCTTTATCTGCGCGGTACGGGTCTTTGGCTCTCCCGCTTCATCTCTTACAATATAGGGGAATGAAAGATACATCTTCTTTCCTGCCGCTCTGCCCGCCTCAAAATACTTTTTCATCAGGACCGGCGGCAGATAAAGGCCGTCCGTTTCTCTGCATTCGATGCATGGCATGACCTGCTCTTCCGCTTCACAGGAAGCATAGATCTGCAGCCTTTTTTCCCGACTGTCATCACGCCCGGCCGAGACTGTCACCGCCGATGCCCGGTCCGGAGGATTTATCTCCGTGCTCTCTCTGGCAAAAGCCCCGGCCAGACCGGCTTCCAGGGCGGCAACGGCCTCTCTGCGCAGCCTGTTGAGAGATGAAACGGGAACAAATACATCCTGAGACATATCAACAGTAACAGAGCCGGGAGAAAACAGTGTGTCTCCAAGCCTTGAAATCTGGTTTTCCGCCTGCTCCGCAGTCACAGGCCGGGTTCTGGTCGGCTCCACTGTATCTCCCGTCACGCTTACCCGGACGGCCGGAGAACTGCCGGCTGCAGAGAGCTCAAGCGATGCATGCTCTCCCTGCGCAAGGCGCAGCCTGGCGTCGACCATCCGCTTTGGCCGGCATAATACTGTATGTGTCTCTTCCGTTTTCCTGTCATTCGAAAACGAAATCATTTCCGGCCCGTTGTGCCTGTGATAATAGCCCTGTTCCGATCTTCCGCGGCTGAACAGATCAAGAAGAGCCTCTCTGTCTTCTTTTAAAACGGTATATTTTTTCCCGGGCGATGCCAGAAGATCCAGATATTTCCTGTAAATGCCTGTTACCCCTGCCGTATATTCCAGCTGTTTCATCCTTCCTTCAATTTTCAGCGAAGCCACGCCTGCACCCGCCAGCTCCGGCAGAAGGTCGATCCCGATCAGGTCTTTCATGCTCAGCGGCGTTTCCTCCAGAGCACGCTCTGTCCTGCCGGGTTTCTGCGTTACTTTATACGGAAGCCGGCAGGGCTGTGCACATCGCCCGCGGTTTCCGCTCCTTCCGCCCAGCAGGCTGCTCAGCAGACACATTCCGGAAAAGCTGTAGCACATGGCTCCGTGGATAAAGACTTCCACCTCCATCTGATCAGCTTCTGTCATTGCACGTATCTCATCCAGGGAAAGCTCTCTGGCCGGAACCACGCGGACAACGCCCAGTTCCTTCAGAAGCGGCAGGGTCAGATGTCCGGTAACCGCCATCTGCGTACTGGCATGTACCGGCAGTGTCGGAAAGCAGCGCCGGATATACCGCAATACCCCAAGGTCCTGAACAAGCACTGCATCCAGGCCGGCCAGGACAAGCGGTTCCAGCCAGCCGTAAAGCTTTTCCTCCAGTTCATGGTTCTTCTGCAGGGTATTCACAGTCAGATAGAATTTTTTTCCCAGGATATGAGTCACACGTATGGCTTCCAGAAGCTCCCCGGAATCGAAATTTCTGGCATAGGCCCTGGCCCCGAACTGAGTACCTCCTGCATATACGGCATCCGCCCCTGCTCCGAAAGCTGCCATCATCCCTTCAAAGGATCCTGCCGGGGACAGTAATTCCATTTGTCCTTTTTTCATGCCGCCTGATCTCCTCTGTAAAAGTGTCTGTTTTACGGTCTTCGCATGGTTCTGAACTATTGCACAAAATCAAAGAGGGCCTTGCGAGCAGCTGCTCACATTAGCCCTCTTACGGCTGTTCAGCCTTCTTCATTCAGTATATCATCAAGTTCTTTTTCAAGCTCACGGATCCTGTCCTGAAGCGTGTGCACCGTATCCTGTGTTTCTGCCGATTCCCGCCTGGATTCATCCAGCTTCATGCGGACATCGATCAGTTCATGCTTCAGATCATACATTTCCTGATCTTTTCTCTGGAGATCCTGCTCATAGTCTTCCGCCTGCTTTCTTGCCTTAAAATAATCATCTGCAATATTCAGGCTCAGAAGATTGAAGCGCGTTTCCATGGGCAGTCTGCTGTATCCGGAAAGATCTCCCAACTCTGCCAGCTTTCTGTTCATATAAGAAGCAACCTGATGGAGGTATTCTTCCGATTCGTACCCGCTGAGTGTGATAACCTTTCCCCCGATAATTACCTGTGCTTTATTTTTGACTGCCATGACAAGCCTCCCATACATTACTGGACATGCCGGTCTTCCGGCGCCCTGATGTTCTGATTATAAACGAAAAAAACGAAAAAGTATAGTAGAAAACAGCATTTTCTGGTGGCAACTGCGATACTGGGTTACTATTCACGGATTAACCGAAAGGCTTTTACAATACAAGACAGGGCAGGTTCGTCTATATGGTTGCGTCGTCGGGGTGCTCTCGCTCAGGATTCAGCGCAGCGGTACTAACCTCGCGCAGAAAAGCACTGCGCTCGATAAGTGCCGGCGCTTCATATGCCCTCCTCGTGCAATCCATATAGGCGAACCCGCCCAGCCATCAACGTTATCCGCCTTTCGGTTAACCCGTGAACTGTAACGTTACTATGCTTCTTCCCCTGATGGCTGTGTAAAGCCCAGATGCTGATAGGCAAGAGGAGCCGCCATGCGGCCGCGCGGCGTACGGGTCATAAAAGAATTCTGGAGCAGGTACGGTTCATATACGTCCTCCAGCGTTCCCGCGTCTTCCCCGATGGAAGCGGCGAGGGTTTCCAGACCGACCGGGCCTCCCTGGAACTGCGTTATCATCGTAGTAAGTATCAGTCTGTCCACCTTGTCCAGCCCGTACTGATCTACTTCCAGAAGGTCAAGGCCGAATGCTGCCACCTCGCTGGTAATGTTTCCGTCATACTTTACCTGTGCAAAATCGCGGATCCTGCGCAGCAGACGGTTGGCCAGTCTCGGTGTTCCCCTGGCTCTCCTGGCGATCTGTGCGGCGCCTTCACTGTCTATTCTCACATTCAGGACCTGTGCCGACCGCAGAACGATCGTCGTAAGCTCCTCACGCGTATAGTATTCCAGATGATTCACCACGCCGAACCGGTCTCTCAGAGGAGCCGTAAGGAGCCCCGCTCTTGTTGTGGCGCCAACTAGCGTAAATCTGGGCAGATTCAGCCTGATGGAGCGGGCTGAAGCTCCTTTCCCGATCATAATGTCGATGGCAAAATCCTCCATTGCCGGATACAGGACTTCCTCCACCTGACGGTTCAGGCGGTGGATTTCGTCCACAAACAGGACGTCCCCTTCCTGAAGGTTATTCAGGATCGCAGCCATTTCACCGGGTTTTTCTATAGCAGGGCCGGAGGTGATCTTAAGATTCGTCCCCATCTCGTTGGCTATGATCCCGGAGAGGGTGGTTTTTCCGAGACCGGGCGGACCATAGAACAGAACGTGGTCCAGGGCATCGCCTCTCTGACGGGCCGCTTCTATGTAAATTTTCAGTGTACTCTTTATTTTATCCTGACCGATATATTCATCCAGCGTCTTTGGACGAAGACTTCCCTCTGCCAGAGCGTCCTCCTGCGTCATATCGGTGGTGATGATGCGTTTTTCCATGGAATTCCTCTATCGTCACAGATATTTTAAAGCAAGCTTCAGAATGCTTTCCGTATCCGTCAGCTCTGTGTTTCCCTCCTGAACTCTCTGAACGGCTCTGGCAGCTTCCGTGGGAGAATAGCCCAGCGCTGTCAGAGCCTCCACCGCCTCGGAACGGCTCTCAGGGGAGGCGGTTCCGGCCCCGGCAGCAGCTGCGGTACCGGCAAGCCTGTGTTCAAATGCATCCTGGAGGTTCAGACGGTCTTTCAGTTCCAGGATCAGCTTCTGTGCTGTCTTTTTCCCTACTCCAGGCGCTTTTGAAAGGGTTTTTACATCGTCTGCCAGAACAGCAAACCGGAGTTCGTCCGCTGTAATCCCCCCGAGAATTCCGAGTGCCGCCTTTGGTCCGACTCCGTTCACGGCCAGGAGCAGGGAAAACATCTCCAGGTCATCCTTTTCCAGAAAGCCGAAAAGCTGCATGGCGTCTTCCCTCACCTGAAACCAGGTATATACAAAAACATCTCTTCCCGGCTGGAGACGGGACAGATCCCGTCCTGTCATATACACCTCATAGCCGATGGCCCCGGTATCTATCGTCACGGAATTAAGCCCTGTCTCGTATACACTGCCTCTGACAAAAGCGATCATATGGTGCTCCTCTTCATAACAGAATTATAACTATTCAGAATTAAATAACGGATCGGACTGTATGTGTTATAATCATACAGCACAGAGAAATATCTTTGCGCTTCAACGATCCCGGCAGGAGGCAGTAGAATGCTCACAGTAAGCAAAACCGTCAGTGATGTTTTTCCTGAACCCGGCCTGATCCGCCGGTACACAGGCATACAGTGCTCACATCCGCTTTTTTACGACATAGAGACCACCGGCCTTTCCAGGACCAGCGCATTTATCTATATGATCGGCGCCTCCAGGTGGACAGGAGAGGAATGGCAGTTCCGGCAGTGGATGGCAGAATCTCCGGAAGAGGAAAGCAGACTTCTGCGCTCCTTTGAGGATTTTCTGCAGGATTCAGACGCCGCCATTCAGTTCAACGGAGATGCTTTTGACGCCCCGTTTATCGCCGCCCGCGCCGGTGCTGCCGGTCTGACAAGCGGGCTTGATCATCTTCCTTCCTTCGATCTGCTCAGGAATCTTCGCACGGTCGGCAGGCTGCTGATGCTCCCCGGTCTGAAGCAGATCCACTTTGAAGGCTTCCTCTGCGGAGAAAACAGAAAAAGTGTGGACGGAAGAGCAGGGATAACGCTCTACCACAGATACTGCCGGAATCCTTCCCCTGCTCTGGCCGGTATTCTTCTGATGCACAATGAAGAAGATATTCTTGGTCTTGGAAGAATTTTCTGCCTGCTCAGCTACAGACAGCTTTTTACAGGAGACTGGGAACCGGTCTCCTGTTCCCTCCGGCATGATGGATCTTCCGCTCCGTCCTCCGGTCTCCATGGAGAATGGCTCCATTTTACCCTGAGGCTGCTCGACACTCTCCCCCGGGAGTTATCCGTCCGGTACAGTGATTTTTTGCTCACTGCCTGCGGTCACTGCGTGGAGGCTGACATTCTCCTTAAGGACGGAAAACTGCGTGTTTATCATCCGGACTATAAAAATTACGATTATCTCCCTGAAGAAGACACGGCCATCCCGAAAGCGCTTTCAGCCTTTATAGAGCGAGGCAGAAAAAAAACCGCTGTACCCGAAACCTGCTATACCTGGTTCAGAATATCTTCTGCCTTTTTTCAGGATCAGCACAGTCAGCGCCGTTACCTGAAGGCAGCCCTGCCTGTCCTTCTTGGACGCAGTGATCCAAAAGCACAATAACAATAAGCCCGCAGCAAAAGGACTGCGGGCTTAGTTATACTCTCAGTAAAAAGCAGAATCAATGCTTACTCTTCAGAAGTCTCTGCGGCTGCTTCTTCTTCTATGGCATCTTCAAAAGCTTCTTCTATGGTTTCTTCCACTTCTTCTTCAGGATACTCTTCCTGAGCGGGAAGCTGATTTTCGATTGCCTTCATGCTGAGGCTGATCTTGCGGTCTTCGCCGTTAAAATCAACAACCTTAGCCTGAATAACCTGACCGATGGAAAGGACATCTGAAGGCTTTGCAACATGCTCTCTGGAGATCTGAGAAACATGAAGAAGAGCATCTACGCCGGGAGCCAGCTCAACGAATGCACCGAAATCAGTCATACGTGCAATACGGCCCGTAACGATATTGCCGGCAGCAAAGTTCTCTGCCGCATTCAGCCACGGATTGGCCTCCGGGAACTTCAGGGAGAGAGCGATCTTCTCACCGTTGATATCTTTGATAAGCACTTCAAGCTCTTCACCTACTGTGAAGACTTTCTTCGGATTCTCTACTCTGCCCCAGCTCATCTCAGAGATATGAAGCAGACCATCCGCGCCGCCCAGATCGATGAATGCACCGAAATCCGTTACATTCTTGACAACGCCCTGTACACGGTCGCCGACATGGATCCTCTCCATAAGCTCTTTCTGCTTCTGTGCCTTTTCGGCCAGAAGGAGCTTTTTGCGGTTGCCGATGATGCGATGTCTGCGGGGATTGAACTCGGTAATAACAAATTCGATCTCCTGGTTTGCATACTTGGTCAGATCTTTTTCGTATGTATCAGAAACAAGGCTTGCAGGAATAAAGACTCTGGTCTCCTCTACGTTTACACAGATACCACCGTCCAGGACCTGTGTAACAGGAGCTCTGAGCACTTCCTCGTTCTCAAAAGCTTCTTCCAGACGTTTGTTGCCTTTTTCCGCCGCAAGACGCTTGTAGGTAAGGACTACCTGTCCCTCACCGTCATTAACCTTAAGAACCTTGGCCTCCATCTTGTCTCCCGGATGAACGACCTCTGTAAGAACAACGCTGGGATCGTTGGTGTATTCACTCTTGGAGATCACACCATCAGCCTTTGTGCCAATGTTGAGAATAATCTCATCCTCTGTGACATCAAATACCTCGCCGCTTACGATCTCGCCGTTTCTGATTGTTTTTACAGAATTCTCTTCTTCCAGAAGCTCGTCAAAAGTTTTTTCTGACATGTGTTTGAACCTCCTCAATAATTTTTTTAGGGGTGGATGCCCCTGCTGTAATACCTACATAACTACTGCGTTGGAACATATCAGAATCCAAGTCTACAGGTGTTTGTATATAGTAAGTATTTGCACACTCCTGTTTACAGATTTCAAACAGCTTCTGCGTATTGGAGCTATGCCTGCCACCGATCACGATCATGGTATCGGCCTCAGCGGCGATCTGACGGGCCTCTGCCTGTCGTTCCTGTGTGGCATTACAGATAGTGTTCAAAATGTTGTAAATATCAGGAAAATTTAAAACATCATTATCATAACTCTTTTCCCTGAGAATTTCAACTATATCTTTAAATTTGTTAAAATTAAATGTGGTCTGAGCCACCACACTGACAGGCATCCCGTCCGGCACGCAGAACGCTTCTGCCTCCTCAGCCGAGCGGATCACACTGTAGGGACCGCTGCACCATCCGCAGATGCCCTGCACCTCGGCGTGTGCCGGATCACCTATTATCAGAATATATCTTCCTTTTCCGCTTTCTTCTTTTACAAGCCTGTGTATTTTGCGCACAAAGGGGCAGGTTACATCTGCGCAGACAAGCCCCGCCTCCTCAATTTTCCGGTATGTTTCCGGTCCTACGCCGTGAGAGCGGATCACGACCAGGCCTTCCTCAAGACCCGAAAGATCTTCTTCAGAAATGGTTCTGACGCCTTTCTGCTCCAGATCCCTCACAACTTCCTCATTATGTATGATGGGTCCAAGTGTATAAATCGGCTTTTTTCCCTCATTGATAAGCTGGTAGACCTTATCCACAGCTCTCTGAACGCCGAAGCAGAACCCTGCCGTAGAAGCAACTCTGACCGTCATTTTCCTGTGTGTTCCTTTTCCCCGATGCTTTTTTTTATTATCTCCATAATCTTCGCTACAACCTGGTCTGCATCCAGCGTGGAAGAATCCACCACGACCGCATCCGGGGCCTGCCGCAGAGGGGAGACTTCTCTGTGCATATCCCGCCTGTCTCTGTCAATGATCTCCGCAAGCACTTCCTCCCGGCTGCATGTCTCTCCTCTGGCTTCCAGCTCCAGACATCTTCTTAAAGCCCGGACTTCTGCGCTGGCGGTGAGATATATTTTTACCTGCGCATCGGGAAGGATCGTCGTCCCTATGTCACGGCCGTCCATGACCACATCGTTTTTCCGAGCCAGTGACCGCTGCAGCTGCAGAAGTGCTGCACGTACCTCCGGCACTGCGGACACGATGGAAGCCATGCGGCTGACTTCCTCTGTGCGCAGATATCTGCTTACATTCCGTCCATCCAGAAATACATTCTGTTCCCCGTTTTCGTAGCGGATCGATATGTCCGGCTGAGAACTCATCCGGGCGATCTGCTGTATTTCATCTTCGCCGACGCCATGCGTCAGCATAAAGTAAGCCATGGCTCTGTACATAGCGCCGGTATCTACATAGATAAATGAAAGCTGTTTTGCCAGGCTGCGGGCGATCGTGCTCTTCCCCGCCCCGGCCGGGCCGTCGATGGCAATATTGATTCCCATATTAATTGTATCCTTTCTGCACGGGGCCTGACCCCGGGGGCTGCGTGTTTACGGAAATGCCGGCCAGATGTCCTGTCGCCCAGGCGATCTGAAGATTGAAACCGCCTGTGACAGCGTCCAGATCCAGAACCTCTCCGGCAAAATAAAGACCCTTCAGCATTCTGGATTCCATCGTCTTCGGATTCACTTCTTTCACACTTACGCCGCCCTTTGTAATCACCGCCTCGTTGAACTCACCAAGACCGGCGACGGTAAATGGAAGATTCCGGACCAGTTCTTCAAAAGCCCGGCGCTGCTGTCTGGTTATCTGATGAACGGGGACAGACGGATCGATCCCACTGAGTTCGACCATAACGGGCGTAAGCGAAGAGGGGAACAAAACACCGATCACATTCTTGAAGTTCCTGTTAGGCGAGGCTTCAAACTCTCTCAGAATACGCTGATCCAGCTGTTCATCTGTCAGTGCCGGTTTAAGGTCAATGCTTCCCTTTACGCCGCCTTTAAGCATTTCCGGACCTGCGTGGGCGGTAGCCGAGAGCACCATCGGACCGGTAATCCCGTTATGGGTGAACATCATCTCTCCAAAATCCTGATAGAGGACCCTTCCATCCTTCCGAAGCTTCAACCGTACATTTTTCAGAGAAAGC
>Ga0310695_10014665_pt1 | contig 10555 bp, 13 predicted proteins | sample RumenRJG_04DNA_FD_203882 | JGI IMG/M metagenome (GOLD analysis project Ga0310695, IMG submission 203882) | Bovine rumen microbial communities from Lethbridge, Alberta, Canada - RJG_04 (v2) (version 2) | ecosystem: Host-associated > Mammals > Digestive system > Stomach > Rumen | place: Canada... | reverse complement strand
ATATACCAGCTATACTTACAGAGGCAGATATTGAAGATAATAGAAAATAAAGCAGGTATGGTGCCTTCAGCATCACCGCAACGCAGTGTTTTTAATGGAGAGTGAATAAAAATGAAAAAATATTTTCTTCCAGTCATAATGCTTGCAATTTTTGAAGCAATTGCAGTTACGTTATGGCTTACAACAGATACGATTTTTTATCTTTTTAATTTCAGCTATATCGGGCTTTCGATTTCGCTCGGGCTGTTTCTTTTTGCAAAAAAAATTCCGTATGCAAGACGAATCGTCCAGCTGCTTGTCGGATTATATATGCTTGTGTATCTGGGATTTATCGATCAGGAAAACATGCAGCTTGAAGGCTTCTGGTATTATCTTTTTATCGGAGCATTTGAAGCGTCTGCGATTCATTATGCGGTTGCAAAAATTTTTGGGCCACTAATTTTTGGAAGGGGCTGGTGCGGATTTGCCTGCTGGACTGCAATGGTGCTTGATTTTCTTCCTTACAAAGTACCGGAAAAATCAGAAAAAAAGCCAAAGCATATCGGATGGATAAGATACGTTCTGTTCGCATCTTCATTTATTTTTGTAACAGCACTGTTTTTGGCGCATGTCGGAAACATCGAACGGATTATGTTCTGGGCGTTCATAATCGGAAACGCGCTGTATTATGCGGCAGGCATTGTACTTGCATTTATCTTCAAAGACAACCGTGCTTTCTGTAAATATGTCTGTCCGATTACTGTATTCTTAAAACCGATGAGTTATTTTTCGCTTATACGGATTAAGTGCGATAAAAGCAAATGCATCTCCTGCGGAAAATGTGAGCGCATATGCCCGATGGAAGTAAAGATTACAGATAATTCACGCAACCGAGTTAACGGAACTGAATGCATTCTTTGCATGGAATGTAAAAACATATGTCCGAAAGAAGCGTTATATTAATGAACTAAAAAAGCAAAAAGGAGAAATTCAAACTGAGCGGTACAATTGAAGACAGCTTAACATTACTTGATGAATCATACATTGAGCAAATGGCGGACCTTTTTAAGAAAGCATTTGCAGGCGAACCATGGAACGACGACTGGAGCGACCGTACTCAGCTTTTGGAATATGTAAAGGAAATTTCAGGCGGATACAATGCACTTAACTACGGTATTATCCGCGACGGAAAGCTTGCTGCAATGACACTCGGAATGGTCCGTCACTGGTGGGAAGAAACGAACTACAACATTGAAGAGCTTTGCGTTGACCCGGCTCTTCAGGGACAGGGAATCTGAACTCGTCTTTTAAAACTGGTTTCAGAAGAAATAAAGAAAAAAGGGTGCCACGGAATTTTCCTTCAGACTGAACTTTGCAAAGCTTAAGCTTTACCCGGAGCAGGATGCCGTGGCGCGATTTAAAATCAGCGGGACAAAAGAAATTTTGTTTTACTGTAACCGCTAACGCTTTCATATTTCCCCTTATATTTTTATTCAATTTCGTAGCCTGCTTTTGAAAGCACTTCCATGGCTCGCACAAAGTTTTCAGCTTTTACAAGAATGTAATCCGTATTGAATGTTGATACGGCAAAAATACCGATTTTATTTTCCGCAAGAATACCTGAAATTTTTGAAAGGATTCCAATCAGCGAAAAATCAAGAACCCCCTGAATGAAAAATCCCTTCCAGCCGTCATCGCGCTCAAGAGTTGAAGACGGAGTATCTTCGGTTTTGCAGACAAGAGAAAGTTCCTCGTCAGTTTTTCCGATAAAGTAAAATTTTTTGTTCAGGTCGATGTCTGATTCCGCGTGAACTTTGCACACGGTTAAATTATAAGGCAGCTTTTTTAGTTTCATTTTTCTCCTCTGTAAAATTTTTTCTGACAATAGTTTTTGTTATGCCCTGTTTCCATCGTCATTTTTATATTCTTAGCCTTAATATCATACTAAAACAATGTTCTTCCTTTTTCGTAGGCGGCTTTTAAATTCTTGTCCCAGTCCTGCTCGCTCATGTCAGTCTTAAAATTCATTTTGTACAAGTCAGAAATTTCGTATTCGTTCCCGGAGTCAACAATTCCCTTTATGAAGGAATCGCGAACATGGCTCGTAAATGAATCTTCCGACGGATGGCAGTAAACTATAAACGCTTTCATTTTTATTCTCCTTTTACGAATGACCGCATTGCGCTAAAAACAACGCTCCATGAGGCGATTGACCCATTCAGGTACGCCCCCATCTTTAGATTCGCATATTGATTCAACGCAAGCGACTGGTCGATTTTGTCCATATCAATCCATCCAAAACATCAGCTGCAATTTTCATAGCTTTTCAACTTCCACTTTACATTGACTTTCCAAGCTCGAAGGCTTTTTTCAAATCTTCTTCACTCACCTCGCCCTTTTCTTTTGCACCACGGACAAGGACACTTCCCGCATCCTCAAGCTTAAAGAAATTGAGGACGAGCTTGTACTGGGTGATTATTGCATCGAACAGTTCCGGCAAAGTCGCGGCTCCGACAAGAATCAGTCCGAGTTTTTTAATATTGAAGCTGTTTCTGAGCGGTGTGTGCAGGCGGTCGATAATCGCTTTTAACTGCGAGCTTATTCCGTAGAAATAAACCGGGGAAGCGATAATCAGGATGTCAGCCTGTGAAAGCTTTTCGTAAATTGCCGTCATGTCATCGTTCTGGAAGCACCTGTTTCCCTCGCGTGAAAAACAGGAATTGCAGCCGATGCAGGGATTAACCTTGTAATCACAGACTGAGACGATTTCAACCTGATTGCTTTCTTCCGCACCTTTTGCAAATGACTGTGCAAGGCGGTCTGTATTTCCATTCCGTCGCGGGCTTCCTGTAAGAATAAGAATTCTGCTCATATTTTTCATGATACATTAAGATAAGAAATAAACAATCTTTTTCAGACAAAATGCATGTTTTTTCGATGAAATGCAGTGCTTTTGTCACTTCGCTGTGACATTTTTGCCGTCAAAAAGCGGTGTGAATAAATCTCCGTCTGTGATACCCTATAGTCAGTGAGGACAATATGATTTTTAAAGATAAGTAATTGTCACACTATTACTCGTTTTACACGCTTACTGATAGAAGTCAGCACTTCGTATGAGATTGTGTTTCCGATTCTGGCAAGGTCATCGGCGGTTGTAAGGGCGCCGCTTTCTTCCGGACCAAAAATCAGAACTTTATCCCAGAGTTTCACATCCGGATTATTCTTTCCTATGTTTACCATGCACTGATCCATGCAGATTCGGCCGCATACCGGGTATTTTTTCCCATTAATCGTAACTTCCATGCCGGGTGAAAAACGACGCAAAAGTCCGTCTGCATAGCCGATTGGTAAGATGGCAATGTCGGTATCCTCGGAGCATTGGTAAGTTCGCCCGTAAGAGACTGATTTTCCCTTTGGAAAATGTCTTATGGCAACTACCTGAGTCTCAAGAGCCATAACAGGCTTAATATCAAAATCCTTATTAACAGAATGAAGATAAGCTTTTGTGACTTCGTTTGGATAGTAACCGTAAGTGATAATTCCTGGACGAACCATATCAAAATGCATGTCAAAATTATTCATGATGGCGGCACTGTTTCCGCAGCTGCAAATTCCAGGATTTATTCCCCTTGCCTTTACATTTTCCACCGCTTTACAGAATTCTTCATACTGTCCGCGGGTAAAGCCTTGAGCATCTGAAGAGATACCGTCACTCACGCAAAAATGAGTTGCCATTCCCTTTAACGCAAGATGCTTAGAATGAGTGATTAATTCTGCCTCATCACCCGCTTCTTCCGGGTAACAGCCGATTCTTCCCATTCCCGTATCAACTGCAAGAAAGACCTCGTGTTTTTTATCATCTTCAAAATATAAGTCCGCCGCCTGAGACAAGGCTGAAATGTAATCTTTTCCAAAAGTAAAGGGAGTCAGTCTGTAGGCAAAAAGGCTTGGAAATTCTTCGGGTACACAAAGACTGAGGACAAGGATATTTTCTGTAATTCCATTATCCCGGAGTTCTATTCCTTCATCAACAGTGGCAACTGCAAACCAGTTTATTCCGCCAATCTGATGAGCAAGCTTTGCCGTAAGCACAGCTGAGTGCCCGTAGGAGTCCGCCTTTACGGCTACACAGATTTCTGCACCTGGCTTCACATGATTTTTTATCTGCTGAAGATTATATTTCAGGTTTTCCGAATAAATTACAGCTTTTGTACAACGCATAAATAACCTCCATCAAACTTTTACCAGCTTTCGGGCAGTTTTACAGGCCGCAATACCACCTTCTCCGGTTTCCCGAAGGGAAGAATCCATTTTCTGACCAACTATTCCCATTGCTTCTATCACTTCATCTGCCGGAATTTTTGCCTTAATTCCTGAAAGAATCATATCTGCACAGGAAACGGCATTAACCGCACCTATTACATTCCTTTTTATACAGGGAATTTCTACAAAGCCAGCAACAGGATCACATACAAGTCCCATAAGATTTTGCAGGCACAAACCTACTGCCATCGAAACCTCTTCTGTACTTCCACCGGCAAGATAAACAAGACTTCCTCCCGCCATAGCACTTGCCGAACCTATTTCCGCCTGACAGCCCCCCTGAGCTCCACTTATACATGCCTTATTAGCAATCACCTGCCCGATTCCTGCCGAAACAAAAAGCGCTTCTATAAATTTTTCATCAGGATATTTTTTCTGGCGGTAAAGCGGAATCAGGACTGCCGGAAGAACACCACAGGCCCCGGCAGTAGGACTTGCAACAATACGCTTCATGCAGGCATTGCTTTCTGCCATTTTAAGTGCCTCAGAAATCACGCTGGAAATATAAGAACCTGAAAGACTATTCCCTTTTGCCGCATAATCTGAAAAGAGCTTACCATCACCGCCCGAAAGTCCGCTGTTAGAAAAAAGGCTTCCGTCGTAGCTGTCGCTTGCATCCAGCATCACCTGCCACATTTTCTGCATCTTTCCGATTACTTTTTCTTCTGACCAGCCGGAAGATTTAGCCTCATTTTCAATCACAATTTCCGCAAAGTTCTTATTTTCTTTTTTACTCTGACTGATTATTGATTCAAGACTTTCAAACATAAGCACCACCTGATTTTTACTCTGCTTCCATAATGATTAATCCATCGACGGATTGATGTAGGTCACTTTTATTATTCCGGGGAACTTTTCTATAGAAGAAATTATCTGCGCGGGAATCTGCTGGTCACTTTCGATTACCATAACTGCATAACCGCCCCTTTCATTTCTGAAAAGCTGCATCTGGGCAATGTTGATTTTGTTGTAAAAAAGAAGTGATGTGACTGCCGCAACGTGGCCAGGTTCATCTGAGTTATGAACGATAAGGGTCGGCATTTCGGCAGGACAATTTACGTCTATTCCATCAATTTTATTAATCATGATTCGGCCCCCGCCAATTGATGAAGCCTGAATACAGATTTTCCGTCCCTTTTGTCCCTGTAAAGAGAGAACTGCAGTATTTGGATGGGCATTTGGGATTTCATTATTCGATATGAAAAATTTCAGGCCTATTTCTCTGGCTATTTCCTGACTATGAGGAATTCGGATATCATCACTTTTCATACCAAGAAGGCCCGCAATGATTGCAGAATCTGTTCCGTGCCCCTTGTGAGTAGCCGCAAAACTTCCGCTGAACTGAATGTCTGCAAAAACCGGCTGATCTTCCAGTAAGATTCTGCTGACAAGACCTATGCGGACTGCCCCTGCAGTATGAGAACTGGAAGGGCCAACCATCACAGGACCTAAAATATCAAAAATACTGCTCATGCTACCCCCTTATTCTCTTAAAATCAGTTCTGCAAGGCGCTTTCAGGAATATCGGTGATAAGCATGTGGCCCGGCGCATGAGTGATGCAAAAATCCGGCTTTGAATTCATCACTACGCTTTGAGGAGTTACTCCGCAGCACCAGAAAAGAGGAACTTCTCCAGCCTTTATTGTACTTGGCTCTCCAAAATCAGGTTTTGTGATGTCTTTTATGCCGATAACTTCTGGAGATCCAATGTGTATTGGCGCTCCGTGAACCTTTGGAACCCGCGCTGTGATTGTAGTTGCCTTAACAATCTGATTGTATGGAATCGGCCGCATTGAAACGACCATCTTTCCACTGAAAATACCAGCAGGCTTTGTATCGATATTTGTAAGATACATGGGTACATTGTGATTTTCAGAAACATTTCTGACATCAATTCCTGCGGCAATCAAAGGCGCTTCAAAAGAAAAGCTGCAGCCGATTACAAAAGTTACAAGGTCATCCCGCCAGAATTCGCTTACGTCGGTATATTCGCCCGCAAGCTGTCCGTTTTTCCAGATTCTGTATTTTGGTACGTCTTTTGCAATATCGCAGTCTACAGCAGATGACTTCAAAAAACGTGAGCCCTCGTCGCTGACTTCAAGAAGAGGACAGGACTGCTGGTTTCTCTGGCAGAACAAGAGAAAATCATAGGCATATTTTTTTGGAAGGATGCAGAGGTTTGCCTGAGCGTAACCGTCGCACATTCCAGAAGTTTGAACTGTTATTTTTCCCTGACGGATAAGTTTTCTGACTTCCGCAGGATTTTTATCCTTGTAAGCGTTTGTATTCATTTTATGCCACCTCACACTGTCAGTTTTTTCTATTATCTTCTATATTAATCTTCTATATTAAATATCACCTTAGTGCCCGGCACCGCCTGTGAAAGCAGGCTCATTGAATGACAGGTCACCGACGCAATTTTTGCATAACCGCCGGTAGTCTGCCGGTCGGCTGCCATAACGACAGGGAGCCCTGCCGAAGTAATCTGCACAGCACCAAAGGGAATTGCATCAGAAATAATGTCGGTTTTTCCGCAGTTAAGACTTTCTCCAGAAAAACGGATTCCCATACGGTCGCTTTCCGGGAGGACGGTAAAAAGCACGTTTTGAAACTGACTGACAACATCAACCGGAAAATCTGAATACTGACTGCCTTTTGTACACTTAAGGACAAGAGGCTCAGAGTTGGAAGAGGGCATTTGCTGTAATACAGGAAGCGGCATATTGTCAGCGCCAACCACCAGCTCCGCTTTCCCCTTTTTCACCATATCACCAATAGCAATTTCGTCTCCAGTTCTGAGTTTTCTTCCAAAATAACCGCCGCTTTTACTTTTTAAATTCGTTGCACGGCTTCCAAAAATTTCAGGAACAAGTATGCCGCCTTTAAAGCAAATGTATGTACGAAGCCCTTTTGTAATGAATCCGCATTTTAAAATACTTCCGGTCTGTGCCATATATCTACGGTTCATGCTGACAGGCTTATCATCAATCATTGCATTGCAAGCACCACCTGTAATCACAAATTCGCAAGGCAGAATAAATTTAATTGAAGGTCCAAGAGCAGTTGCTTCAATACAGGCTGCATTTTCTTCATTTCCAAGAATTGCATTTCCAAGAGCAAAACTTTCTGCATCCATTACGCCACCCGGTCCAATTCCCTGATGCTGAAACCCAAAACGGCCTTTATCCTGGACTGTAGTCAGTAAGCCCGGTTCAAGGATTTTTATGCCGCCTGTACAGACATATTTCTGATTTTCACTTTTTGCGCGCGGGCGGAAGGAGGCATTGCCGTCCGAGGAGGCAGCCGCCATCTTCTCAAACTGTTTTTTACTAATCGGGACAAAACGGATTCTATCCCCCGCCTGATAAAGACAGGCCGGATTTCTGTTCTGGTCAAAAACCTTAAGCGGAGTTCTTCCTATAATTCTCCAGCCGCCGGGCGAATCACTGGGGTAAAGGCCAGCCTGTTTTCCCCCGATTGCAACACTTCCCGCAGGAATTTTCGTTCTGGGGGTTTCAAGACGGGGAGTTTCCAAAAGCTCATCCATTCCGCCAAGATAAGGAAATCCCGGAAGAAATCCCAGCATATAAATCAGATAATCTTTTGAATGGTGAAGTTTTATGACTTCTTCTTTAGTAAGTCCTGTGTATTTTGCAACATCGACCAAATCCGGCGCAAATTCGTCTTCATAACAGACTGGAATTTCCACGATTCTTCCGCTTTTTTGCGAATCAGTTTTTAAAATTTCAGTTTTTTCGACAACTTCTTCAATTATTTTTATCAAAGTCGACTGTTTAAGTTTTTTAGAATCAAAATACACTGTTACTGCGCAGTAAGTTGGAACTATTTCTATAACCTCTGGAATATCGCTGGTATATCCTTTCAGGTTCTCTACTAACGCAGTAATCTGAGCATTTACCTCTTCACAGATTTTCTGAGAAAACTGAATTTGAACCGAATCTTCGCTGGAAACCACAATGTTGACATCCATCATTCTGAGCCTTCTTCATTCTTCAATCTTAAAAATCAACCACCAAGATAAGCCTTCTGAACCTCTGGATTTGCACGAAGTTCATCACTTGTACCGCTCGCAATAATTTCACCGGTACGGATAACATAACCGCGGTCAGCAAAATCAAGGGCAACCTTTGCGTTCTGTTCAATAACCAGAAGAGTCATCTTTTTCTGAACATTCAGGCGCTTAAGGGCTCGGAACATTTCAAACATCAGCTTTGGAGCAAGTCCCATACTAGGTTCATCCAGCATGATAAAAGGACAGTTTGTCATAAGGGCACGACCAACCGCCAGCATCTGCTGCTCACCTCCGGAAAGAAGTTCACTTCTCTGCTTGCGACGTTCATAAAGACGCGGGAACAAATCGTAAACCAGATCATACTGGTCGTTAATGTTCATTTCGCTGTTTTTTTCAAGCTGACGAGCATAACATGCCATCTGAAGGTTTTCTTCAACAGTCAGGTTTCCAAAAATATGGCGGCCTTCAGGAACAAGGCACATCATTTTCTTCTGAATAAGAGTGTGAGGCTCCAGCTTCAAAATGCTTTGGCCATTGTAAAGAACATCTCCGCTGCGAACTGTAGGCGCTTCCGGCTTTGGAAGGCGCGATAAAGTAAGAAGTGTGGATGTCTTTCCGGCACCGTTTGCACCAATCAAAGTGACAATTTCACCCTCATCAACATTAAAACTTATTCCGTGAAGGGCTTCGATATTTCCGTAGCCCACAACCAGGTCTTTTACTTCAAGTAACATATCGCCCTCCTACTTTTTTGAAACAAGTCCGGCATAAGCATCACTTATATTGATGTCGGAGTTTCCAAGATATGCTTCAATAACAGAAGGGTTGTTCTGAATTTCTTCCGGAGTTCCTTCTGCAAGTTCCTTTCCAAAGTTGATTACCTTAATGCGGTCTGCAAGCGTATTTACAACCTGCATCTGATGTTCAATCATCCAGATTGTGATTCCAAAGGTGTCATGAATCCATCTGATATAACTGATAAGTCCGTCCAGATCCGAAGTTGAAAGACCTGCCGCAGGCTCATCAAGCATCAAAAGTTTTGGTTCAAGACTAAGGGCTCGGGCAATTTCTACGCGGCGCTGAATACCGTAAGGAAGATTTTTAGGATAATCCAGTGCGGTATCGGCAAGCGAGAACTTTTCCAGAAGCTCCCATGCCTTTTTATGGATTTCTGCTTCACGTTCCTTGTAATTCTTTGTGTGCAGAAAAACATCCTTCAGATTAAAACCAAGGCGTGAATGCTGGGCAATGCAAATGTTATCCAGAACTGTCATATCACTCCAAAGGCGGATATTCTGGAAGGTTCGTCCAATCTGAAGATCTGCAATTTTGTGAGGACGGAGACCGTTTAATCTTGTCCCGTCAAAAATGATTTCGCCTTCAGAAGGTACATAAAATCCGCTTACCAGGTTGAAAACTGTAGTTTTTCCAGCCCCGTTAGGACCAATCAAAGCGTTAATCGAGCCCTTTTTGATTTCTACGTTTATGTCTGTGAGCGCCTGTAAGCCGCCGAATCTGTGTGTAAGATGTTCAATTTTTAATAAAGTTTCACTCATGCTGCATCTCCTTCACTTCCCGGTCTGATTTGATTTTTATTCAGAGGAAAAAGCTTTTTAAGCCATGGGAATTTCTGAGGCAATTCCTTTGACCCCATAATTCCTTCCGGATGAAGCTCCATAATCAAAATCAGGATTAAAGGAATGATTACCCACTTCCAGATCTGAGCAGGACGTAAAAGTTCCAGCAGGATTGTAAATACGAAGGCAGAAAGCACAGAACCGCTGAGTGAGCCCATACCGCCAAGGAATACCATTACAAGCGATTCTGTAGATTTCATAATTCCAAAGCTTGAAGGATTGATGAATCCAAGAAGATGGGCAAAAAGTCCGCCCGCAATTCCCGCAAGGAAGGAACTGAAGGTAAAGGCAATCAGCTTCATATTGTTTGTGTTTACAGACATGATTTCTGCTGAAATTTCATCGTAACGTACGGCAGAAATTCCCTTTCCCAAGGTTGAATTCATCAGATAATGAATTGCTACAACCGAAAGCACTGCAAAAACCAGTCCCCAGATTAAAATCCAAGGCACATCAAGAACATCTGCCATGTTGTTCATTACGCCTTTCATTCCCATAAGACCGCGGCTTGCACCAACAAGAGGAATGTTGTTGATTGCAGTCGTAACGATAAAGTTTGCCGCAACAGTGATGATTGCAAGAT
>Ga0310695_10014664_pt1 | contig 10556 bp, 9 predicted proteins | sample RumenRJG_04DNA_FD_203882 | JGI IMG/M metagenome (GOLD analysis project Ga0310695, IMG submission 203882) | Bovine rumen microbial communities from Lethbridge, Alberta, Canada - RJG_04 (v2) (version 2) | ecosystem: Host-associated > Mammals > Digestive system > Stomach > Rumen | place: Canada... | reverse complement strand
GTCGGGTCATTTGCATACGCACTGCGAACAACCCCTAAAGCCGTACCGTAGCCGACAGTAGCGAGTGCTCCTGCGTTACAATGGGTGAGAATAGTTGCACCTTTGGGAACAACCATTGCTCCATAGTCCCCGATTTTTTTATTTATTTCAATATCTTCAAGTTCAAGTTTTTTGCCATTGATTTTTAATTCATCTATTAAAGTTTCAATATCTGATGTGCAATTTTTTATAATGTCTTTTTGCTTTTCTACTGCCCAGTATAAATTTACGGCAGTAGGACGCGAAGTTACGATATAATCTGACTTTTTTAGTAACTCTTTCTTAAATTCATCAAAAGACAAATTTTTCTTTTGAAGTTCTTGTGCATAAAGAACAACACCGTGCGCACCTGCTATGCCTATAGCCGGCGCCCCTCTGACTATCATTGTCTTTATTGCATCAAACATATCATCGCCCGTTTTAATATCAATATAATTAAATTCATACGGAAATTTTGTCTGATCAACCATTCTGGAGCAGTCATCCATCCATTCTATTGTCCTGATTTTTGATTCAAATTGTGCCATTTATTTATCCTCTCCTAAATGTTTCTTTTCATAAATATCTCTTATTAAATTTATTATATAATAAGTCAAAAAGCCGCTAAAAGCATTTGTTGTAGCCGTTAAAACACCGACAAAAAGAACTATTACCATTAAAAGCCATATCGGTGAATTGATAATCATTGCCGTAAGAAAATAATTTGTCGTAAATTTTAGCGTTATATAAAGCAAAGCGACGATTATTGAATATGCAAAAGAAAAAGTTATATTGGCGAAAAATCCCGTCAACGCACCACTCACTATACTGTTTTTGGGAGTAGTCAAATCTGCCTTGCCTGACATAATAAGCAAAAGAATTACAACAGGTGCAGTCAAAAACAACACCCCAAACAATGCAAAACCTGAAATATAAGGTATACATGCAATTACTCCGAAAACAATTCCGATAAGCAAACTACACAATAACAAATCCTTTAAAATAACCTTATTCATAAACATATTTTATCATTTATTACAAAAAAACTCAATTTTTATATTTATCGAGAACAGCATTACTTCTTGTATAGCAAATTGCAATAGCAATAGCATCAACAGTGTCATCAAGTTTTGGGAGATTATCTGTTCCGAGTGAAATTTTTACCATTTGTTCAACTTCTTTTTTTGTTGCACGACCATAGCCGGTCAAAATTTGTTTTACCTCTATCGGCGTGTATTCATAAACCGGAAGTTCAAAATCTTCAAGTGCAAGCAAAATTACCCCTCTTGCGTGTGCCACAGGCATTACTGTTGTAAGATTTCTGAAGAAAAATAATTTTTCTATAGCACAAACATCAGGCTTATATTTGCCAATGATTGTTTTCAAATCCTGATAAATCTCTTTTAATCTTGCACCTTCTTTGTCGTCTTTTGAGGTTTGTATTGAGCCTGAGTGAAGGAGCGTTGAAGTCTTTCCGTCATATTCTAATATGCAATACCCGACAATTGCCATTCCGGGATCTATTCCTAATATCTTCATAACTCATATTATACAAAATTTTGTCTGATTAAATAAATAATATACAATTCTATACAAAAATTTATGATAAAATATTGATAAATTGATTAATAAGGAGTAAAAACTATGCAAACAATTGAAATTAAATGTGATATTAAAGATATAAACCTTGCAACACAAGGACAAAAACAGATAGACTGGGCATTTAAAGATATGCCTGTTTTAAAAGAAATAAGAGAAAGATTTATAAAAGAACAACCGTTTAAAGGGTTAAGACTTTCTGCATGCGTACATGTAACAAAAGAAACTGCCGCATTGTGTACCGTTATGCAGGCAGGCGGAGCAGATGCTATTTTGGTTGCTTCTAATCCTTTATCAACTCAGGATGATGTTGCGGCGGCTCTTGTAAAAAACTATAACATGCCTGTTTATGCGGTTGCAGGAGAAAGTGTTGAACAATATCAAAGACACATCGAGGAAGCAATTAATCATAATCCTGACATTATAATTGATGACGGGTGCGATATGGTTTCAATGATTCACGATAAAAGACCTGACTTAATCGGCAAAATTATCGGTTCAACCGAAGAAACAACAACGGGAATCATAAGACTAAAAGCATTGGAAAAACAGGGCAAATTAGGTTTCCCTGCCGTTGGTGTCAATACAAGTTTGACAAAACACTTATATGATAACCGTTATGGTACAGGGCAAAGTTCTTTTGACGGAGTTATGCGTGCTGCAAATATTCTTGTCGCAGGCAAGACGGTTGTTGTATCAGGATACGGATGGTGCGGTAAAGGAGTTGCATTGAGAGCAAAAGCACTCGGGGCAAATGTTATTGTATGCGAGGTTGACCCGCTAAAAGCACTTGAAGCGGCTATGGAGGGGTATCGTGTTATGCCTATTGCAAAAGCGGCATTGGAAGGAGATATTTTCCTTACGGTAACAGGTGATAAACATGTTGTTGATGTTCAACATCTCTTAACAATGAAAGACGGGGCTTTTGTCGGAAATGTAGGCCATTTTGATTGGGAAATTAATGTTAATGGCTTAAAATCACACACAAAAGAAATTAAACAAATCAGACCGAATCTTGAAGAATATGTTTTGGACAACGGTAAATCCGTTTATGTGTTATGCCAGGGCAGACTTGTTAATTTAATTGCCGCAGAAGGTCATCCGGCAAGTGTTATGGATATGAGTTTTGCAAATCAGGCTCTTGGAATTGAATTTCTTGTCAAAAATAAAGGTAAACTTGAAAATAAATTATACACTCTGCCTTATGAAGTTGATGAAAAAATTGCATATCTTAAACTTAAATCAATGGGAATTGAAATTGATACCCTCACTCCTGAACAGCAAGAATATCTAAACAGTTGGAAAATATAAATTATATTTTTTGAACAAAACATTCACCTTGTTTTGGTTCAAAAAATCCAAAATTAAGCAGCCTGTTTTTTAAATTCGGAACTAACAGATCGTATTTTCCATATACAAAAATGCTGCCAGATTTGAGTTTTTTTGCCATAGTTTCAAGCACTTCATTTATATAATTTTCTTTTAGATAAGGAAAAACATTTTTTATACTCAAAACATAATATTCATCTGTGTTTATTTTTTTGACTTCAGTCAGAATATCAGATTTTTTAAATTTTATTAGCGAATGAACATCAGGGTTTATTTTATATGAATATCTTTCCTCATCAATATTATTCGTAATTTTAAGCGGTTTGCCGTAATCAGTAAAATATCTGTGCGAATTTTTAATGTATACTTCAATATTTTCAAAATCCCCATTTGATAAATTTATTCTACCTGATTTTGCGACTTTGACCATTTCCGGATCTATATCACTCGCAGTTATGCGGAATTTAGCGTAATAACTTTTCGGAGTCTTATCATACAGATACAATGCGTAAGACAAAGGTTCCGAACCGTCAGCACATGCAAGTGATGAAATATTTACTTTGCTTTCTCCCTCAAAATTCCAAAAAATATAACGCATAAAATTATTCCAATTTTGATCCGGTCTAAATGGGCAAGAAGATGTCTGCACTTTATCTTTAGCAAAAATATCAAGATTCGTAACATTTTTGGGTTTATAGATTTTTATACAACTTTTAAAATTTGGTTGATATTTTTTGTTTTGTGAACACGCACTTACCGGTAAAATATTCATATAATATTCAAACAACAAACAAACAAAAATTTGCTATTTGCAAAAAATTTAAACCTGATGTATAAAAAAAGGCCATTATATATTATTTACCACAAAATTTTTGCAAAATTGTTATCCCTGACGGGGAATCACCCACCCAAATTTCTAAATTTCACATTCTGTTCAATTTGAAATTTCTCCCTCCCTCACGAGGAAGGGTTGGGGTGGGTGCTCATTTTAACTTATTTTTGGGGTAACTCCTATATTGTTACCAAAAAAAATATTATAAAATGTAACAAATAAGTTAAATTTTGAAAAAATTAATAATAAAAAAGTTTTAATAAATATGAAGATGTGACAGAGAGGTGCATATGAGCGGAGAATATCAAATCAGAAAAGGCGACACTTTAAGCCGTATCGCAAAACAATACAAGACAAGCATAAAAGAATTAATTGAACTTAACCCTAAACTAAAAGATAAACCTAATCTGATTTTTAAGGGTGACAAAATTAATGTTCCGTCGGGAGATAAAGATGAACCAATACAGGGGTATTCCATCGAAATAACTGTAACTTCAAACAAAAAAAAGCCGGCTGAAACAAGAGAGCCCCAATCAACTTCTCAGCCACCAAAACCTGCAACTGCAAAAAGAACAGAAACTCCTGCTCAAAATGAACAAATGACAAGACAACAAGGGCAAGAACTTGTTTCCATCATCATAAAAGATGATAAAAATGCTCATAAAATTGATGTTGCCCGAATGGCATCTAAAATTACAGATGCTGCATTCCAGGTTGGTATTAAGCCCGACTCACTTGCAGCGATTGTTCAAAATGAATCACATTTTTCGGAACAAATGATTATGTCAAGCAAAGGCAAAGGACCTACGGGAATTACAAGTATTGTCCCTAAAGATATGTATAAAAGACCCGGATTATATGATTCAAAATTAGCATTACTTATAAAGCAACATGGAAGCCTTGCAAAAGTGTTTGCGGCAAAAAAAGCAAATCCGACACTAAATCTTGGTGATTTTGGCGAAATGCTGTATAAATATAAAACTCCGGATAATATGAACGCAGCACTGAAAAAAGATTTTGACCTGAATCTTAAAATCGGTGCCTATGTATATAAATACAATCTAAAACAAGCAAACGGAAATGAAAACATTGCATTCCAAAACTATAATACGGTAAACAGACCTGTTAAAAAGAAGGGCAAAATTGTATATAAAAAAGACGGAACTCCGCTTAAATTAAAAGAAGCCTATGCAAATACGGCAATGGCAACTATGCGAAATGCAAGAAAAAAAGCCGGAACAACATAACAAATTAAAACAGGGTAGATATTATCTACCCTGTTTTAATTTGGGCCCGGAGGGATTCGAACCCACGACCAAAGGATTATGAGTCCTCTGCGCTACCGCTGCGCCACAGGCCCGTGACGACTTTTTATTCAATTTTCAACGGGCTCAGCGTTAGCGTGCGCTACCTACCTCTCCTCGGAAGATTATTAATCTTCCTCGTCGGCAGAGTGCCACAGGCCCGTGACGACTTTTTATTCAATTTTCAACGGGCGCAGCGTTAGCGTGCGCTACCTACCTCTCCTCGGAAGATTATTAATCTTCCTCGTCGGCAGAGTGCCACAGGCCCGTGACGACTTTTGTTTAATGTCATCCTGAACTTGTTTCAGGATCTCATTATTCCGCAAATTCACCCCCATTACAATGGCAGAAGGGTGAAATTGTTCTACACACATTTAGGTTAACATCAACATATCAAAAAATCAAGATTTACTCAAAAGTTCAATTATATCTTCTTTTGTTATACTTGGGCTAATCTCTTTTATGCAGGTAATTTCATTAGTTGTTACTTCTTCTCTGAATATTTTTTCTAACAATTCTTTATCATAGTCATACAGTATAGAACCATGCTGAAGAATATAACCCTGTTTTCTGCACTGAGCCGAACCAATTAGTTTCTTACCTTTAAAACACAAATCTGCTCCTGTCGACACAAGCATGCAATAATCAAAACCTGTTCTTACCTGTTTTTGTGTTCCAAAATCAATATCAATTCCGATAGTTTTAAATTTTTTAATAAATATTTGGCAAATTTCTTTGTATGAAGATACGATATGTTCGCCATGCTCAAGATACGATATAGGGCAAATATAACTGTATGTGATTTCATTGTCATGCAAAAGTGCTCGACCGCCTGTCAAGCGTCTGACAACATCAATCCCGCATTTTTTTAAATATTCTTTATCCAAAAAATCATCATTCTGATTTCGACCTAAAGATACACATGCAGGCTTCCAACCATATAATCTGAAAATGGGTTCTTCTAATTTATTTTTAATAGCATACTCAAGCAAATCAGAATCGATTTGCATATTTTCTTCGCCTGTTTTTGTTTCGTAATCTACAAATTGCATAATAAATATTTTGTGTTTATTTATAAAAAATTGAATATCCGTTTGGTTTTAAATCCGGCGCTTTAATTTCGTCAAGCGGTAAAAGTTCTACTCCATGATACATTTTGCCTTTTTGGTTTTGCTTTTCGGGTGCAATAATTTCCTCATTGTCTATTTTTTCAAGTTTTTGCGAAACTTCTTTTACTTTTTTCTCTTTTTTTACTTTCTCTTTTTTTATTTTTTCGTTTGATACGGGCTGATTTTGTGCGGAATTATCTGTATAATTGCTTTCATCCGGTTGTTTATCGTGCAAGAAAATCAATCCCTTTGTATCATAAGGGTCTCTTTTTATTTTCTTTGGCTTTTCTTCTTTAACCTTTTCTTTTTTAACTCTTTCTTTCTTAATTTTTTTAGACTTTTTGTCTTTTTTGTTATTAACTTCCTGAGCAACTTCATCAACTTCTTTTGCTAACTGTTCTGTCTGTTGCTCAATTTCCTGTTCAACTTTTTGTTCCTGAGCCAGAGGTGTCGGTTCAAGCGGTGGTAATTTTGACAGATTCGGGTCCTCATCAGTATAACCTATACCGGACAGGCTGGCAGTTTTACTGTCACTTAAATTATTTGTATAATTTTGAACATTGGCAACTGTTTTATCATAATCTTCTTTGGTTTGTAATGTATCCCCATTTTGAGAACCTTCTCTTAATGCAAGTTCCTGCTCAAATTGACTAAATGCTTCATTACCGACGAACTGTTCTAATGCGGCTCTTTTTGATAAAAATTCCGAACGGGCTGTTTTTTGTTTATCAACTGCCGTTCTGAAATAAGCATCAGTTATTACGATAAGTTCTTTTGAAACATTATTTTTCTGTGCAAGTTCAAATCTTTGTTTGCGTTCTGTTGCAAGTTTTGTTGCCATATCAAGTTGTTTTTTTGAATTCATATAATCATAATACAGATCAACCGTTTTTTGTTGCAGGTCTTCTACCTTACGGATAAGAATAATCATATCCGCATCATTAACTTTTGAATATTTGTAATTAAGCGCTTTTGTATCCTGAGTCATGATTCCCAAAACATTTGAACCGATTAAAGATGTTCCCGCAAGTAAAGGATTTGAAATTCCTGCACCTACTAAAGTTGACATACTTGCAATAGTTTTAAGCATATTTTTTACGGTACTTTTGTTTGGTTTATCGGCATCAGGGTTTGCGAGTTTATAGAGTGCAAAATTTATAGTATCACTTTGCATAGCCGCACCCTGCCAAAGCAGAGATAAATCCCCTACCATCTCCTGTTCTTCACATTCCAAATCATAGGCAATTTCTTTTGATAATCTTTTTATATTCAAATCTGCATAATTTGCTTCATCATTATTTTGAGCGGTCTGCTTTTGAATAGTTTGCTCTAATGTTTCAGCCTTAGTTGCCGATTGGACATAAGGATTTTCGGGGACTTCTGATATTCCGACTCTGTATGCCGGATTTTTTGGCGATGTAATATCTGTCAATGTAAGATTTGCATTTGCACAAGCAAAACCGCTTAAACAAATAACAGCCGATAAAAGTAACAATTTATTCTTCATTTTTTTGTTCCCCCTCCTACTAAGGTTGAATCATAATTATACTGATATAAATTAAGATTATCTACAACTTTTTTCCCTGCAAGACGCTGTAATTCCAAATGATATTTTTTGCAAAGATGAATATATTTTTCCTCATCAAGTTGAATGTCCTGATAAAGAGATGATGAAACTGCAATTTCCAAAAAATCTTCATCTTCCATCGCCTTTGCATAATTTTTATTATAAAGCATTTCTCTTGAGCGTATTTCTTTTAAAAGTTCAAGTGAATTTTTGTAATTATAGTACGCACTGATAATTTTATCCTGCAAATTTTCTACAAGTCCCGCAAGTTCAATCAGTTCGGTATCTGTTAGCGGAATTTCTTTAGGTATATTTTTTCTGTTTAGAAGATTTTGTGCAATTCTGCCTGCACCGTATGCACCTGACTGAATCATATAATTTTGTCCTAAAAGCATCGGTGCCATTGATGCTCCTGAAATTATGGCTGATAATGTCTTTGCCATAAGTGATGAGTGTATTCTGCGCTGGCTTTCAGGTGTTGCAAGTTTTTTTAAAGCAAAACCGATAACCTGATTATTGGAAACTGTACCTTTCCAAAGATTATCAATATCTTCCATATCTTTTTCACGCTGAAGTTTAACAATTTGACCAAGCATTTCATCATCAGACATTAAAAGCGTATCTGTTTTTTTATAATCCTGTTTTGGCAGTTCAATTTTAGGTTTTTCAACCCCTCTTAATTGTACCGCATCTTCTGCCATTACAGGCAAAAAAGGTACAAATACAAAGCATGCTATCCCTAATAGAATTCCAAACTTTTTCATAACAAATTTATAGCATTAATATGTGAATAAATCTAATGGTTGATTAATCTTTACATCAAACGGTGGTTATTCTCAAGCAAAAAAAAAATTAGAATAAAGAATGTAATCTGTTCTAATGTTGAAAGAGAGCGAAACTTGCAGATTGCTTCAATGCATTTTGCAATCAGAGGAAATATGAGAAAGAGTAATTCAAAAACAGAATATATGAGCGTACCGTTCAAAGTTCAGGTCAAAAAAAATGATTTGCAAAATAAAGCGGATAAATTAAAATCAAAAAATTCGTTTAAAGAAGCAATAGGCTTTTATCTGAATTCTATTTTGTTAGACAGAAACAACCCTGACACATATTTGAACTTGGGGATTTGCTACAAACATTTAGGCAAACTTCAAAAAGCAATTTCGGCTTTGGAAAAATCTGCATTATTAGACAAAGATAATTTTGAAACTTTTTATGAATTGGGCTTATGCCATTTAGAAGATGAAATTCCCTGCAAAGCGATAAAATGCTTTATTCATGCAATTGAACTTGAGCCTGACAACGCTGATGCGATATATCATCTTGGGCTTGCTCATGAACAGTGTGACGAACAAGATATGGCTATGATGATTTACCAAAAACTTATAGATAATTCACCTACATATCTGAATGCTTATTTAAGAAAATCAACTCTTTTAATGAGAATGGAACTTTATAATTCCGCATTGGATTTGTATAAGCAGGTTTTAAAAATCAACCCTAACTATGCTCAGGGGTATTATGATATTGCATATTGTCTTGACAAACTCGGCAAACAGAGAGAGGCAAAAAGATATTATCACAAGTTTTTGGAACACAAGCCGCAGGATAAAAACGCTGATTTTGTCATGCGCAGAATGGAAAAACTAAGAAAACTAACCGCTTCAAATACAAAATTATCTTTGGTGTAATTTTTTCACAAACTCAACTGCCTGTTCTTTTGTTGTGACATCACCGTTTAACTGTGCTTCGTGCAGTTCGTTTAAAATTCTGCCTAACTGCGGTGAGGGTTTGATATTTAATAACTCCATAATTTCGTTGCCGTCTAACAATTTTGGCAACGGTTTGAGCGTTTCAAGACTGTCAAGATAAAATTTTAAAAGTTTATCAAGCATGGTAAGATTTTTATTAACCATATCTTCAGTAATTTCCGGTCCTAAAGCAGACAGTCTGTCTGCTTTTCCGATAATTATTGCATCTATTGCATCATCTTCCATCTTGCGCACATAACGCATCATAATTTTGTCTGATAATTCGGGGGAACAAACCACCATGGTTGCGTACATGTGATTTTTAATCATTTTTTGTATGTACTTTATCTGCTTATTAGAAAAAGCAAGGGGACGGAGAATTTCAGGTGCCATTTTTGAACCGACATCATCATGTTTGTAAAACCTGTGACGGCCTGTATCTTCCTCTATAAACCATGTTGAAAACTTACCGATATCGTGCATAAAAGCAGATAATTTTAAATGAGCAAGTCTTGAAAATCCGCCAAAATCAACTTTATCAAGATGCTCCTTAACTTCCGGCTGACTTTGAGAGTATAAAAGTTCAATTTGCCTGACCGTTTCAATGCTATGGTGAAACAAATCCAAATGGTGATGGGCATTTGGCGGAACTTGTTTTAACTCTTTTACGAAAGGAAAAATCAATTCCAAAATGCTGCACTCATCCATTTTCAAAAGCGCACTATCTGAATATTTACCCCCGAAAAGTTTCATAAGTTCGTATTCAATACGCTCTTTTGCAGGCTTATTTATAAGTTGCGAATGTTTTTTTGCAATATCTATTAATTCATCTGAAATTTTAAACCCCAAAGTTGAATGAAATCTGAAAATTCGCAGTAATCTCAATGGGTCGTCAGTGAAGTTTTCTTCTCTTATTCCGTTTAAAACTTTGTTTTCAAAATCTTTTAAACCATCTGTCGGGTCAAAAATTTCGCCTGTTTTAATATTTACGGCGATTGCATTTACCCTCAAATCTCTGCGGTAAATGTCTTTTTCCAAAGAATTTTC
>Ga0310695_10014663_pt1 | contig 10556 bp, 5 predicted proteins | sample RumenRJG_04DNA_FD_203882 | JGI IMG/M metagenome (GOLD analysis project Ga0310695, IMG submission 203882) | Bovine rumen microbial communities from Lethbridge, Alberta, Canada - RJG_04 (v2) (version 2) | ecosystem: Host-associated > Mammals > Digestive system > Stomach > Rumen | place: Canada... | reverse complement strand
TGAAAATTGAGCGATAAACAACGGACTGATATGCGGTCAAAAGACATACAGGCAGATATGCGGTCAAAAGACATACGATCGGCAGACTCGCATCTCAGGCTCGATGACCTGGCGGTCGGCTACCGCAAAAAGGTGCTGATCGGCGGGATAGAGCTCAGCGTGCGCAGAGGGGAGATCGTGACGCTGATCGGGCCCAACGGGTCGGGCAAATCGACGATCTTAAAGACCATCACCCGCCAGCTTGTCCCGATCGGGGGCGGTATTTATCTTGCTTCCAAGGGGTCTGGGTCTGATCCTTCCATGAAAAAGCTGACACAGTTTACGCCGATGGAGCTCGCGCGGGAAATGGCGGTCGTTCTCACCGGACGGCTGCAGACGCAGCAGATGACCTGCCGCGACGTGGTCTCGATGGGGCGCTATCCCTACACGGGCCGACTGGGCCTTCTCTCTAAAGAGGATGAGCGAAAGGTCGAAGAGGCGCTCGCCGCCGTAAATGCACTGGAACTCTCCGAGAGGCCGTTCGAGGCAGTCAGCGACGGTGAGAGGCAGCGCGTACTTCTGGCGCGCGCGATCTGTCAGGAACCGGAGATCATCGTTCTCGACGAGCCGACCTCCTATCTGGATATACGTCACAAGCTGGAACTGCTCTCGATCCTGTGCAGAATGTCGCGGGAACAGGGCATCACGGTGGTCCTGTCACTGCATGAAGTCGACCTTGCGATGAAGATCTCGGACCGCGTGATCTGTGTGCGCGGCGGGGAGATCTTCGCGTGCGGAAAGCCGTCGGAAGTGCTGGATGCGGAGACCGTTCAGGCGCTCTATGAACTGGATCCCGAACTCGGCAGATTTGATGTCCGCACAGGCAGCCTGGAGCTTCATTTTGCCGGGAGCGGTGCTCCGCGGGAGACGGCTGAGGATCTAAAAGACGATTCGATCACCCTGCCCCGCCTGATGATCACAGCTCCGGGCAGCGGCAGCGGCAAAACACTGATCACCTGCGGCCTTCTGCGGCTCCTTAAGAGACATGCGATGAAGCCCGCCGCTTTTAAATGCGGACCCGATTATATAGACCCCATGTTCCACACCCGGGTTCTGGGCATCCCTTCGCGGAACCTGGACACCTTTTTTTCGCCCCCGATACCGCAGGGCACTTCGGGTGATGCATGCACCGCGGCCTCCGGCTGCGAAAACACGGCCTGCGAAAACACGGCCTGCGAAAATACGGTCTGCGAAAACACGGCCTGCGAAAATACGGTCTGTGAAAATACGGTCTGCGGGATCATGGCGCGTGCCGCATCCGGAGTCTGCGCGGATATCGCGGTGATCGAAGGGGTCATGGGATATTTTGACGGGACAGGGGAGTCGGGGATGCAGGCCTCCTCCTTTGATCTGGCAGCGCAGACGGGAACGCCTGCCGTCCTGGTCGTGAATGCCCGGGGAATGGGACGCTCGGTCGTGCCGCTCATCCGAGGCTTTGCGGAGTACGGGAAAGACGCGCCGGGATCCGATCATGCGCACAGACCGATGTGCGGGAAGACGGCCGGGATCCGCGGAGTGATCCTCAACCGCATCTCGGCCGGTATGTATCCGCGGATGAAAGCGTGGATCGAAAAAGACACGGATGTCAAGGTGATCGGATTTGTGCCGCAGGAGGAGAGCTTTGCGTGGGGAAGCCGGCACCTGGGGCTCCTGCGCCCGGAAGAGATCGGCGGACTGCAGAAAAAGATCGACCGTCTGGCGGATCTTATGGAGGAGACGATCGACACGGAGGCGCTGCTGGCGCTGGCACGCAGTGCGGGGCCGATGCCGAAGGCGGCGCGGGAGGCCGAAGCCGCAAAGCCGGGAGAAAAGCTGTCTGCATCGGAGGCCGCACTACGGCCGGAGAAGATGCTGCGGCCGCCGCGCATTGCCGTCGCGCGGGACGAAGCATTCGAGTTCTACTACGAGGACAATCTGGAGCTTCTTGAGGAATGCGGCGCAGAGATCGTGTACTTTTCGCCCTTGCACGACCGCACATTTCCGGAAGCGGACGGCCTGGTCGCCGGCGGCGGGTATCCGGAGCTGTACGCGGGGGAGCTCTCGGAAAATGAAGAGATGATGGCGCAGATCCGGGCGCGCGCGGCGGCGGGGATGCCGATCCTCGCGGAGTGCGGCGGATTTATGTACCTGCAGGAGTACCTGGAAGTCCGTGAGCGCGGGGAAGACTATAAAGGCGATCAGAAAGCGCCGGAAACGCTGCAGCGCTATCGAATGTGCGGGGTGCTGCCGGGCACTTGCCGGATGATGGACAGGCTCGTCCGCTTCGGCTATCTGGAACTGGAGATGAAAGACGGGGAAAACGGCACAGAGGGATATCTTCCGGAAGGATATTTGATGAAAGGACATCGCATCCGCGGGCACGAGTTTCACTATTTTGACTCCACGGACGCGGGAGACGCGTGCACAGCCCGCAAGCCGGGCGGGCAGCGGACCTGGGACTGTATGGCAGTACAGGGAAATATCATGGCGGGTTTCCCACACCTTTACTACCGGTCGGACCCCGCCTTTGCGCAGAGATTTGTGAGCGCATGCGCAGCATGGGGAGAGCGCTCGGAGTGAGCTTTTGGCAAAGGACCGCCCGGGGCGGATCCGCGGACCTATAAAAAATAAAAAAGGAACAGAGATGATGCATGAGCTGTCGCAGCTGGCAATAAACCGAATAGGGATGCTCCTCATCGCGGCGCTGACGGACCTGGTGATCGGCGATCCGCAGCAGATGTGGCACCCCGTTCAAGGGGTGGGATTTGTAATTGACCGTGCGCAGAAGATGCTGCGCGTTTTGCTGCGCATACCGGTGAGAGAGGCGTCGGATGCGCAAGGGGGAACGAACACCGGGGCGGACACAGAGCCTCCTCAGCGCCATGCGGCGAGAGAGCGCATTGCCGGGGGAATTCTTGTACTGATCGTTCTTGCGGTGAGCACGGGGACAGTTGTGATCCTGCTGCGTCTGTGCGGGCGGATCCACCCGTTTCTTCGTCTTCTTGCGGAGGGGGTTCTGTGCGGCAGGCTTCTGGCGCTGCGCAGCCTCGGGGAGGCAGGAGTCAGCGTGCGCGACCCGCTGATGAGGGGAGAGACTAAGGAGGCGCGGCGGGCGGTCTCTATGATCGTCGGACGCGATACGGACCGGCTTGACGACGAGGGGATCGCCAAGGCCGCAGTGGAGACGGTCGCCGAGAACACATCGGACGGTGTGACGGCGCCGTTCTTTTATATGATCCTGTTTGGAGGAGCGGGCGGCATGTTCTACAAGGCCGTGAACACGATGGATTCCATGGTGGGCTATAAAAACAGTGAATACAGATATCTGGGGACTGCGGCGGCGAGACTCGACGATGTGATGAACTTCGTCCCCTCGAGAATAACGGCTCTCATGATGATCGCGGCCTGTCTTATTCCGCCTCACAGGCAGGTGCAGACAATGACTGTTCCGGATGCGGCGGCAGCGTGGCGCATATGGCGAAGGGACCGGCTCAAAAGCGAGAGTCCGAACTCGGCGCAGACGGAATCCGTGTGCGCGGGAGCCCTGCATCTGCGTCTGCTCGGAGATGCCCGGTATTTTGGAGAGCTCCATCACAAGAAAGAGATCGGAGACGGCGGACGGCGCGTCGAGCCGGAAGATATCACCCGCGCGGTCCGTCTTATGTATTACACGGCGGCGGAGATGTTCGTGACCGCGCTCGTCGTGCTTTTTGTTTTAGCCTTGTAGTATAAACTGATGCTTATATGTGGGATTTTGTGTTATGATTCGACGAAAGACCGTATACTGGAGAGGAGGTAAGAAAGTTGTACCTTAACAGAAACAGACGATGGATCAACAGATCATTGAAAAGAACAATTGCTCTTTTGGCAGCAGCTGCTGTGTCTGCGCTCCTTATGACTGCCTGCGGCAGTGCGTCAGGCGGGGAGCCGGCTGAGTCCGGGACCGGGTCGGAGATAAACACTGAGAACACAGGGGCGGCAGAGGAGACCGGGGAAGACGAGGCGGCAGCAGCCCCTTCGCAGGGATCTGCGGACGAGACCGATGAGGGCGCGCAGGTCAATGAAAGCGTGCAGACGAAAGAGAATGCGCAGACGGGCGAGGATGCACGTGTCGACGAGGGCACACCGGCTGGTGAGGGCGCGCAGAATGAGGCGCCCGCAGAGCCGTCGCCGATCGACAGGGCCAAAGATACAGCCGTCCGGGCCCTTCTCACAAGAATGGCGAAGGAGAGGGAAGCCGTTTACGTCTATAAAGATTTCGGCGTGACGGAAAATCATTTTACACAGAAGGCCAAAATGTTCGGAAGGGACGGCTCGCTCGTTCAGGATATGGATGAGAACTGGCAGGAGGACCCCCGGGAAGGAAGCAGCTGCATCCGCTGCGCGATCAAGACCCGGGAGGGCGACTGGGGAGGATGGCTCTTTTTGAACGGCTTTCTTCCCGAAGGCGAGAGCGTTCCGCTTCTCAATGACGGCAGTGAGGACGGCCAGGGGCTGGATCTCACAGGCGCAAAGGAGCTGCGCTTTTGGGCCAAAGGAGAAGAGGGCGGCGAGAGAGTCGAATTCTTCACAGCCGGATTCGGATATGACGGGACCTCCGGAAGACGCATCGAGGACTACCCGGACAGTTCTCAAAAGCAGTCGACCGGCTGGATCGAACTGACGGATACGTGGGAGGAATACAGTATTCCCCTTGAAGACGCGGACATGCAGTATATTGTCTGCGGGTTCGGCTATGTCATGAATGACCGGATGAACGGAAAAGCGGACAACGTGTTCTACCTGGACGGGATCCGGTTTACCGGCGATATCCGTGCAGCCCGGACGGCGCCCGTGATGATCCGGTCCTATGACACGGAAAACCAATATATCCAAAACGTGGCATTTTCCTACGACAATGCGCTGGCTGCCATGGCCTTGATCTCCGAAGGCAGACAGGCGGAAGCACAGCAGCTGGCGGATGCCTTTGTCTACGCTGTCCGGAATGACCGCGCGCTGACGCCTGAGGACAGGGGCGCCGACGCTTGGGAAGACGGAGCTCCGGCCCCCAGGCGCGTGCGCAATGCCTATGCCGCCGGAGATATCTCCCCCTATCCGGGCTGGGAGAGCGGAGCGAAACTTCCGGGCTGGTACGACAACGAGGAGCGGACGTGGTACGAGGACCGCTACCAGGTGGGAAGCAACGTCGGCAACACTTCTTATGTCGCGCTGGCGCTCATGCAGTATTATAATAAATACGGGGGCGAAGAGTATTTGAGCACAGCGCGCTCATTGATGGACTGGGTGATCGACAGCTGCACTGACGGCGGAGACGGATTTACCGGCGGTTTTGACGGCTGGGAGGAGGGAGATCCTCCGACGGTCTACCCGTTTACCTACAAGTCCATTGAGCACAATATCGATGCATTTGCGGCCTTTACCGCCCTGAGCCAAGCGACCGGGGAGTCAAAATACAGGGAAGCTGCGGACAGCGCGCTGCGATTTATACAGTCTATGTATGACGAAGAGGACAAGCTCTTCATGACAGGGACCGGGGACGACGGCGTGACGCCCAACCGGAGCGTCGTGGTGCTCGACGCACAGGTCTGGTGCGCTATGGCGCTGGGAGAGGCTTTCGAGCCCTATGCCGACGCGCTCGGGATCGTGGAAAAAATGAAGAGCGAAGAAGGCGGATATCCGTTCTGTCTGGAGAACAAAAACGGAGGATGGTGGGCTGAAGGCACGGCATATACGGCGCTGATGTACAGGGGCCTGGGAGAGGAAGAAAAGTATGAGGAGGCCATGGAGGCACTCATATCGATCCAGCTTGACAGCGGTCTTTTCCCTGCGGCGACGGTCGACGATCTCTCCACCGGCATGGATCTTTTCGACGGGTCCCCCTGGCTGTATTCCACCGATCCGCATATCGCGCCGACCGCTTGGTTCATCATGGCGGCCAATCACTTTAATCCATACGTGATCGGACAGTGATCACGCAGTGCTGCAGCGGCAGGTTTTACGGATCCGAAATATTGACTCGGGAAAGTATTGATTCGGAAAGTTTTGATCAGGAAGGAAGGTTCACATCATGTCATATACGGCTTTGGAGAAGATGAGAAAGAAAAACCGCGCAATGTACGGAAAGGATGTGGGACCTTCCCAGCCGGTTCTGTGCGGAGGAGGACTGGAGCGAACAGATCTCAAATCCGCTGCGCTCCGTTTTCTGCATGAGCGTTGCGAGCAGCTCCGTTTCAGCGAGGAGATCGAGAAGAGGGAAGAAGAGACCGGCGTCTATGAAGGGACCAGCATCAAGCCGAACCAGATCCCTTACAATATGCAGATGGATATCAATCGGCTGTGCTTGGAGAGAGCGCTGGAGCGCTTCATCGACTCCGGTGTCGCCGAGGATGCATATGACGTCTACTACTGCTATCTGGAGATCTTTTTCGGACACTACGGAAAATCCAAAAAGATGGTGGAACTGCTCTCCGAGTTCGAGTCCAACGGCAGTTCCCTCCTCATGAAGCACCGGGACCACTACTCCCACTCGGTCTATGTATTTGCCCTGGGACTTGCGATCTATGAGACAAATGCCAACTATCGCCGGAAGTTCAAGGAATTCTATCACATAGATCCGGACGAGGAAGCGAAGGAAGAGAGCGTCAGAGCGGCCGATCTCTTTTTGGAATTCTGGGGACTGGCATCGCTCTTTCATGATATCGGATATCCGTTCGAGCTTCCCTTCGAGCAGCTGATGTCCTATTTCGAGGTGGACCGGCAGGAGCGCGGCACGGGGAGCGTGTACATGGCATATCATGATATCGATCCTCTGGTCCGGATCTCTGACGAGGTAAAAGAGAAGCTTAAGGAGATATACGGGCGGGATTTTGAGGACATCTGCGATCTTTTGGCACATGATATCTGGATGAAGCTCGGTCATCGGTATCAGTTCACCGAGGAAAAACTGCGCGAGGTGCTCAGCGGCAAACCGATCGCGCCGAACCGGTTCGGTTACTTCATGGATCATGCGTTTTTCAGCGCATGCAGGCTGTTCAGGGAGATCGAGACAGCGAGGAGCGCGGACGAATGGTCCGGGATGCACGTGGACGCGCTGTCTGCGATCATGCTGCACAACAGTCTTTTCAAGTTCTCCGTTGCCATGTACAAAGACAAGGATCCCTCGAAACGCAGACCGCCTCTGCGCATGGAGGATCATCCGCTCGCTTTCATGCTGATGCTCTGTGATGAACTGCAGTGCTGGGACCGCACGGCTTACGGACGCAATTCCAGAACGGAGCTGCATCCCATGGCAGTGGATTTTGACTTTTGCGGGAACAGCATCTTTGCCTGCTACTACTACGATCAGGAGGAGCAGGAGAAGATCGATCGTTTTCGCGAGAAATACCAGGAATGGGAAGTCGGCGGACAAAAAGGGGATCCGCCGCGGCTCAAGGCCTACAGTGACATGGCGGAGAAGGAGCAGCGCTTTGCGGCGGACATCCGGAAGATCGTGGACACGCAGGACATCCCTCTTACGGTCGTTCCCAGCACCAAAAAGAACGACAGAAGGCACAAACATGTATTTTTGTCCAACAGCAATTTCATGCATTTATATGATTTTGCCGTCGCGCTGCACGGACGCAACAAGGATGAGGGAACACCGACCGGGGAACTGGAACGCGTCTTCGAGGCGCTTTCTCTGGAATACCAGCTCTCCACCCTCAACCGGGCCAAAAATTTCAGCAGATATCTGGATGCGATCGGCTGCTTCTATACCGACAAGCCGGTCGACTATGAGATGGTGACCGAGTTCACGCCCCGGGAGGCTGCGATCTTTGCGCCGCTTGAGCACGAGAGATGGGTGCGCGATCACCAGAATATGGGCTGGCTGTACGGAAGAGACTACGAGACGATCCCGCTTCCGGACGGCGTCTCGGAGGATTCGCAGGAAGCAAAGGACCAGCGCGGTATGATGCGGGAGCAGATGCGATGCCATAAGCTGACGATGGACGGAACGATCACGGCGGATATGATCCGGGAGCACTATCTATCCCTCTCGGAAGAAGATCAGGGAAAGGACTGGAAACCCTTCAACAGCATGTTAAGGCTCCTCAAGAAATATGACGGACTCAGGATCTACCGCCTGCACTCCGGTGAGACGGGTGTTGATGAGATTAAGGCGAAAGACATAAAGGCGAAAGAGAAGACCGCGGATCAGGAGCACCCTGCAGGGGCCTGAACGCGCGCAACCTTTAAGAAGCGCCGCGCTTCGGAAAAGAGGTCAGTATGGATCTGAAATATAAGACAAATGAAATGGGCGATCCCCAGGGCAAGCCCAAAGTATATTTTGCCTGCCACCCGGACGATTTTGCCGGGGCATTTCCCCTGCTCTCGGATGACATCCTGGAGATCTCGGACTGCGCCGTCTGGTATGATCCGGATCCGTCGCGGATGCCCGGCAGCGAGGAAGAGCAAAGAGAATTCGAAGAGATCATGGGGGATATGCAGCTGTTCGTATTTGCTGTCACGACAACCTTCCTGGAGAAAGAGAACAGAGCAAGGAGCCTGGAACTTCCCTTTGCGATCGAACGGCACATCCCCATCCTGCCGATCATGCTGGAGAGCGGGCTGGGATATAAGTTCAGTGATACCTGCGCCAAGATCCAGGTCGTCACACGGTATGTGACGGATCCGACTGCCACACCCTACAAAGATGTCCTTAAGACTTTTCTGAACGCAGTCCTGATCGGCGACGAACAGGCCAGGAAGGTCCGCGCGGCGTTTGATGCTTATGTGTTTCTGAGCTATCGGAAAAAGGACAGGAAGTATGCGCAGAGACTGATGCGCCTGATCCACGACAACGAAGATTACCGGGATATCGCGATCTGGTATGACGAATATCTGGTGCCCGGCGAGGGATTCAACGAAGCGATCGAGGACGCATTTAAGAAGAGCAGTCTCTTCGCCATGGCCGTCACTCCGCATCTGGAGGAGAAGGGCAATTATGTCATGCGGGTCGAATACCCCATGGCAATGGACAGAAAAGAGGATGACAAGCGCTTTGAAGTCATTCCCGTCGAAATGTATGATAAGGACCGGCAGGACTGGCGCATCGACGAGAAAAATCTTGAAGGGCACGAGGAGTTCAAGTATACGAAGATCGACGATCTCAGGAATGAATACTTAAAAGATGAGATGAACAGGGCCTTTATAGACGCGCTTGACAGAATTGCCAAAAAAGAGAACGACGGCAGCGCGGACCACAGATTCTTTATCGGCCTCGCGTATCTTTGCGGGATCGATGTGGAAGTCAACCGGGAGAGAGGCCTGAAACTGATCAGGAGTGCCGCGGAGGACCCAAAGCCCTGCACGGAGGCCACGGCCAAACTGGCGGACATGTACAGAGACGGCGACGGCGTTGCCGTCGATCCGCTCGGAGCTGTCTTCTGGCAGGAGAAACTGGCGGGCCAGTACAGGCAGGAATATGAAAAGCACCACGATCCGGACGAGCACAAAGGGTACGGAACGAAGTATTTCAAAGCGCTGCGGAAATTGTCGACGCTCAAAGAGGAAGCCGGCGACGTAAAGGGTGCCATCAGCGCCGCCGAAGGGGCGCTTGCTTTCAGCGGAGAGCTGGAGCAGGAGGTCGGCATCCGTGAACAGACAAGGGACATCGCCCTGATCCGGGGAAGGCTCGGCGCTTTGTACATGAAAGGCCGGGATTATGCAAAGGCAGAGCAGTGTTTTGACATGGCGTGCAGAACATATGAGAAGCTGGCGGCGGAGATCGGCACGGCGAGGGCGCGCAGAGACCTGTCGATCAGCTATGAGCGTCTGGGAGACCTGTACAGAAAGAGGGGAGACCTGAAAAAGAGCCGGGAGTATTACGAACGGACGATCCTGATCCGGCAGCAGCTGAGCGCGGAAGCGCCTTACTCGCACACCGCGCGCAGAGATTACTCTTATGTTCTGACCAAGCTCGGAAATGTGTACAAATCGGCGAAGGATTATGCGCGCGCACAGAATTATTACTTAAAAGCGCTGGATATGGACCGGATCCTTGCCAAAGAGGTCAAGACGCCTCAGGCTAAAGATGATTATGCCGTCAGTCTTGTAAAAGTCGGTGATATATACGCAAAGACGGGAGAGCCCGAGCGCGCGGCCGAGTGTTATGAAGAGGCCTGCCTTTTGTTTGAAGAGAATCTGGAAAAAACGGGAGCCATGCACTACAGGGATCACCGGGCAGCCGGATGCGAAAAGCTGGCATCCGCAAAGAAGAAGCTGGGAGACAGGGAAGAGGCGAAAAGACAATATGAGAAAGCGGCTGTTTTGAGGGAAAAGCTGTATGAGACGGAGAAAACGGTCTCGGCGGCACATGCGCTGGCAGTGACCTATTATAATCTTGCGGGTGTATCGGATGACAGGGAAATACCCAGGAAAGCATGGCAGATCTGGTGCAGGCTCTGTGAGAAGGACCCGGAGTTTAAGACCTATAAAGAAATGGCGGAAAAGAGGCTGAGAGACTGATGGAGAAGGGGATGTCCAGAAAAGAGAGAAAC
>Ga0310695_10014661_pt1 | contig 10556 bp, 8 predicted proteins | sample RumenRJG_04DNA_FD_203882 | JGI IMG/M metagenome (GOLD analysis project Ga0310695, IMG submission 203882) | Bovine rumen microbial communities from Lethbridge, Alberta, Canada - RJG_04 (v2) (version 2) | ecosystem: Host-associated > Mammals > Digestive system > Stomach > Rumen | place: Canada... | reverse complement strand
ACCGTCGATGGTGTAGAACTGAATGTTGTGGTCGTGGATGAAGCGCTTGACCTGAGGAGGAAGGTGGGTCTCAAGACCTTCAGGATCTCCCCAGCTGCAGTTCAGCAGGAATGTGCCGCCGTCGACCAGCTCCTGGGACATGTTGAACTTGCGGATGTATGCCGGGTTGTGGCATGCGACGAAGTTCGCCTGGCGTACCAGATAGGTGGACTTGATGGGCTTTTTGCCGAAGCGGAGGTGAGACATTGTGACACCGCCGGACTTCTTGGAGTCATAATCAAAGTATGCCTGTGCATACATATCGGTGTTGTCGCCGATGATCTTGATGGAGTTCTTGTTGGCTCCGACAGTACCGTCTGCGCCCAGACCCCAGAACTTGCAGCAGATCGTGCCTTCGGGAGTTGTGACGATTTCCTTGCCGGAATCGAGGGACAGATTTGTGACATCGTCCGTGATACCGATGGTGAAGGTCTTCTTGGTATTGTTCTTGTAGACTGCGATGATCTGTGCAGGAGTGGTGTCCTTGGAACCAAGACCATAACGGCCGGAGAACACGGGAACATCCTTGAACTTGGAATCAGCAAGAGCAGCCTTGACATCCAGTGCCAGAGGCTCGCCGATGGAGCCGGGCTCTTTGGTCCTGTCGAGGACGGAGATCTGCTTCACGCTGTCGGGGATAGCTGCGAGGAATGCCTCGGTGCAGAAAGGTCTGTACAGACGAACCTTGACTACGCCGACCTTCTCGCCCTTGGCAGCGAGGTAATCGATGGTCTCTTCAATGGTCTCGTTGACGGAACCCATTGCGATGATGATCTTCTCGGCATCGGGAGCGCCGTAGTAGTTGAACAGCTTGTAGTCTGTGCCGATCTTGGCATTGACTTTGTCCATGTACTCCTGGACGATCGCGGGCATTGCATCGTAGTAAGGATTGCAGGCCTCACGGGTCTGGAAGAAGATGTCAGGGTTCTGAGCGGAGCCCATCTGACGGGGATGAGTCGGGTTCAGGCAGTTGCGGCGGAACTCGGCAATTGCCTCGTGGTCGATCAGATCATTGAGATCTTCATAATCCCAGATCTGGATCTTCTGGATTTCGTGAGAGGTACGGAAACCATCGAAGAAGTTGATGAAAGGAAGTTTGCCCTTGACAGCTGCGCAGTAAGCAACGGGAGTCAGATCCATAACTTCCTGTACGCTGGACTCGCAGAGCATAGCGCATCCGGACTGACGTGCAGCGTAGACATCCGAGTGGTCGCCGAAGATGTTCAGAGCGTGGGAACATACAGCACGTGCAGCGACGTTGCAGACAGCCGGAAGTCCTTCACCGGCGATCTTGTAGAGGTTCGGGATCATCAGAAGAAGACCCTGGGAAGCAGTGAATGTGGAGGTCATCGCACCTGCCGCGATGGAACCGTGGACCGCGCCTGCTGCGCCGGCCTCGGACTGCATCTCTGTGACCTGAACCTTCTGGCCGAAAATGTTCTTTCTTCCGGCAGTTGCCCACTCATCGACATGCTCAGGCATGACAGATGAAGGAGTGATGGGGTAGATGGTAGCTACTTCTGTATACGCATACGCGGCGTGTGCAGCAGCTTCGTTACCATCCATGGTGAGAAACTTTCTTGCCATTACATTGTCCTCCTGTAAATGTGAAGCGGTTACCGCATTGTTCATGAAACTGTTTGAAAAGCATCAAACGCATGTTTCTGATTTGCTGGTGCACCTCGCAAACCAAAGGAACATGGTTTGTCATACGGATCCCCCTTGGGTTCCGCGTGGAAAAGGGCGCAGAAAACCTGCTCCGTGAGTGAATCCAGCATAATTAAATGTTAACATTGCGCTTTGTAAAAAGCAACGTTGTTTTCAGGATTGTACACAAAAATATTCATTTAAAATGCATGAAAAATGCTTTTATAGTAACTAACTTTTGTCAGATATGAATAAAAATCGAGACATACTTGTGCGTATGGTGTGACAGGCGCGGATCGCGGCGCCTCTGATCTGCAAAGCCGGCAGGGAAATCATTTTGTGAATAATCATAATGAAAACCATTCCGCCGGAAAACAGTCACAGCTGCCCGCCCAGTTCCGTGAGCTTCTGAAAGGCATTTTCCGCGGATAAGACTTCACAGTGCTCGCGCAGATACTGCTCCCGTGCCGGAGTGATGTGTTTCTCGTCACCAAATTCCGAAAGGGTGGAGAGGACGCGGGAAGAGTCGGCCTGCTGGTCCTCCGTGACCGTGAGGAAGAGATAATAGACGGAATCGGAAGGATCGCGGTACAGGGAACTTTTTCCCGGAAAAGCCGGGGCGGCAGCAGCCGCTGCAGCCGCCTTTCCCAGAGAGGAAAAGGTGTAGAGATGAATGCCCGGACTCTTTCCTGTTTTCTTATTTTTAGTATCCGCGGAGGAACTATTCCTGCCGTCTGCTGACGTGGCAGGTCTTTTCTCTGCTGCGGGGACCTGCCCTGTTTCGGGAGTGCTTCCGCCGTCCCCGTCGATCTCCTTGCGGATCGCTTCGAGCAGCTGGCTGAGAGCAGATGTAGAAGCAGTATCCACATCCGGAGGCCCGCTCTTGACAGAGGGGGAAAAACTCGAAAACCTGGTGTCGAGCTCTTCCGGGTTATCTACCTTGGTGACGATCAGGACAAGGCTGTCATCCTGCAGCGGGACAGCTTCAACCATGACAGGCATATTCTCCACCTCGAACCCGAAGCGGGCACGGGCCTCCCTGAGAAGCTCGTGAAAAAGAGCCCTGGCCTTTTCTGTGCCGTAAGCCAGTTCTTTGAGGTGGAGCTGTCTGCTCTCCATATCTTCTTTGGAGAGAAAGCAGCGGATCTGATTGTCGTTGATCTTATCTATTCTCATCTTATATTCCTCATTATTGAGAAGAGCGCCTAAATGTCCGCAAATGCCCGGGCGGACCCGGCATTTGCGCCCATTTTCCTCATTGCTTTAATTTTTTATATGATTAAAGCCCGCGCTGCTGAGCGCGTCCCGCGCTGACGCATTGCTGCACCCATTCGGAATCCCGCCCCGCCGCAGGCGCGTAGAGTGCCTTTGCGTGGCTTCTTCCTCATGGGTGTGCGCTCGGAAAATGTCCGCAAATGCCCGAGCGGGCTCGGCATTTTCGCCCCTTTTCCTCACTGCTTTAATCATATCATGATATGTATTTCCGGGTCAAAGAATACCGTCGCTGCAATAGACCGGGAGCAATACTCCGGATAAAGTGTCTGGATATAGTGTGAGGGGTATGGCCTGCCTGAAATACCAGACTTTTTGGCGTGGGTTTCAATGCAAAAACCCGGGTCGAATATGTGAGGGAAAAATAGACAAATCAATAAATTTACTTAAATTACTTAAATGTTTTGTACTAAATTCACTATAATGGCGGTTTAAGTAATTAAGTGGCCCCGCACTCTTGTGGGCGGCTGAGGCGTCCCTTAAAATAGCCTTGTTCCCGACCGGGGATCGCGTATCAGAAAGGAGGGCAGGAGAATAAGACAGCGGAGCTGATTCTTTTTGAAACTAAATATTGAATGCAGCAGTGAGCAATGATCACTGTCTTCGACATTTCACTGCTCCTGTAATATTCGCGCTGAATACATATTGGTGGAAGAGCTTCCGCTTTGTTTTTTGTGATGATGATAAAGCTTTGAAAATTCAGAATAGTCTCAGATACGGCCGGGAAGGGACGGGAGCTTTTTATATGAGGTTAATCTCACGGAAATACCTTCTTTTGGGAGGCTCCTTTAATTCATTTCTCAGGACGGATCCGCAGCGGATTGAAATACAGTGTAAACCGCCAGGGGCGGTTTTCCTGCGCGGCGAAGAAGAGACGAAAGATCCGGCTGTCTGTAAGTCATTTCTGCAAAATGCAGCGCCACATCTTCTGATCATGTCTCCGGGAGAGCCTGTCCGGTCCGACCAGACTGACAGCTTTGTGCGGTCTGTACACTGTGCGGGAAGGGCGGACAGGCTCCGTCTTTTAACTGTCCTCTCCTTGTGTTATAATGTTGTCTACGGCAATTTATTCACAGGATTATAATGAAGAGAGGCTTCCGATGAAGAAAGCGATTCCTTATATCATCACCCTGCTGCTGATCCTTGTACTTGGCGGAGCTTTTTGCAAGCTTTATTTCGACCACTATATGTATACGAATAAGCGGGCGGACCTGGACACCTACTACGGAGTGCAGGGTAAAGACGATTTCCCCGTTATTTATGAAAATCTGGTTTCAGAGATGCGGGCCAGGAGATTCGGAGAGGCCTGTTACATGGACCTGGACACGGTGAGAACACTCCTGAATAAACGCTTTTATTATGGCAGCAAAGACCAGGTCCTCATCTATTGTCTGCCGGAAGAGAAGATTTTTGCAAAAGCCGGCAAGAAGCAATGGGAGAGCGATGTAAACGGTGTGACTAAGGAGGAATACGCCCCTCTGGTCGTGGACGGGGATACTCCCTATGTCGCGCTTGATTTTGTAAGGAAGTTCACCAATTTTTATTTTGGAGTGCATACGAATCCCAACCGTGTTGTGCTGCGCAATAAGTGGGGGACGGAAAAGATGGCCACCGTGAAGGGCAGTACCAATATGCGCACGCTTGGAGGAGTCAAGGCACCGATCGTGGCATCAGTGGAGGAGGGGACGGATGTCCTGGTACTGGAGGACCTGGATGACTGGATCCGGATCGAGACTGCGGACGGCTTTTACGGTTATGTGGAGAGCAAGTATCTGTCCGAAATCCGCGAACAGAAGCTGGAACCTGTGACGGATGTGCCTGAAATGGAGCCCCAGTTCAGGAAAGTCGAGGGGCGCGCCAGCATCGCCTGGAATGTCACCAGTTACAAAGAGAGCAACGACAGTATAGACGGCATGCTGGTCGGGACAAAGGGGATCAATGTCCTGGCTCCGACCTGGTTCACTCTGGTCAGCGATGACGGAGAAGTAAACTGCAAGGCCTCTTCAAGTTATGTTAAGAAAGCCCACAAACAGGGAATGCAGGTCTGGGGAGTCCTCGACAATTTCCAGAATGATCAGGGCATTGTCTGCACCGCTTTTCTGGAGACCCTTGAGAGCAGATCGGGCGTCATCGATGAGGTTATTTCCAAGGCGAAGGATTATAAACTGGACGGAATCAATGTGGACATCGAGGGACTGGGCGAGACACACGGAGAAGATTTCGTGGAGTTTGTGCGTGAGATCAGTATTGCCTGCCGCAGGGCGGGGCTGATCATTTCCATCAACAACTATGTGCCCTACAACTTTAATGACTATTACGATCTCCTGGAACAGGGGACTTTTGCGGATTACATCATTATCATGGGCTATGATGAGCACTTCGCGGGGAGTGAGGAAGCGGGCAGTGTTGCTTCGATCGGCTATGTGGAGTACGGCATTCAGGAAGCTCTCAAAGAAGTGCCTGCGGACAGACTGATCAATGCCATTCCGTTTTATACCAGAGGCTGGACAACCAAGGGGACAAGTGTCTCGTCGGTCGTGCTGGACATGGTGGAGGCAAAGACCTTTGTCGAAGAGCATAAAATGAAAGAGGAGTGGAACAGCACAGCCGGCCAGTATTATGCCGAGAAGAAATCGGGCAAAAAACTCTATCAGATCTGGCGGGAGGACAAAAAGTCTGTGGAAACCAAGCTGGAAGTTATGGAAAAATACGGGCTTGCCGGAGTGGCGGTCTGGAGACTGGGCCTGGAGACCAACGATGTCTGGGATGAGATCGAGGATTATGTGAACGGCAAATGACTGCCGCTGCGGCAGAAAAGTCCCGGATTGCGATGAGTCCCGGAAGGTTCCGGCAGAAAAATCCTGAACTGCGATGAGTCCCGGAAGGTTCCTGCAGAAAAGTCCCGGATTGCGATGAGTTTCAAAAACACTTCGGAATTGCGGGGGCCGGGTGCTGCCGGACAAGCCCTGAAAAATATTGAGAAGAACAGACCTGTTTTGAGTACAGGCATATCGTTTTATATAAGACATGAAAACAATTTATACAAAGATGACAGAGGAACAAATTGATCCGGAACAAATCCGGCTCGCAGGAGAAATTCTGCGGGGAGGCGGTCTGGTTGCGTTTCCGACCGAGACGGTATACGGCCTTGGCGGAGATGCTTTTAACCCGGAATCATCCAGGAAGATTTACGCGGCCAAGGGGAGACCTTCGGATAATCCGCTGATCGTGCATATCTGCAGGCTGGAGGACATGGAGCGCGTGGCCGTCAGAATCTCAGACGAGGCCTGGAAACTGGCACGCGCATTCTGGCCGGGACCGCTCACGATGATCCTGCATAAGTGTCCTGACCTTCCGGCGGAGACGACGGGAGGACTTGATACTGTTGCTGTCCGTTTTCCATCCAATAAAATCGCGCAGGCCCTGATCGGGGCAGGCGGAGGTTTTATAGCCGCTCCCAGCGCAAACCGCTCGGGACGCCCAAGTCCGACACTGGCCCGCTATTGCAGGGAAGATTTGGACGGCATGGTAGAGATGATCATTGACGGCGGGCAGGTCGGCCTGGGCCTGGAGTCCACAATCATAGATCTCACAGAGAAAGAACCTGCAATACTGCGCCCGGGATTTGTGACCTGGGAAGATCTGCAGGAAGTACTGGGAAAAGTGAACGCGGGGAGTCTGGCGGCTGCTGTCACTGACGGGGCACCCAAGGCACCGGGAATGAAGTACAGGCATTACGCGCCCAAAGGCAGGCTGACGATTGTTGAGGGAATGCCGGAGAACAGGGCCGCCTATATCAATGACAGGCTGCGCCGCTGCCGGGAGGAAGGAATTCGGACCGGAGTGATCTGTACCGATGAGACAAGAGACCTTTATGTTGCGGATCTGGTCAAGAGCGCAGGCTCCAGAGAGTCTGAGGAGAGCGTTGCAAGGGAACTGTTCCGGATTCTGAGGGAGTTTGACGATGAAGGAGCAGAGGAAATCTATGCTGAGTCTTTTGACAGCAGCGGGATCGGCAGGGCCGTGATGAACCGCCTGCTGAAAGCCGCGGGACAAAGGATCGTGCATGTCTGATACAGCAGACAAAAGGAATGCCCTGTCCGGGAGCGCGGCTGTTGCAGAAGAAAAGATTCAGGATCGTCCGGGTTTGATACAGCAGACGGCGGGAATGCCCCTGTCCGGAGCGCATCGACATAAATGGAAAAGGATTTGAGTCAGAAAAGACAGAAATGACGAAGGCCCGAAAGGAGGACATGATGGCAGGAAAGCGGACAGGATATATTTCCTGGGATGAGTATTTTATGGCAGTTGCCCAGCTTGCGGGAATGCGTTCGAAAGATCCCAGCACGCAGGTGGGATCGTGCATTGTAAGTGATGAGCACAAGATCCTCTCCATGGGGTACAATGGTCTTCCGACCGGCTGTTCAGATGACGAGTTTCCCTGGTCCAGAGATGGCAGACCTCTGATGACAAAATACCCCTATGTGACTCACAGTGAACTGAATGCGATTCTCAACTACCGGGGAGGAAGTCTTGAAGGCTCCACAATTTATGTGACGCTTTTTCCCTGCAATGAATGCGCAAAAGCGATCATTCAGTCCGGGATTCGAAATGTCGTCTATGACAGTGATAAATACGCGGAGGCAGACAGCACAATCGCCAGTAAAAGGATGTTTGATGCTGCGGGAGTCACCTACCGTCAGTATGAGAGAACCGGAAGAAAAATAGAGATTGAGCTCTGATGACTCAGCAGCGGCAGACCGGAAAAAACATATAATACATTACACGGGCTTGTTTCAAAAAAAGCGGCGGCGCGTCCTTTCAGTGGACACACCGCCGCTTTTAAATCGGATATTGAAATGACAGGAACGCTTTTGAGAGCGTGCCTGAGACGGAGACAGCTGTTATTCGGGCGAAGAAGTCTTCTTCTCTTCGGTGATACCGTGCTCCTGGTTGTAATTGGCTACGATATTCCAGATGCGTTCCGCGGGGTCGAGCAGATCGCTGAGAGAGCTGTCATGATTGAGCGTATCGATGATGTAGGCGATATACTTGCTCAGATCACAGCTACAGTGCCAGGGCTTCTCCAGAAGCTCGGGAGCCTGATAGACCAGGTTGGTGGTAAAGATTTTATCGATGATCCCCTTATCGTAGGCCTCATCCAATTTCTGAAGGCCGTCTGTAAACAGGCCGAAGGTGGCGAAGAAAAAGACTCGCTTTGCACCGCGTTTTTTGAGGGCGGCAGCTACTTCCAGAGCGCTGTCGCCGGACGCGAGCATGTCATCGATTACGACCATGTCCTTGCCTTCGACACTGGATCCCAGGAACTCGAATGCACGGATGGGGTAGGAGCCGTTGACAATCCTGGTGTAATCTCTGCGCTTGTAGAACATACCCATATCAAGACCCAGCACGTTGGCGAAATAGACAGCACGTTTCATGCCGCCTTCGTCCGGGCTGATGATCAGCATATGATTGCTGTCGATTTTCAGGTCATCGTAAGTGTTCAGCAGTCCTTTTATGAACTGATAGGCGGGCTGCACAGTGTCGAAACCGTTGAGAGGAATCGCGTTCTGAACACGGGGGTCATGAGCGTCGAAAGTGATGATGTTGTCGACACCCATTCTTACGAGTTCCTGCAGCGCGATCGCGCAGTCCAGAGATTCCCTGGATGTGCGCTTGGACTGGAGGCTCTCATAGAGATAAGGCATGATGACAGTGATTCGACGGGCCTTGCCCTCGACAGCCGCGATCACACGTTTGAGGTTGGCGAAATGGTCGTCCGGAGACATGTGGTTCTCGAAACTGAACATCTTGTAGGTCTCGCTGTAATTGACGACATCCACCAGGATGTAGAGGTCCATACCTCTGACAGACTGATCCAGTACGCCCTTGCCTTCACCTGTCCCGAAGCGGGGCACTTTTGAATTGATGATATAGGTGGGCTGCTTGTAACCGGAGTAGGAGGGGTTGTCAGGATGTTCATCCTGACGTTCTGCGCGCCATTGTGTCAGATAGTGATCGATCTCAGTTCCCATTTCTTTGCATCCGGAAGCTGTGATGAGCCCCAACTGTCCAAAGGGTGCATTGTTCAGTACTCGCTTATCGTGTTCGTTAATGGGTTCCATCAGATACATGTCCTTTCTTTTGAGGTGCGCGTCTGCGCATGGTTGTGATTCATGGCTGTTTACAGGCTGCGTATGCTTATTGTTTATGTGATTTATTCTTCATCGCGCAATACCCGTGACTTCAGTCGTGGGATACGCGCAAAAAGGGAAACTCACTTCATCGTGGGTACAATCCCGCGATGAAGAATAAACGCTCCGACACACCGAAGGTGTGTTGGATGCCCACGCGTGTGGTGCGGAAGATGATGCCCTTACGGGCATCCCGCAGGCGTGATCCCATGCTTCGCATGGGCGCAAGACTCGCGAGCGAGTCTTGAATATTTATGACCTTATTTTACCTGTGACCTGCCGGCGGAGCGGTTTCCGGGGCGCCGGAGGCTGTTAAACGATGGCTGTCAGTGCCTTCCGTTTCTGCGCCGCTGCAGCCGGATATCTTTTCCTGTGAGTTTGCAGATCTCGTAGGTGCTGGTGATGCGGGAAAAAACACGGTCTGAATATCTTGCCTGCAGCTCTCTGAGGGAGAGGTTGGTGGAGATGATCGTCGGCTTTCTGTTCAATCCCCTCTCACTGATGCAGGTGAACAGCTGGGATGCTACAAAGGCATTGGTGTACTCGGTCCCGAGGTCATCAATGATGAGAAGATCGCAGCCGTACAGATCTGAGGTGAATTCTTTCAGGTCGTCCCTGGTGCTGTTCCCGAAAGTGCAGTCGGCCAGTCTGTCAAACAGCGAAGATGCGCTGAAATAGAGGACTGACCTGCCCGCTTCGAGAAGCGCTTTCGCGACACAGACAGAGAGCATGGTCTTGCCGGTTCCTACAGTCCCGTAGAGGTAAATATTCCTGAAAGTGGTGTCGTATTCCTTTACAAAACGCTCACAGCAATGGCGCGCGTGACGAAAATACCGGAGTTCTTCCCCTGTGTAATAGGATTCTGACAAAGCAGAAAACCCGGATTCTTCTGTCAGTGCCTCCAGATTGGACTGGTCATAAAGAATAGTAGTTTCACGATTCTTCAGACAGTGGCACTTTTCCCTGCCTATATATCCTGTGTCCCTGCAGTCGGGGCAGTCCCAGGTGGGGTCGAGATAATCGGGGGGGAATCCGTTTTCAGTCAGAAGCCGGACCCGCTTTTGAGATATTTCTGCGGCTGTCCCCCGGAAAGAGGAGGCGTCTGCTGTACTGTCTCCAAGCAGTCTTTTGCGCAGAAGGGATACTGCCAGCGAGGGTGTCTGCTGTTCAAGCTCACGAAGAGCGGGGATCCGGGCGTATGCCCGGGCGCGGCGCTTTTCAAGTTCCCGGCGGTGCCGGTCCCGTATGCCCGCGTATTCATTCATGATGCTGTCATATTGCTCTTTTTTTAAAGCCACTTGCAAATACCCTGCTTTTGGATGTCGGATTACAGCGGAAAAACCCGTCCCTGCGCAGCCGCAATGAAGATGCGGACGAGCCGCGGATTACAGCGGAAAAACC
>Ga0310695_10014660_pt1 | contig 10557 bp, 7 predicted proteins | sample RumenRJG_04DNA_FD_203882 | JGI IMG/M metagenome (GOLD analysis project Ga0310695, IMG submission 203882) | Bovine rumen microbial communities from Lethbridge, Alberta, Canada - RJG_04 (v2) (version 2) | ecosystem: Host-associated > Mammals > Digestive system > Stomach > Rumen | place: Canada... | reverse complement strand
CCGACTCCAGCCAGCTGCAGGTCGGCTCCGACTGTGTTGCCATCGGCAATCCCGTCAGCAGCAAGCTCACGGGGACTATGACCAACGGAATCATTTCCGCCATCGACCGTGATATCACCAGCAACGGTCACTCCATGACGCTCATTCAGACAAATGCGGCCATTAATGAAGGAAACTCCGGCGGTCCTCTTCTGGACATGTCCGGCCGCGTCATCGGCATTACCAACATGAAAGCCATGTCCTCGGAATCCACGGTGGAAGGCATCGGTTTTGCCATCCCATCCGCCACGGTCTCGGAAGTCGTATCCCAGCTTCTGACAAACGGCCAGGTCACGGGGCGGCCGTCCATCGGCATCATCGTCTCCCCGGTAGGGGAAGAACTGTCTGACCAGTATGAGATCCCTCAGGGACTTTATATCTCCGCGGTAAACAAAGGCTCCGATGCGGAGAAAAAGGGACTGAAAGCCGGTGATATCCTTACCGCCGTGAACAAAACTCCCATTACGACGAATGAAGAAGTGACCGCCATCAAGAACACCATGCAGGCGGGAGACTCCATTCATCTCACGATCTGGAGAGACGGGACCACAATGGAATTTGATGTCACTCTGGCGGAAGCATCCAGCCTGAACTGAACCTATTAAGACCTCATCCGGAACCGGATGAGGTCTTTTCAATGTTAGGCAATTTGAACACTCTTTGCAGATATGCTATACTTTCCTCATGAAAAACATAACCTTAACTAAAACACTTGTGCTGGTTCTCTGTCTGGCCATGCTCCTGTCTCTGTGCGCGTGCGGCACCAGAGAAGAGGATCCCAGCACCAATGATTCCTCTGAGGCTCACAAACAGTTCTTTGCCATGGACACCATAATGACAGTCACCGCCTACGGAAAGGGAGGCGATGAGGGAATCGCGCAGGTCGTGGAAGAGATCACTGAAATGGACAATACGCTGGATCCAGCCGTACGGGAAAGTGAAGTATTTAAGATCAACAATGCCCGCGGCGGTACTACAGAAGTCTCGGACGGGATCCTTACCATGCTGAAACAGGCAAAGGAGATCTATGACGATACCGACGGCGCTCTGGATCTGAGCACCTACCCGCTGTCTCAGCTGTGGGGTTTTATCGATCTGGATGTAGAAAACCATGAAGAGGGCAATGTGCCTTCGGAAGAGGAAATTCAGGAAAAGCTGGCGCTTCTGGGTTTTGATTCTCTTACCATCGAAGATCATACAGTCTCTGTTCCCAGCGGCACCGAGATCAGTTTCGGTGCGGTGGCAAAAGGCTATGCCTCCGATACCGCAGTGGAGACGCTGCGCAGCAAAGGGATCAAAAGTGCCATCGTTTCTCTGGGCGGAAATGTCCAGACCCTTGGGGATACGAAACCGGACGGCTCTTCCTGGAACGTTGCCGTCCAGGATCCCAATGACCCCTCCGGATATCTGGGGCTCATTCAGGCCGGCGAGACGGCCATCATCACTTCCGGCAGCTACGAGCGCTATTTTGAAAAAGACGGCGTCCGCTATCATCACATCCTGGATCCCAAAACCGGAAAACCTGCCGACACGGGCCTTGTATCCGTCACCATCGTCTGCAGCAGCGGACTGACCGCCGATGCTCTGTCCACGGCAATGTTCGTTCTGGGGCCGGACAAAGCAACAGAATACTGGAGAGCGCACTCCGATGAGTTCCAGATGATCATGGTTACCACGGACAACCGGGTCCTCTACACATCCGGTTTGAACAACAAGTTTACCATGATGGCAGAAAACTACACCGCTTCCGAGATTTCCTGATTCCGTCGTTTAACCAATTGAGCCCGCAGGTTTTTTCACCTGCAGGCTCAATTTCTTTTTTATTTTCGAACGCTGTCATAGTCCTGCTTTTTCAGATTGAACCCATTCGGTATGGATTTCTCGCTGATAATCTGCAGAGACAGCCGGTTTGGAAGGCAGGTCACCGGTACGATATCCCCTTCCCGGATCGTTCCCTGATGGATACAGACCTTGTCGGGACAGTTTGCCTGCTCCATATGAACACCGTCTTTCTCGATGATAAAGGTGTTCTCCCCTCCCGTTTCATCATTGCGGATGGTATAGGTCCCGTATTCCTCTACCGGGATCTCATACAGGACATCGCTGTTCTGAACCACCTCCACATAATATCCGCTGCGTTCGGATGCCTCCTGGGCATCGCTGACATGCAGCCCGAGATGATTCATCAGGAGCCAGGCTCCCACCGCCAGCACCAGAAGGATCCCGATGATCGTGATGTCAACAGCACGGTGATCCTCAAAGGCCTTTGGATTGATATCCTGCTGTCCTCCCGCTCTCTTCAGTGCCCGGAATACCAGTTTTGCCACCAGGCCGGTAAGCGGACCCATTACGAGGCCGGAGATCACCAGCACGGGGAAATATGCCCACACGGCTCCGACTCCCAGCATCAGAGACGCTGCGATGATCTGACCCAGGTTGTGGCAGACCGCACCGGCTGCAGAGACTGCAAGCACTCCCACTTTGGGAACACGGCATAGGATCAGCATGGCAACAAGACTGAGCACACCGCCGGCCAGGGAGTAGATCATGGCAGAAAAGCCGCCACCGAACAGCAGGCTTGACAGAAAGACTTTCGCCAGCATCAGCAGCGTCGCTTCCATCGGGCTTCCCATGTAGACCGCATAGAGGAGCACGGTATTGCCCAGTCCCAGCTTGATACCCGGGATCGCCGGTGCGACCGGGATCATGTATTCCACATATCCCAGCACCAACGCCAGAGCGGTGAGCATGGCAAAGCGTGCTACGGTTCTTGTTTTATTTTTCTGATCTTGATTCATACTTTTCTACATCTTTTATCTGACAGCATAGGATGAAAGGCAGTGTTAGTTGATCCTTTCAGTCGACACTGGAATTGTACTGCAAAGTCCTTGCAAAGTCAAAAACGCAGCCGGGGTTCCGGCTGCGTTACAGTTGACTAAATTGCGACTCAGGCGTCCAGTTCCTTTTCCAGTTCTTCCAGTTCCTTCAGGTACAGAGTATCCATACCGTCGGAAGGCATCTGGAAACCGATACGCGGAGAAACGGAGAATGCTTCCACATTGGGTCCGTCCATCAGGCAGGAGCGTTTGAACTGCTGGCTGAACAGACGGCGGCAGTAGCTCTTGAGCCATTTTACCAGCTCCAGATCCTCAAACTCATCCCCGTAGGCAATCTGTGCCAGACGGAAGGTCTTGGACGGAGTGAATCCACTGATGAGCATCTTGTGAGTAAAGAAATCCTGCAGGCTGTAGGATCCCACATTCTCCTCGCTCTTCTGCTCGATGGTATCGTTGGTTACCGGCAGAAGCTCCGGAGTTACCGGGCAGTCCAGAACATCCCACAGCGCATCGGCCAGCACCTTGTCTTCGGTATTCTGGGCGATGTGTTTGACTGCGGCACGGACCTGGGTCTTGGTCAGATCCATGTTGATGTCGTACATGCTGGTGTGGTCGCCGTTGTAGGTGCACCATCCGTCGATGAACTCGCTGAGGTCTTCGGTTCCGACATCGAGACCGTTGACTTCGTTGGCGATATCCATCAGGACCTGAGTACGTTCACGGGCCTGGGCATTCTCAAAAACGATATTGTAATCATCCCGGGGATGACCGATATCATCAAAATGTACGTTGACGGCATTGCCGATATCGATGACACGGACTTCCGCGCCCATCTGCTCTGCCACGATGATGGCGTTGGATTTGGTACGGGAGGTGGTGCCAAAGCACGGAATGGTGCAGGCCACGACGTTGGTGGACGGCAGGCCCATGCGTTTGACTGCCTGCGCACAGATCATGACGGTCAGCGTGGAGTCCACACCGCCGGAGATGCCCACGACGCAGTGGTCCAGGCCGGCATATTCCATACGTTTAACCAGACCGGAGACCTGGATGTCGATCATCCGCTCGCAATAGGCAGGAATATCCTTTGCCAGTGCGGGAAGATGCGGGTTCTTGGAGAAATAACGGGTCAGTTCTGTGACGACCTCTTCCCCGCCGAAGGTGATGGGGCAATGATCGTCGGAACCGTCAAAGGATCCGTCCTTGATGCGCATATTGGCAAGATAATTGACGTCGAGCTCCGTTACGGCAAGAGAATTCTCTTTCTCTTCGTTTGCCAGGATCACGCCGTTTTCCGCCACGAGGCAGAGGCCGGAGAACACCTGGTCGGTGGTGGATTCACCCTTGTTGGGCGATGCGCAGATCACACCGGACAGGGTGCGTTCCGACTGATACTTCACGGAAGCTTCTGCTTCGGTACGGCTGCTTACGGTCATGGGGAAGGATGCCAGCTGTGCAATGACAGTGGCTCCGGCGACTGCATGTTTGACGGACGGTGGGACAATGGCATCCCGGTCAGCGCCCAGCTCTACAGCGATCTTCATATCGGGAACATTCTTGTTTACAAAGAGAAGATCCGTCATCATGAGAGCGCCATAAGTGCCGTCCACGATAATATCCCGAACCTGATCATCCGCCGGGACAAAGTGAGTTCCCTTTACATGTGTGCGGGGAACCATGCCCAGAAGTTCTCCATCATAGACCGCTGCAGCGCAGCTGTACAGACGGGTCTCATACAGGAACGGAAGACCTACGAAGGCCAGAACATCCATACCTTCGGAAGCTTTGATCACCTGGGCGAGGGCTTTTTCCGCACCATTCAGAAGAGTGCGCTGCGTGTAAAGATCGTAGCAGGTGCATCCGGTGAGGACCAGCTCCGGAAATACCAGGACCTTGACTCCCTTCTCGTTTGCTTCCTTCATGGAAGCAATGACCTGCTGTGCATTATATTCCGCATCTGCGACCCGGATCATGGGGGACGCAGCTGCCACTTTTACAAAACCATGCTTCATTTTTTATCTCCTATTATATCCGTTTATGGTTTTTACTTTATCGTTTGTCCGCTCGCTGAAAATCGAAGAGTTTTTCCTCATAATATCGAAGGATCGCGGAGCGGGATACTGCGAAGGACTCGTTTTCCAGGATGACCGTCAGCTTTCCGTTCTCTACCCGGCTTTCTTCTTCTCCGTCCAGCTGAGGAAACACATGTTCCTGCAGTTCGGTCTGAAGTTCGTCCAGGTGGTCACTGTAATACTCTGTACCCTGCGGTGCCTCATATCCCGGGATGGGATCGGTCCCACTGGTAAAGCAGAGATACAGCACTCCGATCAGGATCAGCAGAAGCAGGATGCATCCGGCAGGTTTGACTGCACGGGCAAACTGCATTCCGGCGGTTTCCTTAAACTCCTTGTTGGAGAGATCCTTTTCGTTCTCCATCAGAACTTAATGCGTTCCTGAATGTACGCCTTGACTTCCTCGATGGGGATACGAACCTGTTCCATCGTATCGCGGTCACGTACCGTGACACAGTGATCGGCCGGTTTTCCTGCCTCTTCGTCCCCAACAGTATCGAAATCGAAGGTGATGCAGAACGGTGTTCCGATCTCATCCTCGCGGCGGTACCGCTTACCGATGGATCCGGTCACATCAAAGTCGCAGGGGAACTCTTTGGAAAGTTCCTGATACAGTTCCATAGCCGGTCCCGTAAGCACTTCCTTCTTGGAAAGCGGCAGAATGGCGCATTTGAACGGTGCCAGTGCGGGGCTCAGATGGAGCACGGTACGGACATCGTCCTTGCCCTTCTTATCCTGTCCCACGACCTGCTCATCATATGCATCACACAGCACGGCCAGCACACAGCGTTCCACGCCGAGAGACGGCTCGATGACATACGGAATGTAGTGTTCGTTCTTTTCAGTATCGTAATAGGTCAGATCCTGTCCGGAAGTCTCCTGATGACGGCCCAGGTCGTAACGCCCCAGAGTTCACCCCAGCCAAAGGGGAAGAGATACTCGAAGTCCGTGGTCGCCTTGGAATAGAAGACCAGTTCATCCGGATCATGATCTCTTGCCCGGAGGTTTTCCTCCTGCAGTCCGATGGATCGCAGAAAATCATGACAGTAGCTTCTCCAGTAATCAAACCATTTCAGATCGGTTCCCGGCTCACAGAAGAACTCCAGTTCCATCTGCTCAAATTCGCGAACACGGAAGATGAAGTTGCCCGGAGTGATCTCGTTACGGAAGCTCTTGCCCACCTGGCCGATGCCGAAGGGCAGCTTTTTCCGGGTAGTACGGGCGACGTTGGCGAAGTTTACGAAGATGCCCTGTGCGGTCTCCGGACGGAGATACACGGTATTCTTCGCGTCTTCGGTAACTCCCTGGAATGTTTTGAACATCAGATTGAACTGACGGATATCAGTGAAGTTGTGCTTTCCGCAGGTGGGGCACGGAATCTTGTGCTCATCCACGTACTCTTTCATCTCTGTCTGAGAAAAAGCATCAATAGGTTTCGGCAGTTCCTCACCGTTTTCCTCTGCCCAGTCTTCAATGAGTTTGTCTGCACGGAAGCGTTCCTTGCACTCACGGCAGTCCATCAGCGGATCCGAGAAGCCGCTGAGGTGTCCGGAAGCGACCCAGGTCTGCGGATTCATGAGGATGGCGGAATCCAGCCCCACGTTGTACGGATTTTCCTGGATGAACTTCTTCCACCAGGCCTTTTTCACGTTGTTTTTCAACTCTGCTCCCAAAGGCCCGAAATCCCAGGTGTTGGCAAGTCCACCGTAGATCTCACTTCCGGCGAAAATGAATCCGCGGTTCTTGCACAGCGCCACGATCTTTTCCATGGTTTTTTCTTGATTTTTCATACACATTTCCTTTCCTGCAGCTGGCTGCCGCAGCGATAAAATACAACTATGAAATTATATCATTCCCCTGTTAGTGCCGCAATACAGTGACAAAACAAAAACAGGCATAAATGCAGTTCTCTTTCCATGAAAAAACACAACTCTGTATCTTGCACAGTTGTGTCTTCCTGGACATTCTGTTTTATCGTTCCTTTGACTGCTCCTTGGCCTTGCTTGTGGTTCTTTTTGCCTTTTCGTCGACAGCGGGTACTTCAACTAATTCGAGCATTCTGGAAAATGTCTCCTCTTTTCATTTTTCAGGTCTCTAATCATCACATAAATGATATCTTTCTGCGCAGATAAAAGGATCCTCTAATCATACCTGATACGGTCGATTAGAGGATCTCCATTGTTTATTCGCTTGTTGCTGTATCCGTTACAGGACGTTCTGGCAGAGACGGGTAAACATGGTGGCCGCTTCTGCGCGGGTCGCAGTGCCTTTCGGGGCAATCCGGTTGCCGTCACGTCCGTTAATGATTCCATGTCCTGCTGCCCAGGATACGCTTTCGTTTGCCCATCCGCTGACTGCGGCCTGATCGGCAAATTTGGATAGATCACCATTAGCGGTAATATCCATATTCCTGTAACCGGCGTAACTTCTCAGCATCGTCGCCAGTTCTTCTCGGGTCACGGCATTGCTTGGGCGGAAACTTCCGTCATCATATCCGGATACGATTCCATGATCCGCTGCCCAAACCACCGGATTGACGAACCAGTCCGTTGCCTGAACATCCCCAAAGGGACTGAGGCTGTTTACCGAGGGTTTCCCATCCATCGCATAAAGCATGGTCACGACCATGGCTCGGGTCAGTGTAACTTCAGGACCGAACATATGATCGGTCATACCATCCATGATTCCACGTCTCAGAACATAGTCGATGGGCTCATGATACCAGCCCGTCGGAATAAGATCGATAAAATTTGCCAGCGGACAATTGGCGTCAGTGTCCAGTGACATGGCATTCATCAGCTGTTCAGCCATAAAGCGGTGTCCATCATAGTCCGGATGACAGTGAACCAGGAAACGAAGCCAGTAACTGGGACTGTAGATGGTGTCAGACTTCCATACCTGGGTTCCCAGCACGTCTACGTAATGAATATCATTTCTGTATGCACATTCCTGTTTGGCATAGACTTCCAGTTTGTTGCACAGATCCACGCCAGCCTGATACAGGAAGTCACGGATTGCATCATCTTCCGGCTGAGCATATTCAAAGGTATTGTACATACCCATGTAGTAGATCTCAGCTGTGGGATTCATTTTCCGGATGACTCCGATCATGCGGTCCATATTCTTCTTGAACAGCTGGAGATATTCTTCCTCTTTGGTGAAGATATCGGCATAGGTTCCGCCAAACATCTGGATCAGGTCATTCAGCGAAGTCGCTGCATTGAGTTTTCCTTTCAGTGCACTCAGTGCCGGCTGTGCCGCCATACCATACACGTAATATTCCGAACGCAGGAAGAAGTCCAGCAGCGCCATCGTGAAGGTATCGTTATTACCAAGATTGATGACGATGGCATCGGCAGTGGCGATATCATTTTTGATATTGGCTTTCAGGTTTTCCGTATCGTTGGTAGGGCTTCCGAATAATTTCGGAAGGAAGAACGTGCATTCGGACAGCCAGCGAAGATAATAGTTCTTCGGCTGCGCAAGCTCGTTGTCATATTCCTCGTCGATCATTCTCAGGAAATTGATGGCTGTATAGGATTCACGTGCATCTTTATGGACAACATCAAAACCGCCCTCATCTCTCAGGATCTGAGGGTAAGATCCGTCCACAATGGTTGCTCCATGAAGGGTAAACTGATTGGTCAGGCTGTTCACATTCTCGCTCAGCCCGTATCCGGCTGCAATGGAGTCTCCGATGATCGTCAGAACCTTCTGTCCATCCGTCCGGGGATCTGGGGTTGCAGGTGTTGTCGGCTGTGCCGGAGCTGCCGGTTCTACAGCAGCAGGCTCTTCCGCCGCGGGCTGCGCTTCTACATCAGGCTGTGTTTCTGCAGCTGTGGTATCCGTTGCTGCAGGATTTGCCGTTTCGTCAACGGGATCTGCATAGACGCCCACGCACAGCAGTGCGACAGTCATAGCCAGGACCAGAAGCAGAGAAATCAGTCGTTTTGAATTCATCTTCATCTCGTTTACTCTTCGGCCGCGCAAAACACAGCCGATTCTCCTTCCTGTGAACAATCCGATCCGCAGCTGCTGCGGATCCAATAAAATGCACAATATAAGCACACTAGTGTTCTGTATTGTAACACTTTTTGACGCCATTTTGCAACCACTACCAGTCTTAACATATATTAATTTGGGTTCTTGTTGTTCTCCTCTATCCTTTCCCGATTAACTAAACACAGCTGTGTCTTGATTCGACAAACCCGATATGTTACTGTATTTTCATTCAAAATTTTTAAGTATTTGCAGAGGTGAATCGTATGGCAAAAGTTGTCTTGATCACAGGAGGTACCAGCGGGATCGGGCTGGCGGCGGGACGGTTTCTCGCAGAGAGCGGCTGTGTTGTCTATGAGCTCAGTCGGCATCCGGATGGCACGGATTCGCGGCTGCATCATATTCAGGCAGACATAACCGATGAGGCTCAGATTCAGCAGGCAGTCCAGGAGATTCTGCGTCAGGAAGGTCGAATTGACGTTCTGTTGAACAATGCAGGTTTCGGGATCTCCGGCGCAGTTGAGTTCACTGAGACAGACGACGCGAAACACCAGTTCGACGTCAATTTCTTCGGTATGGTTCGCATGAACAAAGCCGTGATCCCAATCATGCGGAAACAGGGAAGCGGAAGAATCATCAGCATGTCCAGTGTGGCAGCACCCATCGCCATCCCTTTTCAGACTTACTACAGTGCGTCCAAAGCTGCGATACGGACCTATATGCTGGCACTGGCGCCGGAAATCCGGCCCTTCGGAATTGAAACCTGCACCATTATGCCGGGAGATATCCAAACCGGTTTCACTTCCGCCAGAAAAAAGAATCCGGTCGGTGATGATATTTACGGCGGACGGATTTCCCGGTCTGTGGCGGTCATGGAACACGATGAGCTCAACGGTATCACCTCCGAGGCGGCCGGTGCCTTTGTCGCCCGGAAAGTCCTTCAGAGACACGTTCCCCTGCTTTGCACACTTGGTGGGAAGTACAAGATTTTTGTATTCCTGACACGTATCGTCCCCACAAGACTGATGACTTGGATCGTAAGCCGGATCTATGCAAAATAGCATACGATATTGCAGCTTCCTTTCACTCCATAGTGGAAACATTTTTCTCATAGTGCTACAATCTTCTTATCAACGGAAACCTCCTTCTACTAGGACAGTTCCGCAAGGAAAAGAGGCAGTGTCATGGCTGAAACCAATCTTACAAATCCCATACCCGATCCGGAAATACCTACCGGGCCGAAACTTCAGGAGCCTCGCAAGCCCGACAAGATCCGTTATACCCTCCGTCGGAAGGGTTTTCTGTTCTCCGGCGCCCTGCTTCTGATAGCTCTTTCAATCCTGTTTCGTCTGATCGGCTACTGGGGCTTCTGGTCTCATATCACCAGCACAACTTACACACAGGTGTTCCTTCCGGTCCTGTGCGCTCTGCTGCTGATCGTGTTCCTACCCGTTTTTGCCAATCACGGTCTTTGGATGACCTCCATTCCCATCGTACTGGAAGCGGTCTTCTTCATCCTGGAGACCGGACATATCTCCGTGTGGTGGGTCAAAGCAGTCAGCATCCTTCTTTATATCGTGATCTCTATCATTTATACCATGACGGTATTC
>Ga0310695_10014659_pt1 | contig 10557 bp, 5 predicted proteins | sample RumenRJG_04DNA_FD_203882 | JGI IMG/M metagenome (GOLD analysis project Ga0310695, IMG submission 203882) | Bovine rumen microbial communities from Lethbridge, Alberta, Canada - RJG_04 (v2) (version 2) | ecosystem: Host-associated > Mammals > Digestive system > Stomach > Rumen | place: Canada... | reverse complement strand
TTTAAAATCAGAAATTAAAAATTCTTCTTTTTTTCTTGTTCTATCAGAATCATTTTTAATTATATTTTGTAATTTATGATTTGGTTCTTTCATTAATATTTGTGAATCATTTTTTATTTTTGTAAATATTTCAGTTTCTGATAATTTTGTTTTCCACATATCTAAAATATCTTTTGTTATTGAATCAAATAATTGTAATGGATTATTTTTTAAAATTTCTAAATATTCATCATTTTGTTTTATATTATTTATATTATTATTTTCATTTGATGTCTCTGTTTTTTCCATATTATATTTTAAACAATTATATTATTTTATTTTATTTTAATTTGAAAAAAAATTTCACAAAATAAATTTTATTTCATTTCACAAAATTAACAAAAAAAAAAAATACAAATAAAAAAAAAATACAAATAAAAATCACTATCCAAAAAATTTGATTTTATATAAAAAGTTTAAAAATATTTATTTACTAAATTTTCCCCATTAAAAAAATAACATTTTATCTTAATCTCCTTGCTTCTCTTTCAGATTCTAAAAGAACAAGAATATCTCCTTTTCTAACAGGTCCAACAACATTTCTAACTAAAAATCTATTTTTATCATCAAAAAAATTAACTTTAACTTGAGTAATTCCTCCTCTTGATCCAGTTCTTCCAATTATATCTACTACTAATGCATATCTTGGTTGTGAATCCATTTTAAATAAATTAAAAAAAAAATAAAAAAAATAAATAATTTATAAAAAAAAAAAATAATTTTAGAAAAAATTTTTATTTTTTATTTTAAAAAAAAAATATTTTTTAAATTTTCTTTCGCATTTTAATTATGATTTATATATATAAAAAAAATAATATCCATTTAAATTAATTTAAAATCAAAAATTAATATAAATAATTTATTATCCAATCTAAAAAAAATGTTGATATCAACAAAAACCAAAAAAATCTTTTTATTCCTTTTTCTCACATTAACACCTCAAATTTTATCATCAAAAGAAATGAAATTAAATGAAACATACACAGGTGAAATGAAACAAGATGAATCATTTGAATATTACACATTAAAAATCCCAAAAGAAATAGAACCAGAAAAATATATATTAATATTTATTGTAAAAGAAAATAAAAAAAATATAATAGAAGGAGAAGAAATTTTCAGTGATCCTGATATTTACGTTTCAAAAACTCAAAAAAATCCACATTCACCTGAAACTTCAGATTTTTATTCAGAAAGATATGGAAATGATATTTTATCAATACCAAAAAGTGAAGTTTCCCCAAATGAAACATTTTATATTGGAATGTATTGTCAATTTAAATGTAAATATAAATTAAAATCATATTTATCAGAAGAAATTGAAATTGATATTGGTAAAATGTATTCAGTAGAAATGAATAAAAAATCAACTTTAAATTATTATATTAAAGTCCCAGATAAAAATTATAATGAATTAAATGTAATTGCGACTTCAAATGGTTTAGAAGAATTTAAAATATTTATGAATCAAAATAATCCTTCTAGTCAAAATACATATAAATTTATTCCATCATGGGCAAGTGGTTATATGTTTAATATACAAAAAAATACAAGAGAATATTGTAAAGATTGTACTTATCATATTATTTTACAATGTGGTAAAAAAGATTGTTCTATTCAATTATTTGCTTATTTTCAAAATTCTATTACTAATGTTTTAGCAGGATCACCTGTTCAAGATGCTATGAGAAGTTATGGAAAAAGATGCTATTCTTTTAATGTTTTTGATTTTAATGATAATAATGAAAAACCTAAAATTGTTATTTCTACTACTTTATTTAGTGGAAATGGAATTATTGTTATTGAAGGTTTTAAACATGATGAAAATTTAGATTTTGAAAAAGGGAAAAAAAATAATTTTTCATATGAAATTTTAGGAGAAAAAAGTATTTTAATTGATGAAAATGATTTAAAAAATTTTGACAGATTCTATTCTGAAGAAGAGGAAAAAAAATTGTATTATTGTATTTTTTCAAAAGTTTCTATATCTTATATTATAACAACTTATTATTTAAATCAAGCACAATCACTTCAAGATTATAATTTTATTTTACCTAAAACTGAAGTAAATGGATTTTTATTAAATGATCAATATACAAAATATCAAATTGCAGATTTTTCTTCAGTTTCAAAAGATAAAAAATCAGATATTACAATTGACTTTTCTGCTTTAGTTGGATTTCCAAAAGTTTATGCATTTTATTGTATGGATAATACTGATTGTTATTTTGATAAAGAATATTTTAATGAAAAAAAAAGAAATAATAATTTAATAAATCCAATTTATACTTCATATCAAGATTCTATTATAACAATTGAAGGAAGTGAAAATAAATGTTATAAAAATGAAGATTGTGATTTATTAGTTGTTGTTCAATGTTCAGCTGAAAAAAAAGGTTATTGTCATTTTAAAATAAGTGCAAATATAGAAGAAGATGCTTTATTAATGTCACCAAGAAAATCATATTATTCAATAATATCAGTTAATAAAACAGATAATTATCAAATAAATATTTTTGATTCTGATATAGAAAGTATTGTTATTGTTTTAAATACTGCAAGTGGTGATGCTGATATGAAAGTTTTTATAAATGATGAAAATGATAATAAAAAACAAATTGGTTCCAGTGCAAATAGTGATTATATACCTGATGTAGTTAGAATAACATCAAAGAGATTAAAAAAAGAAAATTTACTTGGTGATTATTTTGTCCAAATCACTTCCACAACTTTTTCTTCTTATAATTTATATTATTATACTACTTATAAAAAAAAAGAAGAAAAAGATGAAAATGAAGAATATGAACCTGATGATAATGATGTTACTTTAACTTTAAATGAAGGTGTCATGCTTACTGATTATTTCCCTAATGATATTGATTATAAAATTTATACTTATCAACCTAATTTAGATGTGAAAGAAAATTTAAAATTTATTATTACTCCTGTAAATGTTAAATTTTCATTTAAAGTATTTTTAGATTTAGATAATTTTGAATATGATGATGATGAGAAACTTTCTCCACATGAAAAAATAAAAGGTTTCGATTGGGAAAGTGATATAAATGGAGAATTAATTATAAGTGCAGATGATGATAAATTAGATTTAGATAGTACTTTCTATATTGTTGTTTATATGGATAATCCAGAAGATAATTTATTATTAGAAAAATCAGTTATGAAATATTATATTGGTGTAACTACACCTTCAATTCCTTTTATTTTATATGATGGTGTTGAACAAATTTCTACTTTATCAGATGATTATCCAGTACAAACTTTTTGGTTTTTACATACTGATTTAAAAAATCCTTTCGAAGTTGATATTAATGCATTATATGGTCAAGTTGATATTTATGTTGATGTTGAAGAAATTACAGAAGAAACAATTGAAAAAAATGAAAAAGATGATTCTTACGATGAAGAATATGAAGAAGAAGATTATAAGAAAACTTCAATGGTTTATGCTAGAAAAATAAAAGATTATGATTCAATTAGTTTAAGTACTTCTTATTTAAATGAATATTGTTCAGGTGATATTGGTGATAATGATGATTTTTATGGATGTAGAATTTATATTTATGTAAAGAGAAGTAAGCATACTATTAGAGCAGAAAAACCAAGTCAATTTTTAATTGTTGCTAGATCAAATGAAAAAAAAGGAGAATTTTTAACTTCAGGAACAAGTAAAATGGATTTTATAAGACCAGGTGAATATCATTATTATATAATTGAAGAAATTAGAAAAAGAAAAGGAAGTGCAATTTCTGTTTCTTTTACTGATGGAATTGGAGAATTATATTTAAGAATACCAGAAAAACCAGAATATGGTGATGATATTGTTTTTCCAAATGAAAAAAATTATACTTTAAAAGGTAATGCTACATATAATGGAAGAATTATTTATATTCCTGAAGAATATTTCCAAAAATTAAATAATGAACATTTTAAAATTCAATTTTTTGTTACAGTTAAAGGAGAGAGTCATGGTTTTTATAATGATGATGAAGAAGAAGATCTTTCAGAAATTGAATATACAATATCATATACTTCAGATAAGAGGAAAATAAATCAAAATATTCCATATGAAGATTACCTTAATGTAGGTGAACATAAATATTTTGATTTATTCTTTGATGATACAGTAAAAAATATTTATATTTCATTATCAAATATGAATGGTGATGCTGATATGTATTTAAATTATGGAGATAAAAATCCAACAAATACAAATTATAATTGGAAAAGTACAAAAGTAGGACATGAATATATTGATTTTAATATTGAAAGTAATTTCTTTAAAAAAAATAATATGAAGTCTTTAGAAGGTCATTATACATTATTAATTATTGGTTATACTGCAACTTCATATACTTTATTTGTTTCTTCACATGATAATAAAATCTTACCTTTAAGAGATAATTCTCCTATGACATGTGAATGTGAAAAAACTGATCAAAAATGCTTTTTTAGATATGATGATGTTTATTTTGAAAAAAGTGAAGAAGATGAAAATGAAGGTGGAGAAGTTGTTTTTACTCTTAATTATATTTATGGAAATGGACTTTTATATTCAAAAATTGTAAAAGATTCTGAATTAAATAATATTCCTAAAGGAAAAAATATTATTGATATATTTCCTTCATTAATAAATTATCATCAATCAACTCTGACAAGTAATCAAAGACATTATTTAAAAGTTGAAGTAAAAGATAAAGATTATAATAAAGATACTGTTATATTATTAACTTATTATTGTGGAATGACAACTTTAGTTGATATTAATAGTGCCAAATTATCATATAAACCGATTTATGGTAGTTTGGATGTTAATAGAGAAAATATTTACTTTTTGAAATATGATGATAATTATAGTAAAAGAAAACAACCTTATAGTTTAATTTCATTTTATAATTCAGAGAATAATAATATAATATATAATATTCATTCATATATTGGACAAGGAAGAATAGAAATTTATACAAATGAATCATTTTATGATCAAAAAGAAAAGAAAATAAAATACGATTATAATGCAATTGGTGATATTGTAATAGGAAATGAAGATTTAGATTCATCAGAACAAGAACAATTTTCAAATTATATTGAAAATACAAAAAATATACAAAAAAAAACAATATTTTTCAAAGTCCAACCAATAACAGATTTTGGTTTTTATATTCAATTACTATATAGCAATTCATGGCAAAGTGTACCAATTGGAAGAACAAAACAATTTTTTATTAAATGGGATAAAATGATGGGATATTTTGATATATTTGATGAATTCGATGGTGTTGAATTTACATTAACATTAGATAATGTTAATAATAAAAAAGCAGTAGTATATATAAAAATAAATGATTTAGATAAAAAAGATGATTATGATTTAGATGATAAAACAGCTGAAAATGCATATAAATATAGTTTACCAACTGAAAAAAATTATGATTATAAAGCATCAACTGATAGTTCATTAGGACTTTTATCAATTGATATTAATAAATTGCCAAAAATTCAAAATCAAGAAAATAAATTTATAAGAGCATTATTTTTAGTCCAAATAAAAAATGTAAAAAGTATATTTAGAGAATATGATGATGATTATTACACTCATGAAAGTACTGTTCACATATTAATAAATCCTTCTCAAAATTACGTTAAGAGAGTCGATGCAAAACCCTTTGAAATTTTCTATTCAAATGAAAGTGTAATATACGATAAAAGAGGAAAATTGCAAAGTGTCTCAGAAAAAATATACGCTTTGGAAAAAAGATACAAAGACGATGATACAATGGTAATAGAATTATCATCATGTAGTGGAGAATTAAATTATAAATTATCCTCATTTTACAATATGTCAGAAGAAAATATAGATTATGAAGAACCAGAAGAAGAATATGGTAGAAAAATGATAATAATAAAAAATTTAAAACAAAAACACATATACTTATCAATAAAACCATCAGAAATGAATGAAGAATGTGAAGATTCATATTCCCAATGTAAAACACGTTTAAGTTACTTAATGTATTACTACTCAACAACAGAATCAAATTTCCTAATATCATCAATAAATGAAACATTAGAATATCAATCAATGGGTAGAGGAAAAGTAAAATTAATAATACCAAAAATTTCAAGTAGAAATATCTGGGGTGGATATAGAGATTACAATGATTATAAATTTGATCTTTTCTTAACAACAAATGAAAGTCATTTTTCATCAATGGGAAGTGTATGTTACTTATCAAGATATATTGATGAAGTTGATCCATTTTCTATCTATAGAGACATAACATTAAAAAATAATAAAGAATTTACAACACCACAATTAAATTATTATGAAACATACTATATTAATATTCTAGCTAGAAATCCTATTACAGGAGAAATTATTACATTTAATCCAATTGAAGTTCCTAATGGTGGTTATTTCCCTTGGCCTTTATGGCAAACTATACTTTATTATATTATTATTGCTTTTATTTGTGCTGGAATTGGTTATTTTATTAAACAAATTTATTTAAAGTTTAAAAATGGTGATTATAGTCCTGTTAATAATAATGATTTTGGAAGGAGAGATGGGTATGAAAGAGCTGATGGATATCAGAGACCTAATGTTAATATTGAAATGCCTAATATTAAGAAAGATGAGTTTTCAAGTGATAAGGTTAAATATGCTAATTTGAGTGAAGATGAGAATAAGTTATAATTAAATTGTTTTTTTTTCCTTTTTTATAATTTTTTTTTTTGGTTTTTGTTTTTTATATTAGTTTAATATTATATGAAAAAGAGATTAATTAAATATTCATTTTCTTTATATTTATTTTTTTTTAGTTTATTTTATTTTTTTTATTTTTTTTTTAATTTTTTTAATTTTTTATAAAAACGTATTAAATTAAATTTATGAGGAAGAATTTTTTAGTTTTGAAAATAATTTTTATTTTATTTCCAATATTCTTATCTTTAAAAACTAAAAAACAAAATGATTTAATATCAGATAATCATGAAGAATCAAAATTTATAATTTCAAATCCAGAAAAAGATTCATCATTAATGACATTAAAATTTAAAAATGATAACAATACTCAATTTTCATTAGGAATAACAGATAAAAAAGATTTTTCAATATTAAAAAAAGATACTAAAATAATAACATCAAAAGAAGGTGAAAATTTAATAATTAACTCTCCAACAATTTTAATAGAATCACTTAACATAAATGGAAATTTAAATTATTATAATAATTCCCAATGGAAATTATATTCAATAAATACATTTGAAAATAATAATATAAATGAATGGTCATTTAAAAAAATTTCAAAATGTGGAAAATTTATTAATATATTAGGAGGACATTGTCTTTTATCAAATGAAGAAATTAGAAAAGAATATAAAAATATACCAAAACATTCTTTAATTAAAATTGAAGGAAAATTTAATTTTATTGGTTTTTGGGATAAAAATACTGGTTATATGAAATATAATAATAATGGTAATGAAGAATTTTTATGGACTGGGAGATGTGAAACTAATAAAAATGATTTTATTTTAAAAGAAGGAATGTGTGGTTATCAAATATGTAAAATTGGAGAATTTATTTCTGTTACTTTTTCACATAGTGATGATAATTTAGAATTAATTTTTGGTTCTACTTTAAGTGATGATTCTTGTGAACAAAGTTATGGGATAAGTGATATTAAAATTTATGTTAAATAAATTATTTTTTATTAAAATGTTTAAATATATAATTTTGAAAAAAATCATTTTTTATAAATAATAAAATATATATAAGTATTATTAATTTATAATTTAAAATTTTAATAAAATTTTTTTTTCAGTATATATTTAATAAATAACTATTTATTATTTTTAAAAATAGATTTTTTTGAAATATATTAATTTTTATTGATTATTAATTCTATTAACTTATATAATCATACTTTATATTAAACATTTGTTCAAAAAATTAAATTGAATATGAAAAACAAATTCATTTAATTTTAAATATTTTTCCTTGTATTAATGATTTCTCTAAATTTTATATCTTGACACATAATATCACATTCAGAAGGAAATTTAGTAAAAATTTCTGTCCATTGATTAAGTTTCTCACAAGTAAAATTAGATAAATCTAAATATATTAAAGAGCAACAATTATAAAACATATAATTCATATCTGAAACATTATTTGTTTTAAAATTAGATAGATCCAAATTTGATAAAGAACAGCAATTATTAAACATATAACTCATATGATCAACTTTACTAGTATCAAATTTAGATAAATCAAGTTTTTCTAAAGAACAACATTCAGAAAACATATTTTCCATATTAGATACATTACTTGTATTAAAATTAGATAAATCTAAATTAATTAAAGATGAGTTTTTTTCAAACATATGACTCATATCTTTAATTTTACTTGTATTAAAATTTGATAAATTTAATTTTATTAAAGAATCACAATTATTAAACATATTATTCATATCATTTAAATTATTTGTATAAAAATTAGATAGATCAAGATGTGTTAAAGAACTGCATTTATTAAACATTTTACTCATATTAGTAACTTTATTTGTGTTAAAAGTAGACAAATTTAAAGTTGTTAAAGAACAACAATTATAAAACATATGACTCATATTAATTACATTACTTGTATTAAAATTAGATAAATTTAAATTAGTTAAAGAAGAACAAATTGAAAACATATAACTCATATCAATTACATTACATGTATCAAAATTAAATAGATTTAAAGTTTTTAAAGAACAACAATTATTAAACATATAACTCATATCAATTACATTATTAGTTTTAAAATTAGATAGATCTAAAGATGTTAAAGAACAACAATTATTAAACAAATAACTCATATTAGTAATATTTCTTGTATCAAAATCACAAATAACTAAGTTTATTAAAGATGAACAATTATTAAACATATGATTAATATCAGTAACACTATTTATATTAAAATTAGATAAATTTAAATTCTTTAAAGAAGAGCATTTTTCAAACATAGAACTCATATTAATAACTTTATCAATTTTAAAATTAGATAAATTTATTTCCTTTAATGAACAACAATTATAAAACATATAACTCATATTAGTAACATTTTGTGCTTTAAAATTTGATAAATCTATTGATTTCATTGAAGAACAATCATAAAATAAATAATTAGTATTTGTAATAAAATTTTTAAAAATAATTTTAATTTCATTTTTTCCTTCTATCTTTATATAACATTTATATCCAAAATTGATTTTTTCATTATTTAAATAAATGATACAATTATTTTTAATTTCTACTCCATTTTTTTCACCTTTTAAATTATTATCTTTTTGTAAGTTTAATTCATAACAATTTAATATTTGAATTAGACTTGGCTTTAGATCATAATTACAAATAATATAATTTTGACTGTATTCTGTTTCATTAAAATTATTTTCATCTAACATTATATAAAAATTGTTATTTATTTTTGAAAGTTTATTATAATATAATAAAATCTATTATTTTTTATTAAATAGTATTAAAATTAAAATGAAGATAGAAATATAATCAAATATAATTTGTTGAAATAATTAAAAGCTCAAAAAATTTTTTGAGATATTTGAATAAATCGTTTAAAATATTGTATAAAAATTTGATAAAAATTTCTAATGAAAAAGATTAAGATTAACTAAATAATCATAAAAAAAATGCAAACAAATGATGAATGAAAAATATTAAAGTATAATATGAATAATAATATGAATAATAATATGATGATAATGAATCAACTAAATCACATGGAATTGATATAACCCTATATGATGCAAAATAATTTAAATGATCTGAATAATTATAATAATATATATAATGGAAATGGTAATATAATAAATAGGATAAATTTTATAGGAAATCAAAATAATAATAATGGATATATGAATATTATTTATAATATGAATAAAAATAATAATATAAAATAAATTTGATACATAATAAACTATATTGCTAAATTTAATAATTTTATAATAGTTTATCTTTGGAATAAACGGGAGAGCTAATATTTAAAATACTAAAATTTTAATATTTGTTTGGATAAAATAGACTGTATTAAATTAAGTATTGTATAAAATATCAAAAACTATATTATATTTGATTATAAATATTGATGAAATTTATTTAATTTGTAATAAACAGGACTCAAAAATCATTAATTGTAAAAAAAAATCCAGTCTGATTTATTATGAACTATATGATAATTAAATTTTATTATGAAATGTTTCTTTTTATCTATATATTTAATTTATTTTTATATAATTAATTTAAATAAAATAAATTTTTTCAAGAAATACTGGGATAGATAAATAATTTCAAATATTATAAAACATAATTAATTTTTAAAATAAAAAAATAATTTAAAAATAATTAAAATAATGGAATGGGGATTGGGGATTGGGGATTGGGGGTTTGGGGGTTGGGGGTGGGGGGCGAGGGCCACAACCCCACACCCCAACCCCC
>Ga0310695_10014657_pt1 | contig 10558 bp, 7 predicted proteins | sample RumenRJG_04DNA_FD_203882 | JGI IMG/M metagenome (GOLD analysis project Ga0310695, IMG submission 203882) | Bovine rumen microbial communities from Lethbridge, Alberta, Canada - RJG_04 (v2) (version 2) | ecosystem: Host-associated > Mammals > Digestive system > Stomach > Rumen | place: Canada... | reverse complement strand
CGGAGGAAATTTGCACGCTTGAAGTCGTTTCTGTGTTCCATGCAGAAGCGCGGGTACACGTACTGCTTCGGGAACATGCGGATCGTGAACGTGTTGTTGCAGCCTTCGAGGCAGCACTTGAATTCCAGGTCCATGGCTTCCGTGTAGTTGTGGCGGAAGATGATGTTTTTGGACTCGATGTTCTCGATATCCTTCTTCTGCTTTTGGCGCTGCTTGATGTCGCGGTGCAGTTCGCAGTACTTCGCGATCGGGTGACCCCAGAATTCGCGGCCGCAGCCGGGTTCCTGGCAGACTTTGAGCTTGATGCGTTTCTTCTTTTTGTACTTAGGTAATTGCATAGAGACCTCAATTAGTAGTAAAGATAGTAAAAAATGGTGTTTTTGTAAAAATTTTCGCTTTTGTGAGGGGTGTTTAGGGTCAAATTCGCGAAAAAAAGCGTGTTATATAAACGGAACAATTAAAAAAGGAGTCTTATGAAGCTTTTTTGGATTCTGGTTGTCGCGGCGGTGATGAGCGGCTGCATGTACGTGAGCGGGTCGGCGGAGGGTGAATCGACGATGCATGTGGCGGCAATCGATGTGGGGCAGGGGCTTGCGGTGCTCCTCGAATATGACGGGCGCTATGCGATGTACGACTTCGGCCCTGATTCGGTCGGCGTGGTGGATTCGCTTTTGGCGCGCGGGGTCGATACGCTAGAGTGGGTGGTGCTGAGCCATAACCACCGGGACCATATTGGCGGATTTTTGGAGCTTGCGGGGCGGGGCGTTTTTGTGCGGCGCCTGTACGTGGGGCCGGATACGGCGGGTGCGTTCTTTCGCGATAGTGTGTTGCGGGTGGCGAGAGCGCTTGGAACGCCGGTGGATACGCTATTGCGAGGCGGGAACGTAAGTTTTGGGGGTGGGGTTAATGGCTCTGCTGACGGGGAATGCCCGCGCTTTGAAGTGCTGTGGCCGGCGAGCTATTTGCGCGTGGGCGAGAATCGTGCGAGTGTGGTTTTGCTCGGGAAGTTTGGAGCGAGCAAGATGCTTTTGACGGGCGACCTGGATTCCGTGGGCGAGCGCCATTTGCTCGAGATGAACCCGACGCTTTCGGCGGAACTTTTGCAGGTGGCGCATCACGGTTCGGCTGGGAGCAATACGTTAAGCTTCTTGTCGCAGGTGTCGCCCAAGTACGCGTTCGTGAGTGAGGGACAGGGAAATCGCTACGGGCATCCCGCGCCATCTGTTGTGCGCAAATTGAACTTGGTGCTTGGCGATTCTACGAAACTTTACCGCACCGATTTGCAAGGCTCCGTCCGCTTTGAGCTCTCGCCGAACATGGGCATTTTGCACTAGAAATAACTGGATTCTTCCACTATCGCTTCGCTCTAGTGTCAGAATGACGGGAATCGTGACGGTATCGCGATAGGGAAAGTGTCATTCCCGCAGAGCGCTGTCATTCCGCACACCGATGCGGAATCTCCATCTCGTCATCCTGAAGGAACATGTCATTTCGCAGTCGTCATCCTGAAGGAACGAAGTGACTGAAGGATCCAGTTATTTTTTATATTGCAATTTGTTTCGCATTTTGGGTATTCGCGAGGTTTTCGAGGGTTATGGTTCACAAAATTCACATCCCGGTGATGGGCATTTGCTATACGGCGGACACGCCGATTCGTGTAGCGCATTTGGGAATCACGTCGGTAATTTCGCTTGTGGACGATGGACTCCTCGAAGAATACCGCATGGCTTATGCAGAACGCTTGGGCCTTGATTTGGGCTCTCCGCAGACAACCCGCATTGGCCGCATCCGTTCGTATCTGGATTTTGTGGCGGACGAAGTAGAGCGCAAGTTTACACGTCTTTGCGCATGCCGCTTTGATGGCGGTAGCGACAAGGACCTTTATTTTCTGATGCTCCCGCTGGATTCCAGACTCCGCGTAGAATACGATGGCATTTTTGCAAAGACGGGGCTTGCCCGCATTGCGGCCGAGGCTGCGCTTACCGAGAAAATGGAACCGGGTGAAATTCAGGCAAACATCATGGTCGGCTTGAATCACGAGGAGGCCGCGTTCGATGCGGTTCGCGGCTTTGCCGCTTCGAAGGTGTCGGGCGCGCTTGTGCTCAGCGCGGGCGTGAACTTGTCCGTTTTCGAAGAAATTGCAAAGTGCAAGGACTTTTATAGGACGGGCAAAAAACCTCCGAAAAAGAAGATTATCCTGAAAGTTTCGGATTACCGCTCGGCACTCATTCAGGGCCGCTATTTGGCAAAGAAAGGTTTGGAAGTTTACGAATACCGCATTGAATCGGGCGTGAACTGCGGCGGTCATGCATTTTTTGAATCCAAGAAGTTGTTGCTTGAGGTTGTCCGGGAATTTGTCGAAAAGCGCAAAGAACTTTTTGAGACTACGCGCTCGATGATTGCGAAGTTCGCGGCTTCTTGTGTCGCGGCGAACAATGCTGCCAATGCATCTGCGTCGGGTGCTGCAAACATCCCAGTGCTGGGAATTCTCCCGCCGCCGTCGCCTGCGCGGATTACCGCGCAGGGCGGGCTTTGCGCCCCCGAAGACATTGCTCAAGTCTTGTCGCTCGGGATTGATGGCGTGGGTGTCGGAACCCCGTTCTTGCTTGTACCGCAGGCGACCAGCGTTGATAAGGAAACGCGCCGATTGCTTGTGGGCGCAAAGCCCGAAGATGTTTGCATCAGTCATGCGTCACCGCTCGGCATCCCGTTCGTGAATCTGCAAACATCGACGGCGGCAAGAATCTGTGAGCAAAAGATTCAGGAATACTTTGCTCCAGAATCAGAAAAGTCCGGGAATCCTGAATTGAAGCCCGGTTTCCCGTGCCGCCAGCATTACCTTTGCCAAAATATCCCCGGCTTTGACCATCCCGTTTGCATGGCTTCGCGTGAGTACGTAATGCACCGCCTGGCCGAAATCGATGCTTTGGAAAAAGAGGATATTGAGGCTTGTCAAATGCGCCCGTACAATGCGGATGTCGAAGAATTGCAAAACGTTTCGCAGGAACGCGGCTCGCTCGAATCTTCCATTCGTCGAAAGTATGACAAGCTCCGCCGCGTCACGCTTTCGCGTGAATGCATCTGCCGATTCCTCGGGAATGCCGGCCGCGAAGAAATCCGCGAGAAAAGCCCGTCGCTCCATTACCAGCCGGAATGTGTTGCCGTCGCTCGTGGCTCGCAGCCCGCTCGCACTCGCGAACCGATTACCATTTGCCCGAATCCAGACATTGGCTATTTCGATCGCGAGTACACGCTTCTGGAAATGATGCAGCACCTTTATGGCACAGGTCGGCGCCTTACGCCTAAAGACAAACCAAGCGCCTTCGAGATCGAAGAACGCTTGCTGAAGAATGTGCTATTGTAAATGCTCAGAATGACGCGGGGTGTTTCCTATTACGTTTTCTTCCTACTTCCTACTGTCTACTTCCGACTATGTTCTAATCCGCAAATCCGATTCTTGCCTGAAAGTGGCATTGCGTCATGTCGTCGGCGTTCATTCCGAAAATATACGCGTGGTGGTTCGTGTTCTTGAACCGCACAATGTTTACCTTGCCTGCGAGCGGAATCTGTGAGATGTAGTTTATCTGTATCGAACGGATCCTGCGGCTCTTGAGTTCCTGCGGATCGAGCGAGTTTGTCACCCAGTCCACATAACGGCAGTGGTTCACGTGCTTGTTCATGTCCAAATCACTGTACTTTGCAATTTCTGTCGCTACAATTTGCGGGTCCACCTGCGGATCCAAAATATCCATCATCTCGGGGAGCGCGTTCTTGCCCGGAATGAGCGGGATCGGGTACGGTGCGTTGGCCGGGTTTTCGGCCTTGCCGGTCTTCATGTTCACCAGGAGCCACGAGGAGGTCGCCTGCGCGATGGAATGCCCCTGCGCATCGAGGATGGAATAATCCTTAAGACAGACTTTGTCCTTAATAATGTCCTTTGCCCATGTCGAGATGGAGAGCTTCTCGCCCCAGACCGGGTGGTGGTGCATTCGGATTTTCAGTCGCGTGATGACCGTGGTGTAGCCAGCCCTCATCATCTTCCAGATGCCAAAACCGTTCTGTTCGGCGTCGGCGATGGCTGTTTCTTCCATGAACAAGAAGAGATTTGAAAGCTTGAGTCGGCTGTGGTGGTCGCAATCCGAGAATCGCACTTCAAAATTTTTGGTAGTGACTTCCGGTTCCATGTTTTTCCTCACGTGGTTGTGTCCTTTTCGAGCCGCTTTGGACGTCCTCGAAAAAAAACTGTATGTGATAATAATGTATAATTTTTATCGTATGAACGAGTTCCAATTCCGCCCTAGTTTTATTCAACTTCCTGCTTACCATTCTTTTGAGGGGTCTCTTTGCCTGCCCGGGTCAAAGAGCATCACGAATCGCGTTTTTTTGATTTCTGCGCTTGCCGAAGGTACGACGCACCTTAAAAATTTGCTTAAAAGCGATGATACCCGCTATATGGGGGAGGCGTTGCAGCGCCTGGGCGTGAAAATTGATTTTACGGACGATTTCAAGGATGCCGTTGTCGTAGGGCATGGTGGCCCGTTTGACGGCCCAAGTCCGTCTATTGAGCTTTTCCTCGGGAATGCGGGGACTGCAATGCGCTCCTTGACGGCGGCACTCTCGCTTGGCTGGGGCAAGTTTATCTTGCGTGGCGAAGAACGCATGAGCGAACGCCCGATCCGCGATTTGGTCGATGCACTCCGTACGCTGGATGCCGATATCAAGTATCTGGAATCCGAAGGCTACCCGCCGGTCCGCATCAAGGCCGATGGCCTCAAGGGCGGCGATGTGAGTGTCCGCGGGAATATTTCGAGCCAGTACCTCACGGCGCTCCTGATTTGCGCCCCGTACTGCAAGTCTCCGCTCCATATCCATGTGGAAGGCGAACTGATTTCTGCGCCGTACATCGAACTCACGCTCGACGTGATGAAGCGATTCGGCGTTGACGTGCGCCATGACGGTCTTACGGATTTCTACGTACCGCAGGGCTGCTACAAGTCCCCCGGTGAATTCTTTGTCGAAGGCGATGCAAGTTCTGCAAGCTATCCGCTCGCCGCTGCCGCAATTGCCAAGGGCAAGGTGCGTGTGCTCGGTGTCGGTAAAGAGAGCCATCAGGGCGATGTCGGCTTTGCGAAGGTCCTCGAGAAGATGGGTGCAAAGATTGAAATCGGTCCGGACTGGATTGAATGCGATGGCCGCGGTTGCGAACTGAAGGGCCTCGACATGAACCTGAACGACATCCCGGATGCGGCCATGACAGTTTCCGTGCTTGCGCTCTTTGCAAAGGGTACGACCACGATTCGTGGCATTGGCAGCTGGCGCGTGAAGGAAACGGACCGCATTGCGGCCATCTCTGCAGAACTGCAGAAAGTGGGCGCCCGCGTGATCGCCGACATGGATACGATTACGATTGAGCCGCCGGAACAGTTGCAGCCGGCAACGATCGAGACTTACAATGACCACCGCATGGCGATGTGCTTCAGTCTCGTTTCGCTCGGAGGTGTGCCCATGAAGATTCTTGACCCTGCTTGCGTGAACAAGACTTATCCCCATTTCTTTGAAGATTTCGGAAGGCTCGCTCAATGATAAATCTAGCCCAAAAGATAGTTGTCACAGGTTTTGCACGGCTTGCTTTATGCATCTGCCTTGTGCTTGGCGCCTTTGCTACTGAGGCCGCTGCTTCTGACACGCTGTCGATTTGGGTTATGGATAACGGCCTTGGATCGAAGAACGCGATGATTCGTCTTGTGAAGAAGTTCTATCGCGAGACGGGGATTCCCGTAAAGCTGACGTCCTTGACCTGGGGCGAGGCTTTTAACAGGATCGCGCAGACGTTTGCGGATTCGAATGAGGTTGCCCCGGATGTCATTCAGCTGGGTTCTACGTGGGTCCCGCATTTTGCTGCGGCTGGGCATATTCGTCCGGTCGATTACCTGATGCCGCAAATTGATTCGGCGAGGTTCTTGGGCGAGGGCCTTCGCAGTGCGCATATTTCGGGACGCCCCGAGATGTATGCCGTGCCGTGGTTTATCGATGTCCGCGGATTCTTTGTAAACGAGCGCCTTTGGCGGGAACTGGGCTTTGAAGATGCCGATATGGACTCGTACTCGCAGTTCTTGGGAGTGCTGAAAACGATCGCAAGTTCCGATTTGAAAAATGAATCTGGAGTCAAGGTGACTCCGTTTGCGCTCCCGGGCAAGGATGACTGGGCGGGGCAGCAGTGCATGGCGCCGTTTGTCTGGAGCCACGGTGGCGATTTTGTGGTGCCGTCGGGCAAGGGGTACCGCAGTGCGCTTCTAGATTCGAATACGCTTGTCGGTCTTGCGCTTTACGCAAAAATTATGGGCGATGCGCAAATGGCGCCTCATAGCTTGTTCGAAAACTCTTCGGATAATGCCGATGGCTTTGTGCGCTCGGAACGCGTGATCCACTATGGAACGTCGGAACTGATCAAGCAACTGGAATATTCCGAAGAAGCCGGTGGCCTTGCTAATTCTGCAATCGCAAAAGACGGCATTAAGGTCTTGGAACTCCCCTCCGGGCCGCACGGCAAGTTCTCGTTTATGGGCGGGAGCCATCTGGCTCTTGGCAACAAGAAGGATACGTCCAAGTATGCTCTTGCTGAACAGCTGCTTGCCTACATGCTCCGTGCAGACAACATCGACGCGTTCTCGCGTCAGGTTGGGTTCTTGCCTGCGGACAGGAGCATTCTCCACATCTGGAACCGCGACTCGCGCTATTCCAAGATTGTTGCTGGCCTGGAACATAGCCGCAGCTTCCCGAATATCCCGGAATGGGGCGAGGTCGAAAAGATCCTGATTGACTTGTCGAATGGCATGGGAACTTTGTTTGTAAATACAAAGAACAAGAAACGCCGCAGTGCAATACTTGCCAAGATGGTTTGCGACGCTAATGTGAAAATCAATAGGATATTGGATTTCCCGGATACTTTGGATAACTCGGAACGGATGCATTGGGCACAGCAGTTCTTCTTGTATGATTATAAGGAAATTTATCCGAAGAATTCCGCAAATATTATTGGGCGATACGAACTGCCTTCTGTTGACGAATTTAAGTACAAGCTGATTTCTTCGAAGTATTTGCTCGCTATTCTGGGTGCAGGCGTTTTGTTGCTTTGCGTGATTGTGGTGTGCTATAGAAGAAGGAAAAAGTAGTTCTCGCTTATGAATAAGTTGTTTAAAACCGTATTGTTGCCGTTTCTTGCAGCACCTCTTTTTGCGCACGTGAACGTTTCTTCGTATAAAAGCTATGTCGATTCGCTTTTGCCGGGGACGACTTTTGGAATGTCTGTCCGTTCTGTTAAAATGGGCAAAGAAATAGGGAATGTGAATGGTAATGAGTTCTTCACTCCGGCAAGTACGCTCAAGACCTTGACGACGGCAGCCGCTATCCATTTTTTGCCGCTGGACTATGAACCCAAAACAGAAGTTACTGTTCTTGGCGATATTGAAAAGAATACGCTTACGGGTTCCCTTAAAATTCGTGGCGAAGGCGATCCGAACTTCTCGGCGAGATATTACGATGATCCGTTTTACATGCTGAATGCGATGGTGGATTCCGTGCGGGCGATGGGGATCGATACCATTGTCGGTCGAATTGATCTGGACACGAGCTATTATACGGGACCGTGGAAAGCCGAAAACTGGCGCCGGAATTTTTATGATTCCTGGTATGGTGCCGAAATCGGCCCGCTTGGATTCAACGATAACTGTGTGACGATCCGTTTTTGGCCGGGATATTTTCGCGGTGACACGGCAGTCGTGTCGATACAGCCCGATGTCGGATACGTTAAAGTTATCAATAACTTGAAGACGGTGAAGGGGCATAAGAAAAAGTGGGTCTATGGAATCGACCCTGTAAAGTCCGTGATTACCCTTGGCGGAACGATTGGCGAAGATGTCGATTCTGCAAGCATGGTGCTTCCGATTCGCAATCCGATTGGATACTTTAGGGCCGCTTTCATGTATGCGCTCAAGAATCGCGGGATCGTATTTAAAGAAAGCAATTCTGTCGCGTCAGAAACGGAACTCGGGAAGTTTTCGTTTTCGGCGGCGCCGCTCTTGAGCTTTCTCGATGAAATCAATCAGCGTAGCCAGAATTTGCATGCCGAAACGCTTTTGAGAAATCTTGGTGCGCAGATTTCAGGCGAGGGCAGTGTTGAAGGTGGCCGTAAGGCCGAACGCAAGTTCCTTTTGGAGATGAACCTCAATCCGACAGATTTCGATGTCTGGGATGGCAGCGGCCTTTCTCCCGAGAATAAGGTGAAGCCCTCTACGGTTACGAAAATGCTTGCGAAGATGGCGCGCCATCCGAATGGCGAATATTACATCAATAGTTTTGCAAGTCCTGGCGTTGGCTCTGGTGCTAAGCGCATGATGAATTTGGAAGCTCCGTGGCTTACGCGGTTCAAGACGGGCTACATTGCAGAAGTCCATGCGCTGGTGGGCTATATCTATACGATGGATGGCGACACGCTGACGGCGGCGATGTACTTGAATGGCACGAATACTAATCCGGACTGCAAGAGCAAGGATGTTCTTGATACGCTTTGGATGCGCCTCATCAATTACACGAACAACAATAACAATTCGCTTTTGAAAATGAAAACGCTTTGGCTCGATGCCCAAGGCATAAGCGGCCTCAACAAGCGTCTGGACCACTTCTCGAAAATGCTCTTGGGGACGCCTTATAAGCTTGGCCCGATGGGCGAAGGCCATTTGGACCCGGTTGAAGATAAGCCGTTAGTTTATCTAGATTCCGTGGATTGCGTGACGTACCTGGAGCAAGTTGTCGCACTTGCGATGTCGAAAAGTGAAAAGTCTCTGTATCGTCAGTTGCAGCGGCTTCGCTACAAGGGCGGCAAGGTGAGCTTTCTTACGCGAAAGCATTACCTGCTTGACGATTGGGTCGGCGAAGGCAAGTATGCAAAAGTCATCCCGATGGAAGGCGAAGTTTCTGTTACCCGCACGATGCCCAAGAAAGAGTTCTTCAAGAATCACAACGTCAAATACACGGGCAAGGAGACGCCAGTCAAGGTCCGCTATGTCCCGCTGGAAAAGGCTGTTGAAATGGCGAATAAGACGTACAAGGGTGCGATGAAGGTCCTTGGAATGGGTATTGTCGGATCGTCAGAAAATATTGACCTCACGCACACGGGATTTGTAATTTATTATCCGGGGCAAAAGCCGGTGCTGCGCCACGCCTCATCGCAAAAGAAACAGGTTCTGGAAGTCCCGCTTGCAGAATACTTGCAGACCCGCAAAGTGCCAGGCGTTACCTTCTTCAAGTTTATACAGCATTAGTTTGAATTGCGGACAAAGATATTCTAGTTAAGAGTTCTGAGTTACTAGTTACTAGAACGCCATAATATGTAATTCTCTAGTAACTCTTAACTAGTATCTAGTAACTGCACCGAAGGTGCCTACAACAGAGAATCTAGTGCGACGATGGCGACAAGGCTGTGCTCGGTCTCGCTGGATTCAAAAATTGTCCATGCGTCGGGTGCCCACCTGTAGGCGTTTGTCGTGAGTTCGTTGCCCATTGCGATTTCGGCGGCTTCGACTTCTTCCCATTTGATTTTCCCGGCGGGCGCCTTGTAGTAGCGCAGCATGCCAATCGCGTCCATCATCTCGGGATAGTTGTCCACAAGTTCGTAGACGCAGTCCTTGTAGCTCTTGCCGCTCACGCGCACGACTTCAAAGGTCCTGTTGTCCTGAAGGAACTTGGAAAGGTCATCACGGTGCATTTCGATTTTGGCGCCTTCGCCGAAAAATGTTGAAAGTTCGCGGAAAACGTCCGAATCCTCTTCGATAAGCGGCGCAAGTCTTTTGATCTGCGATGTAATTTCTTCAGGCATATGTAAAAAGTAGTAAGACTCTAAGCGTCGGCCAAGGAATACCTTCGCAAAAGTCTGCAAGGTGAGTGTCGCGACGGGCTGCTTGCAGACCGGCATGACCGAACCGCAGCGACGGACGCCGTAGGCGTCAACTCCGAGCTGGGGCCCCTCCCGCATAATAGACCTTTTTTTGCGTTTTTATAGCGAAGCTCTTTTTTCCTAAAAAACATACTTACTATCTTTATGGCGAAAAAGGGCTCCAGGGAGGTACCTTGGGGCAACCGTTTCGATTGTCAAAGAATTAAAACGAAGGAATTATGGCAAATCGTGTTGTTATCGGCTCCCAGTGGGGCGACGAAGGAAAAGCCAAGGTTGTAGATTTCTTAACGCTCGATGCAGATATCATCGTGCGTTTCCAGGGCGGCGCTAACGCCGGCCATACCGTGGAAGTGGGCGACAAGAAGTTCGTCTTCCACTTGATTCCCTCGGGCATTATGCACCCGGACAAGATTTGCGTCATCGGTAACGGCGTCGTGCTCGATCCGATCCAGACATTGAATGAAATTGCAGACCTCCATACGAAGGGCATCAACCCGGAAGGTCGTCTGTTCATCGCTAACAACGCACACGTCGTGCTCCCGTACCATTCCACCTTGGACAAGGCCAAGGAAAAGAAGGCCGGCAAGGCTGCTATCGGTACTACGG
>Ga0310695_10014656_pt1 | contig 10558 bp, 14 predicted proteins | sample RumenRJG_04DNA_FD_203882 | JGI IMG/M metagenome (GOLD analysis project Ga0310695, IMG submission 203882) | Bovine rumen microbial communities from Lethbridge, Alberta, Canada - RJG_04 (v2) (version 2) | ecosystem: Host-associated > Mammals > Digestive system > Stomach > Rumen | place: Canada... | reverse complement strand
TTCAGAGTATCATCGTCGAGAAGAACGCTGATTAATCGGGAAGGAGGAATTTACTGTGGAAAGAAATCTGAGAAAAACCCGTGTAGGTCTCGTAACAAGCGATAAGATGGATAAGACGATCGTTGTCAGCGTTACAGATAACGTAAAGCATCCTTTATATAATAAAATTATTAAAAGAACTTACAAGTTAAAGGCTCACGATGAGAACAATGAGTGCGGTGTGGGCGACAGAGTGAAAGTTATGGAGACAAGACCTTTATCCAAGGATAAGAGGTGGAGACTTGTCGAGATTATTGAGAAGGCTAAATAAATAACACGGAAGGAGAATAAGACTATGATCCAGCAGGAATCGAGACTTAGAGTTGCTGACAATACAGGAGCAAAAGAACTTCTTTGTATTCGTGTTATGGGCGGCTCAACAAGAAGATATGCAAATATCGGTGATATCATCACTGCTACGGTTAAAGATGCAACACCAGGCGGTGTTGTAAAGAAGGGTGACGTGGTTAAGGCCGTTGTTGTCCGTACTGTCAAAGGTGCCCGCCGCAAAGACGGCTCCTACATCAGATTTGACGAAAATGCTGCAGTTATCATCAAGGAGGATAATACTCCCAGAGGAACACGTATTTTTGGACCGGTTGCCAGAGAACTTCGTGAGAAGAAATTCATGAAGATCGTTTCCTTAGCACCGGAAGTATTATAAGGAGGTATTTTCGTGGCTCATAAGATCAAGAAAGACGATATGGTAAAAGTAATTGCCGGTAAAGATATCGATAAAGAAGGCAAGGTTCTCTCTGTTGACGTTAAGAAGCACAGAGTTATCGTTGAAGGTGTCAATATGCTCACAAAGCATACCAAGCCCAGCATGCAGAATCAGCAGGGCGGCATTATTCAGCAGGAGGGACCGATCGACGTTTCTAACGTAATGCTGCTCCACAAGGGTCAGCCCACAAGAGTCGGTTTCAAGTTCGTAGATGGCAAAAAGGTTCGTTTCGCAAAGACCACCGGCGAAGTGATCGACTAATTTGAGAGAGGAGGCTGACTTACAATGAGTAGACTGAAAGAACAGTATGACAGCGAAATCAAAGCTGCCATGATGAAAAAATTCGGCTATAAAAATGAGATGCAGATTCCAAAGCTCGCAAAGATCGTTGTGAACATGGGCGTTGGTGATGCGAAGGATAATAGTAAGATTCTTGATGCTGCTGTTAAGGATATGGAGATCATCACCGGCCAGAAAGCAGTAATCACAAAGGCTAAAAAGTCTGTAGCTAACTTCAAGTTAAGAGAAGGTATGGCTATCGGTTGTAAGACCACACTCCGCGGCGAGAAAATGTATGAGTTTGCTGATCGTCTGATCAACCTGGCTCTTCCGCGAGTACGTGACTTCCGCGGCGTAAATCCCAACGCTTTTGACGGAAGAGGAAACTATGCTCTGGGATTAAAAGAGCAGCTGATCTTCCCCGAGATCGAGTACGATAAGGTGGAGAAGGTTAGAGGAATGGACGTAATCTTTGTTACAACTGCCAAGACAGATGAAGAGGCACGTGAATTACTGAGGCTGTTCGGTATGCCTTACGCTAAATAATCAGGAGGATTTCCCATGGCTAAAAAAGCAATGAAAATTAAACAGCAGCGCAAGCAGAAATTCTCTACAAGAGAATATACCCGCTGCAAGATCTGTGGTCGTCCACACGCTTATTTAAGAAAATACGGAATCTGCAGAATCTGTTTCCGTGAACTGGCTTACAAGGGCCAGATTCCTGGTGTCAGAAAAGCAAGCTGGTAAGATAGATTAGGAAGGAGGCAAACGACTATGACAATGAGTGATCCTATTGCAGATATGCTTACAAGAATCCGTAATGCCAACACTGCAAAACATGATACAGTTGATGTTCCGGCATCAAAAATTAAGGAAGCGATCGCGCAGATCCTTTTAAAGGAAGGATACATCAAGAGTTACGATATCGTGGAAGATGGCAGATTTAAGACCATCAAGATCACCTTAAAATATGGTGCAGATAAGAATGAGAAGATTATCTCCGGTCTGAAGAGAATCTCCAAGCCTGGTCTTCGTGTGTACGCTGACGTAGAGAATATGCCCAAGGTTCTGGGCGGCCTCGGTGTTGCGATTATCTCAACCAACAAAGGCGTTGTGACAGATAAAGAGGCCCGCGCCATGAACGTTGGCGGCGAAGTACTTGCATTCGTCTGGTAATTTTATAGAAAGATTATTATTCATACTACTGAAAACAGAAAAGAATCAGATTCTTTTCCGACAATTTAAGGAGGTGCAATATGTCACGAATTGGTAGATTACCAGTTGAGATTCCTGCAGGCGTTGAGGTAACGATCGCAGAGAATAATGTTGTGACTGTAAAGGGTCCTTTAGGAACACTTTCCGAAAGTCTTCCTGTTGAGATGGACATTAAAGTAGAAAATAATCAGGTTGTTGTCACAAGACCTAATGATTTAAAGAAGATGAAATCCTATCATGGTCTGACAAGAACTCTGATTGCAAATATGGTAACAGGAGTTACGAAGGGATATCAGAAAGTTCTCGAGATCAATGGTGTTGGTTACAGAGCACAGAAGCAGGGAAAGAAACTCGTTCTTTCTCTGGGATATTCACATCCGGTAGAGATGATCGATCCGGAAGGTCTTGAGACTGTATTGGAAGGACAGAACAAGATTACGATCAAGGGTATTAGCAAGCAGAAGGTCGGCCAGTACGCAGCTGAAATCAGAGACAAGAGAAGACCTGAGCCGTACAAGGGCAAGGGAATCAAGTATGCTGATGAAGTAATCAGACGTAAAGTCGGCAAGACAGGTAAGTAATAATTAGGAGGTCGTAAGAATGATTAGTAAGAGATCAAGAAGTGAACTTCGTGCTAAAAAACATAGAAGAATCCGTAATCGTGTAAACGGCACAGCTTCTACTCCACGTTTAGCAGTTTTCAGAAGTAACAATCATATGTACGCCCAGATTATTGATGATACCGAAGGCAAGACTCTTGTATCAGCTTCCACCGTGCAGAAAGAGGTTAAGGCAGAGCTTGAGAAGACCAATGATGTTGCTGCAGCAGCATATCTTGGAACAGTAATCGGTAAGAGAGCCGTTGAGGCAGGTATTACATCAGTAGTCTTTGACAGAGGCGGATTCATTTATCAGGGCAAGATCAAGGCTCTGGCAGATGCAGCCCGTGAAGCTGGTCTGAATTTCTAAGCAAGGAGGATAAAACATGAGGCGTGAATTAATTGATGCCAGTCAGTTAGAATTAGAAGAGAATGTTGTGGCGATCAAGCGTGTAACCAAGGTTGTTAAGGGTGGACGTAACATGCGCTTTGCTGCACTGGTAGTCGTTGGTGATAAAAACGGTCATGTAGGTGCCGGTTTAGGAAAAGCGATCGAAATCCCGGAAGCGATCCGCAAGGGCAAAGAAGACGCTATGAAGAAACTGGTCAAGGTTCCGATCAACGAGTCCGGATCCATCCCTCATGACTTTATTGGAAAGTTCGGAAGTGCAGAGGTTCTTCTGAAAGCATCGAAAGAAGGTACCGGTATCATCGCCGGCGGACCTTCCCGTGCGGTACTGGAGCTTGCAGGATATAAGAATATCCGTTCCAAGGCTTTAGGTTCCAATAATAAGCAGAACGTAGTCCTGGCTACCATCGAGGGTCTTAAGAATATCAAGACACCCGAGGAAGTTGCAAGACTCCGTGGCAAATCCGTGGACGAACTGTAAAGGAGGACAAAAAAATGGCAGATAAATTAAAAATCACATTAGTAAAGTCCCCGATCGGTGCTGTTCCGAAGCAGAGAAAAACGGTTGAAGCATTGGGACTTCGCAAGGTTAATAAGACAGTGGAAATGCCTGATAATGATGCAATTCGTGGAATGATCTGGCATGTAAGACATCTCGTAAAAGTTGAAGAGATATAATTGCAGATAAGGAGGTACACAATGGATTTATCAAATTTACATCCTGCTGCAGGTTCTAAGCACAGCGACGCTTTCCGTGTAGGCCGCGGACATGGTTCAGGCAACGGAAAGACTGCAGGCAGAGGACAGAAGGGTCAGAAATCCCGTTCAGGCGGACGTACAAGGATCGGCTTTGAAGGTGGCCAGATGCCTTTATACAGAAGACTTCCCAAGAGAGGCTTCAAGTGCATCAATGCTAAAAAGATTGTCAATGTCGATGTATCTCGTCTTGAGGTATTCGAGGCAGGTTCTGTAGTTACTGTTGACGCTTTAAGAGAAAAAGGACTGGTAAAGAACAGCTTTGACGGCGTTAAGATTCTTGGTAATGGCGAGATCAGCAAGGCACTTACCGTGCAGGTCAATAAGTTTTCCAAGACTGCAGCTGCCAAAATTGAGGCTGCCGGTGGAAAAGCTGAGGTGATTTAATGTTCGAAACTCTCAGAAATGCTCTGAAAGTGAAGGATATTAGAATAAGGCTGCGTTTTACATTATTTATTATCGTGATTACGCGGCTGGGCTGTCAGCTTCCGGTTCCCGGGATTGACAGTGCCCAGATCAGTAAGTATTTAGATACTTTACTGGGTGATTCTTTCAATCTGCTGAATTCATTTACCGGCGGATCCTTTGAATCCATGTCACTCTTTGCCCTTAATGTTACTCCATACATTACATCATCCATCATCATTCAGCTTCTGACCATCGCCATTCCTTCACTGGAAGAGATGTACAGAGACGGTGAGGATGGACGTAAGAAGGTAGAGAATATCACCAGGTTACTGACTCTGGGGTTGTCTCTTCTGGAGAGTACAGGACTGGCCATCGGATTTGGACGTCAGGGATTGATTACAAACAACACTGCGCTGACAACGATTGAGATGATTGTATGTCTGACGGCAGGTTCCATCTTTGTTATGTGGCTTGGCGAACAGATTACGGACAAGGGAATCGGCAACGGTATCTCTATTATCCTTTTGGTTAATATTGTATCCCGTATGCCGGGAGACCTCTACAATCTTGCACAGAAGTTTATTTTCGGTCAGCAGATTGGAACAATTGTAATTGCCACAGCGATTATTCTTTTTGTCATTATCGGAACCATCACGCTCACCATCCTGTTAAACGATGCAGAGCGCAGGATTCCGGTACAGTATTCCAGAAAGATTCAGGGCAGACAGCAGTTCAGTGGGGCCCAGGCTTCCATACTGCCCATTAAAGTCAATACTGCAAACGTCATTCCGGTGATCTTTGCTTCATCTTTACTTCAGTTTCCGCTGGTGATCAAGAATCTTCTCGGAGCAAACCCTGGAGGAGCTGCAGGATTTTTCTTTAATGCGATCAATCAGTCGAACTGGTGTAATCCGGAGAAATGGTCCTACTCAATTGGTTTGGTGATTTACCTGATTCTTATTGTCCTGTTTGCTTATTTCTATACTTCGATTACTTTTAATCCGCTGGAGATATCAAACAATATGAAGAAGCAGGGAGGGTTTATTCCCGGCATCCGTCCTGGAAAGCCCACCACAGACTATCTGACCTCCATTCTCGGTTACATCATCTTTATTGGAGCCGTCGGTCTCTGCATCATCGCAGTGATTCCGATTTTCTTCAATGGATTTTTTGGAGCACATGTTTCCTTTGGTGGAACATCAATCATCATTGTTGCAGGTGTTATTCTTGAGACACTGAAACAGATAGAATCACAGATGCTTGTAAGGCATTATTCTGGTTTTTTAACTGAATAGATATGACGATGATTTGCCGGTCTCCCCGGGCCAGCCTGCAAAGGCGGCTCCGGGAGACCGGTTTTTATTTTCGCCGGAAACTTTTTTTGCAGCAGGGTTTTCCTGTCTGTATAAGGAAATTTGTTTTTGAAAAACTTATTCTATGTTATAATATCTGCAAATTGCTTAATCATATTTTCAGAAAAAGATAGAGAATCATTGCGAATAGAAAGGAAGTAACTATGACACCTACACAGGAACATCTCCTGAAACTCCTGGGAGAAATTGATGACATCTGTGTTAGAAACGACATCGAATATTTTATCGATTTCGGAACCATGCTGGGTGCTGTCCGGCATGATGGCTTCATTCCCTGGGATGACGATGCAGATATTACATTGACGGAAGAAAACTATTATAAGTGGGTGGAGGCCTGCAAACGGGAATTGGACCCGTCCGTCCGGGTTTACAATGATGTGCGGCTTGACCGGGAGTTCCCGACGGTCTTTGGCAGATACAATGATGTGACCACCGCCAGAGTCGGAGAAAAATCAGAGTTCTGGAAGCCCATCTGCGGCCAGTGTATCGATGTCTTCTATCTGCTGGAACTTCCCGGAGATCCGGTGAAAAAACAGGAAGCCATCGACTATTATTTTGCTTACGATGAGTATGTCAATGCCAGTTTCCGGCATTTTCGGCTGAAAACAGACAGCATCTACAAGATCTACCAGAGTTTTCTGGACCGGGAGAAGAAAGTCGGGAGAGAACAGACTCTTCGGGAGATTGAGGCAAATATTTTCCATAAGCATTATGACGACTGCGACACCTACATCAGCTGCTCTGCCAGAATGTACGGGCCGCCCTCCATCGTGCCGAAAAAAAGTTACGATACAGTCTATATGGCAGACTTTGAAGGAAGGAAATTCCCCATCGCCGGCGGTTATGTGGAACTGCTTTACACCTACTACGGTGACACCTGGAACATGATTCCGGACCACAAAAAGGGTCACAGTAAAATGTCCCATTCCGGGCTGGGAGCAGACGTCTACGTCAATGATTACATGCGCTTTATTGACAAAGATGCGCTGCTGAAGAAAAGACTCGACTTTAAGCGGGCGGATGTGGATGACGGCTATAAGTATACCCTCTGGAATAAAAAGTTTTTCACACAGTACGGAAGATATGAGCTGATGAAAATCAGTAAGCGGATCGCCAGGGAAAAGATTGATCTGGAGGCCTGTCTGGACCCGGAGAGCCCTGAGAAAATGCGTGTTCTTGATGATCTTTTTTCCGACTACTATGAGATTCAGCTGGACGCCAGTGTACGCTCCTGGAAAGTTGCCATGAATCTGGGAGACAGGCTGGAATATGCGGCCCTTTTTAATCTGGCCTACAACCGGGGTGATTTGAACAGCATCAACAAAATCATCCGGCTCTGGGATGAAAATCAGATTCCTCTGTCGCCGAAGATTCAGGAAATCTGGGATCTGGTGCTGGCTGTCCGGGAGGTGAGGGCCCGCATTGTTTATGGCCGGCTGGATGAAGCGCTGGAGCTGGCGGATGCGTCTCTGAAGATTTATCCCCACAGCAGAGATCTCAAACTCTACCGGCTGGATATCCTTACAAAAAAAGTCGGGGACAGGGAGGAGGCCCTCATGCTCCGCAGCCAGATCGAGGATCTCCACCGGCGGGGCATGGAAGAACTTGCCGGCTGGAGCTTAAATATTGACAGGAAAGACCTGGAAGATACAGAAAGCAACGGGCAGATTTCCGGAGAAGAAAAAGAATTTACCGGTAAAAACGAAGACCACTGCCTGAAACTTCTGGCAGATATGGACTGGATGCTTGGAGAGAAGGAGAGGGCTGCAGCCTGCTATGACAGGATTATGACCTGGTCCCTGAACGGTCTGCTGCAGCATGAGATTAAAACCAGTGGAAGATGGGAGGGGAGTTATGATGAATCAGATGAATCAGACGACCGCTGATCTGACCGGCAGCCTAAAAAGAGAACCTACCAAGGTTCAGCAGAGACTCCTCGAACTCATGGATGATATCCATGAGATCTGTACTAAAAAAGGCCTGCATTATATTTTATTTGGAAAGACGGCCGGAATGGCCAGGGCCTATGGACATTTTCAGGAAGATGAGTACACCTTTGAGATTATGATGCCCCTGCTGGATGTAGTGAAACTCAGGCAGTATGTGGAGGAAAACATGTCTGACACCAGGACCATGGAATCCTGGGAGGACAATGAGGCACTGCGGCAGATGATTTTCCGCTTTGTGGACAAAAAGAGCCTGCTGATCGACGGGACTGTGGGGGACTACTACTTAAAGCCCGGCGTGGCTGTCACCATCTTTGTGACAAGACCATCCAGGGCAGACGATGCAAACATCAGCGCGGAGCGCTATATTCAGTATCTGAACAGCACCGGAAGAAAGCCTAAATACTCTGCTGCAGACCTCAAAAAAATGTATGAATGTGTCCAGAGAAAGGGCGAAAAAGCTGCCATCGAGGAATACCAGGAACCCAGAATCAAAGAGATTACCAGATTTGCCGGCGGTTTAAGAAAAGGCTGGATCCGCTGTGCTCTGACCGGAAAGAAAAGAACAGCCCTCTGGGTTCTGCGGCAGAATATAGAATTGGCAAAGAAAGGTGGAAAGGAACAGATTTATGTCACCAGACCGGGACACAGATTCGCTTTCTCCCCTTCTCTTTATCAGAATCCCGGCCAGGTCAGCTTTGAGGGACATACCTACTGGGTTGCCGGAGATTACGAGGGCTACATGAAGAAAATGTACGGGGCAAAATGGAAGACCCGGTCCGTGGAGAGGTATCTCTCGGGAACGGAGAGGCTGAGGCTGATCTGGGATACGGAATGTCCCTATGAAGACTATCTGGAATTCCTGGGGGAGGACAGACCGGTCCTCAAAGAAATCATCATGGACCGGCGGGACTACACCCAGTGGATGTATGAAGTTCACAGTCCCCTGGAAAAGGAAACGCTCATGGATTTCCTGGAAATCAGGAGATCCGTGGACCGGATTGACGTCTGGATGACGCTCAAGGACAGAATGGAAGAGATCCGGGACGCCGGGAACCGGGAGGATACAGAGGAACTCAGACAGCTTCTCGAAGACTATCTGGAGAGGACTGACTATTTTTACTCTGAAAACATAGGTTTTTATATCAACAGCGAACTGTTTTCCCTGGCTGCCAAAGTGTGGGAGGCCGACGGGAGGACCGGTTACGCCGAAAAGGTTTATGCCCTGGTTCCGGAACATTACCGGCGCGAGTCGGTGGAGGACTATCTGAATCAGTACCTGGAGGAACGGTGATTCTTAAACAGATAGTGGAAAATGCACAATTTACATAATTGATAAAAAGAGTTAAAATAACAGTACAGTTATGTGCGACAATATTGATGGAGGTATGAAAAGGTATGTATGACATTATTGTAATTGGCGCTGGTGTTACCGGTGCGTGTACCGCTAGAGCACTGTCAAAGTATCAGGTAAATATGTGCGTGATTGAAAAAGGCGATGACGTTTGTTCCGGAACTTCAAAAGCCAACAGTGCGATCGTTCACGGCGGTTATGATTGTAAGCCCGGAACCATGATGGCTAAGATGAATGTCCGCGGTAATGAGCTTATGTATCAGCTGGCAGAGGAGCTGGATTTCCCGGTAAAGAAGAACGGATCTCTGATCGTCTGCACAGTTCCTGAGGAGAGAGGCAAACTGGATGTTCTCCTTCAGCAGGGTATTGACAATGGTGTTCCCGGTGTCCGCATCGTGGAGAAGGAAGAGCTCCTTGCTATGGAAAAGAACCTGACACCGAACGCAGTGGCAGCACTCTATGTTCCCACAGGCGGACTGGTGGATCCGTTCAACATGTGCGTGGCATTCGCAGAGAATGCAGCTGTCAATGGATGCGAGTTCAAGCTTGAGACAGAAGTAACCAACATTGTGAAAAAAGATGACCATTATGTCGTTGAGACAGACAAGGGCGCTTTTGAGACAAAAGTTGTTGTCAACGCTGCCGGCGTTTACGCTGACAAGATGCACAACTTTGTCAGCGACAAGAAGATGGAGATCATTGCCCGCCGCGGCGAGTATCTCCTCATGGATCACGAACTTGGCGATTATTTCAACGCAACAGTATTCCCGCTGCCCGGCAAGATGGGCAAGGGTATCCTGACTGCCCCCACAATCCACGGCAATCTGTTTGTAGGACCTTCCGCAACGGATATCGAGGACAAGGAGGCAACCAACACCACACAGGAGATCATCGACGATCTCGTATACAAGGCACAGCACAGCTACCTCACCAAGGATGTACTTCCCATGGGCAAAGTTATCACATCTTTCGCAGGTCTTCGTGCTCACGAAGCCAACCATGAGTTCATCATTGAGGAAGTGGCAGACGCTCCCGGATTCTTCGATGCAGCAGGTATCGAGTCCCCAGGTCTTACCAGTGCCCCCGCAATTGCCGAGAGAATTGAAGGCCTGATCCAGGATAAGTACCAGTTCCCGAAGAAGGACAATTTCGTTGCCAAGAGAAAGGGCTTTATCAAGATGGACCAGCTCAGCCTTGAAGAGAGGAATGAGCTGATCAAGAAGAATCCTCAGTATGGAAATATCATCTGCCGCTGCGAGATGGTTACGGAGGGTGAGATCGTGGATGCCATCAACCGTCCGGTTGGCGCAAAATCCATGGATGCAGTTAAGCGTCGTACCCGCGCAGGTATGGGACGTTGTCAGGCAGGCTTCTGTACACCGAAGACCATGGAGATTCTTTCCAGAGAGCTTGGAATCCCGATGACGGAAGTAAGGAAGAATGTAAAAGGTTCAGA
>Ga0310695_10014655_pt1 | contig 10559 bp, 9 predicted proteins | sample RumenRJG_04DNA_FD_203882 | JGI IMG/M metagenome (GOLD analysis project Ga0310695, IMG submission 203882) | Bovine rumen microbial communities from Lethbridge, Alberta, Canada - RJG_04 (v2) (version 2) | ecosystem: Host-associated > Mammals > Digestive system > Stomach > Rumen | place: Canada... | reverse complement strand
CCTTATCGGAGACGAAGTTGCCGACCACCAGGGTATCGGCAAAATTGAAAGAGATCTGTAAGATGTTTGCCACCATGATCGGCCAGGCAAAGACCAGGATCTTTTTCATCAATTCAACATTTTCTCTTTGATGTTCCTTATTCACACTAAAGATTATAATGGATTCTTTCTTGCAAACAAAAAAAACTCCCGGCAAATGTCGGGAGTATTGAAATTGAGTTTAAACGCTTAAGGCTTTAACCGCAGATACAGATCTCTGTACTGAGCGGCTGATTTTTCCCAGGAGACATCCTTTTGCATATCACGGACGACCATCTTGTCGAAGCTGTCGCGGTATTCAAAGTATAATGTCTTGGCTCTGTTGACCGCATCGAGCAGCAGGCCGGCATCATAGCCGTCAAAGGTAAAGCCGTTGCCGCTGTCTTCGTACATGTTGTACGGTTCAACCGTATCCTTAAGACCGCCGGTCTCTCTGACGATCGGCAATGTGCCATAGCGCATGGCGATCAGCTGTGTCAGTCCGCATGGTTCAAATAAGGACGGAACCAGTAAAGCATCGGATGCGGCATAGATGCGGTGTGCTCTGTCTTCATCGTACATGATGTTGGAGCAGACCTCACCCTTATAAGCGCCTTCGTAGTAACGGAAGGAATCTTCATAGTTGGCATCGCCGGTTCCTAAGACAACCAGCTGGGTATTGCCGTCGATCATCTGCGGAACGATGGCATTGACCAAATCCAGACCCTTCTGATTGGTCAGACGGGAGATCAAACCGATGACAAACTTGGAATCATCGACCTGCAGGCCGAGTTCTTCCTGTAAGGCTCTCTTATTGGCCTTCTTCTTTTCGATGACATCTTCCGTATCGTAGTTGGTGTAGATCCTCTGATCCGTGCTCGGATTCCAGATATCGCAGTCGATACCGTTGACGATACCGCTGAGCTTGCCGGAATGATAACGCAGATGCGCATCAAGGCCTTCGCCATAGAATTCCGTCTGGATCTCACCGGCATAGGTGGAAGAAACCGTCGTGATCATATTGGCATATGCCAGACCGCCCTTGAGCATGTTGGCGTCATTGTAGTTGACCTTCAAAGCGTCCTTGTTGAAGACGTAGTCAGGCAAACCGGACCAGTAACGCACCGAACCAAGATCGTAGATACCCTGGAAACGCAGGTTGTGTACGGTCATGATCGTCTTGGAATTGGCTAATGCAGTATTCTCAAACAAGGTGTGCAGATAGACCGGAACCAGAGCCGCCTGCCAGTCATGGCAGTGGATGATGTCAGGGATCCAATCCAGATAAAGCAACGCAGACAATGCTGCCTTGGCAAAATAACAGAACTTAGGAATGTCGTCAACCATATTGGTATAAGGATTGCCGCTGGCAAAGAATTCTTCGTTGTCGATGAAATCATAGACGACACCATCCCATTCGTATTCCATGATACCGACATAGAACTGACGGCCGTCAGCGAACAAGTCCATATAGAACTCGCCTTTGTAGACCATCTTTTCCTGGTACTTCCATGGAATGCACTTATAACGCGGCAGGATAACCTTAACGTCACAGTTCTGCTTTACCAGCTCCTTCGGCAAAGCATACATGACATCTGCCAGACCACCGGTCTTGACAAACGGATAGCACTCCGAACCGATGAAGGCAATGCTTCTGCGCGGACCCAAATCAACAACCGGTTCTTCAACAACCGGTGCTTCCGCACTTACTTCTTCCGCTTTTTTGACTTTTACAGCTTTTACAGTCTTTCTGACTTTTTTCTCAGCCTCCGGCTTTTCTTCCTTGGCGATCTTGCTGGTCTTAGACGCAGTCTTAACTGTTCTGGTCTTTCTTTCCGGCATCACGCTCTTGGAAACTTTGCCATCCGCATCGACCATGACTTCAGCCATTGCAGCTTCCGTCTCGGCAGGCTTGCTCGCCTTCTTGACCGTCGTCTTTCTCGTGGTCTTCTTTTCAGCGGTCTTCAGGGCACTTTCTGCTTTGTCATTTTTTACTGTTTTGCTCTTTGTCTTCTTTTCTTCTTTTTTTTCAGACATTTTGTAATACCCCTCACAATTCAATAAAAATACGTCACAGACCATCCTATGACTCTTCTATTATCTCATCTTTTTTCATTTTTCATAGTTTTTGCGGCTTTTTAGCCTCTTTTGTTATCTTATCAGCGAAATATGAAGACATTTTCTCTCTTATCCCTGGCCAAACCTCTGCTTTTTGATCTGTCTATCTCAGTTTTGCGCAAAATCTCTTCCCAAGGCATTCCTCAATTCTTCGATCTCTTCAGCGCTCAAACCGATCTCAAGGAGATACTCTTCTGCCTTTGCCTGCAGGTCGATCTCATAGATCGATTCGACATGAAAAGCCTTGGCGATCGTTTTCATGATATTGCGTGATGCGATGCGGTGATAGACGAGGGAACCCAGCTTCACACCGATGTAGTTATAATAGGTCCTCATGTAGTCGCTGATGATTTCATCGGCACCTGCTCCCATAAAGCACTCCAGAACTGCCACCGCAAAACCGGTACGGTCTTTGCCCTCCGTGCAATGGATCAGATAAGGGCCCTCGTTCGACAAGAGGAAGCGAAAGCCCTTGGCCAGTCTTTCCTTGAATTCATCGGTCTCATAGACCGTGCTCATATTCAAGGCGATCGTATTGCAGCCGGCATAATATGAATTTTCATAATCCGGATGCTGCTTCATGCCGTTTTCATAGTCTGCCATATTGAAGATCGTTTTGATCTTTGCCGTTTCAAGGGCGGCAGCTGCCTCCTTGTTCCGCATGATTTTTGGATTGATCGGGGAAGAGGAACGATATAAAGTACCCTTTCCCATGCCACTTGTATCCACATTTCTGAAATTGGCATATTCCGCATCGCTTAAATGAGGATAATACTTTCGTTCATCGCTTCTTTGATAAAGTCTCTCATCTGAGGGATACTCCTCACTCCGATTCTGTTTCTCTATCATATGGAAACTGACATCAGGCAGAATCTTCCCGGATTGGTCTATGATGCCGGCTTGTTTCGCAAAGCTGCCGTTTTGAACATGAAGATAAACAAGATCTTTGTTGTCTGCTTCACTTTGAAAGAGACAGGCCATCTTATCACTTACATCATCTGAAGGACAGGCCAGGATCGCCATCTCATAACTTTGTTCATTGATCATCACCTGAACCAGATCCCCCGCCTCATATCCTTTTTCATTCAGGTACTGCGGCGTGACGGCAAGATAAAGATTGCCGTCTGCATCGATCTGCCTTGCCTTAACAAGAACATCTTCATAGGTTTCTGAGACGACTTCTTTTTCTTCTTTGACCGTTTCCGAACGGGAAAAACCGCAGCCGGACAGCAGCAGCAAGGCAATTATGAATGAACAGAATCCATGCTTTTTCATATATTATTTCATCTTCATTTTTAGTATAACAAACAAAGAAAAAGGCCATCTTTTCGATGACCTTAAACGCTATATGGTCCGGGCTAAGGGACTCGAACCCCCACGGTCGCCCACCAGATTCTAAGTCTGGCGCGTCTACCAGTTCCGCCAAGCCCGGATACGGGTTTATCTTATAATAATATCTTTGAAAAAGCAATTCATAACCATTATAATAGTGTGTATGATTTTAACAATTGATTTAGGAAATACCAGCACAAAGCTGGGTCTCTTCGATGGTGATTTACAGATCTCTTTCCTTTGTGCCGATGGTGTTCACGACAATTACCGCAGTCTTATCCTGTCTTTTATCTACAAAGCCAATTTGCGGGAAGATGCAATCGATAAAGCCATTCTTTCCTGTGTCGTTCCAAGAGTCTATGACCTGATCTACGATGCCCTGGCATCGATCGTCGGCGAGCGCAATATCATCGATATCAATCCGTCGACCGATTACGGCATCAAGCTGGTCATGCCAAATCCGCAGGATACCGGCGATGATCTGATCGTCATGTGTGCCTACGCCTACAATCTCTACCACAGAGAAATGCTCATCGTATCAATGGGGACCGCAACCGTTTTATGCCATGTCACCAAGAGCGGCGAATTCAAGCACTGCATCATAGCTCCGGGCTTTTCCAAGATCGCTGAGACCTTATGGAAAAACGCAGCACAGTTGCCGGAATTTGAATTAAAACCGGTCAATACCTATCTGGCTGACAATACGATCGACGCCATGAACGTCGGTATCTACAACGGCTATATCGGAATGCTGAAATCGCTCATCCTGGGCATGCGAAACGAGATCGGCGAAGATATGTATATCATCGGCTGCGGCGGACTGGGCAAAAAGGTCGCGCCGTATCTGAACATCTTCAATGAATACGATCCGGACTTCGTCACCAGAGGCCTCAACTATCTCGGTCAGAGGTATATTGATGACTAGAATCATTCTTGCTTCCAAGTCACCGAGACGAAGAGAGCTGATGGAACTGCTGAAAGTTCCCTTTGAAGTCATCGTCTCCGATATCGATGAACAGATCAATCCGCAAAACGATCTGGTCAAAGAGATCGAAAAACTCTCCTTCCAGAAAGCCAACGCTGTCTATAAGGATCATCAGGACGCTCTGGTCATCGGTTCGGACACCATCGTCAAGATCGGCAATGATGTCTTAGGCAAACCCCACAGCATCAGGCAGGCAAAAGAAATGCTGATGGAGCTTTCCGATCACACCCACGAGGTCGTGACCGGCGTCACCATCCTTTATCAGGGAAAGGCCGAAACCTTCTCCAGCGTTGCGGAAGTAAAGTTCTATCCGTTAAGCGAAAAGGAGATCGATGAGTACATCGCCACCAACGAGCCGATGGATAAAGCCGGTGCCTACGCCATTCAAGGCGATGCCGCCAAATTCATTCAGTCGATCCATGGCGATTATTATACGATCGTCGGCCTGCCGGTCGCTGAGCTCTATCATCGTCTGAAAAAATATCTTTAAAAAATATCCGTTTGGATATTTTTATTTGCGATCTTTTATAGTAAAATTGATTTACAGGCCGACATAGTATAGTGGTAATACGCATCCATGGTAAGGATGAATCCCGTGTTCAATTCACGGTGTCGGCACCATTTCTTAACAGTCCGCTGAAGGACTTTTTTTATTGCCCAAATCAAAAAAAGACAGGCTTTTCAACCTGTCTTTCGTATCTTAATGTCTTGAACCGAACCGTTCCAGAAGACGTTTCATCGCTTCTTCTTCATCGATCTCTTTTTCTTCCTGTTTCACGTTTTCTTTGTGATAAGGACGGTTCTTTGCCTTGCGGCGGGAACGGAATTCCTTGTTGTCGGCATCTCTTTTTGCCAGTACATCCAGCGGCAGCAGTGAAAGCTGTACACGCTGCTTCACCTCATCGACATCGTAGACATAAACTTTGACGATATCGGCAACGGAAACCACCTCACTTGGATGGTTGATTCTCTTCATCGACATACGAGAGATGTGAACCAAGCCGTCATCGTGCAGGCCGATATCGACAAAGGCACCGAAGTCAACGACATTTCTGACGGTACCGGAAAGTTCATCGCCCTTCTTGAGGTCCTTGAGTTCCAGGATATTCGATTTGAGTATCGCACCGTCAAACTGATCACGATAATCTCTCAAAGGAGCCTTGATGCAGTCCTTGATATCCTTCAGGGTATATTCATCAATGCCCAGTTCCTTGATCTTTTCCTCATTGAAGGTGATGTTCGGATCACCGAGCTTGCTGATGCCGGAAACTTCCATGACCTTCTTAGCCAGTTCATAGGATTCCGGGTGAATGTTTGTCGCATCCAGCGGTTCATCGCCGTCGATGATGCGCAAGAAACCGGCACACTGTTCAAAGGCCTTTGCGCCCAGCTTCTTCACTTTCAGCAGCTGCTTGCGGTTAGAGAACTTGCCGTTCTCATTGCGGTAATTGATGATCTCGGCGGCAATGCCCTTGTTCAGACCGGAAATGTGTTCCAGCAATTGGGCAGAGGCCGTATTGACGTCAGCGCCGACACGGTTGACGACCTTCATGATCGCTTCATCAAGACGCTCGTTCAATGCCTTTTCCGGCAGGTCGTGCTGGTATTGACCGACACCGATCGATTTCGGATCGATCTTGATGAGTTCAGCCAATGGGTCAAGCAGTCTTCTGCCGATGGAAACGGCCGATCTTTCTTCAACCGCAAGATCAGGGAATTCCTTACGGGCTTCTTCCTGGGCCGACCAGACGGAAGCACCGGCTTCCGATACGATGGCGTATTCCACTGTCAGACCGTTTTCGTTGATCAGTTCAGCGACCAGCTTCTCGGATTCTCTGGAAGCTGTGCCGTTGCCGATGGCGATGATCTTGACATCGTATTTGTTGATCATGTTCAAGAGTTTGGCCTTGCTGCGAGGAATATCTCCGTCTTTTCTGAACGGATAGATCTTATCGACGCAAAGCATCTTGCCGGTTGCATCCAGGACGGCCAGCTTGCAGCCGTTATAGAAACCAGGGTCAAAGCCTAAGACGACCCTGCCCTTTAAAGGCGCTTGCGAAAGCAGTTTTTCCAGATTCAATGAGAAGACTTCGATCGAAGTGTTATGTGCCTTTTCGGAAAGATCGCTGCGGATCTCGTTTTCGATGGAAGGCATCAAAAGACGGTCGATGCCGTCATCAATCGCTTCGACGATCATATCTTCCAGATCGGTCTTCTTGTTTTTCAGATAAGCTTCATGAGCCAGCTGTTTGATATGGTCCAGGTCATAGGACATGGAGACCGCAATGACCTTTTCCTTTTCTGCTCTGTCGATCGCCATAACGCGGTGATCGGCAATATTGGAGATCTTCTCGGAGAATTCATAGTACATCTCATAGACCTTCTTTTCATCGACCGCATCCTTCTTTAACTGCGTATCGATGGTTCCGGCCTTGACGATCAGATCCTTGAACTTCCAGCGCAGATTGGCATTATCGGAGACGTTTTCGGCGATGATGTCTTTTGCGCCCTGAATGGCATCCGCAACGGTTTTAACGTTCTCATTGACATATTTGGCTGCCTCGTTTTCCAGATCGCCGTGTTCCGGCAAAGACAGCATATAGATGCTTAACGGTTCCAGACCGTTCTTTATGGCGATGCCGGCTCTGGTCTTCTTTTTCTGCTTATATGGCTTGTATAAGTCCTCGACCTGCGAGAGCTTGGTGCAATCCATGATCTGTTTTCTTAATTCGTCTGTCAGTTTGCCCTGAACTTCGATTAAGCCGATGACGCTCTCTTTTCTTTCTGCCAGGTTGAGTTCATACTTGTACTGCTTCTCAATATAGAGAATCTGTTCCTCGTCGAGAGCTCCGGTCTGTTCTTTTCTATATCTGGCGATGAAAGGAACGGTGTCACCGTTTTCCAGCATCTCCAGAACGGTATTTACTTGTTTTACGCTGATCTTCAGTTCATCAGCTATTGTTTTTATGATCGTTTCATTCATGATCTGCATACCTCACAATGATAGATTGTATCATTTTATCCCCATGTTTTCCAAACAGGATTAAAATAGTTGTTAGGAGGTGATCTATATGGTCATTATCGCTACAGATTCCGCAGCTGATTTTGAAATGGAAGAACTTAAGAAGATGAATGTCACCTACTTGCCGATGTCGGTCATGTTCGGTGAAGATCAATATCTGGAGAACATTTCCATTTCCAAGGAAGAATTCTTCGAAAAGCTTCAGACCGATCCGCATTTCCCGAAGACTTCCCAGCCATCTGTCGCAATCTTCGAGGAACTCTTTGAAAAAGCCAAGGAAAACGGCGACGAAGTTGTTTATCTTCCTTTGTCATCCGGACTTTCCGGTGATTATATGACAGCCATGTCCGTCAAAAACATGGTCGATTACGACGGCATCTACGTCATCGATACTTTGACCTGCACAGGTGGCCAGCGTCTTTTGGTGGAAAAAGCAGTCAAGATGAGAGATGAAGGATGCGACGGCAAGGCCATCGCTGAAAAGATGGAGTCATTAAAAGAAAAGACGGTCATCTATACCGCTATGGACACTCTGGAATATCTCTATAAAAACGGACGTCTGTCCAACGCCGCCTTCTATATCGCCCAGCTTGGCCACATCAAGCCGATCATGCACTGTGCTGCCAATTCCCAAGGCAAAGCCGAGATCGTATCCAAGCACATCGGATTAAACAAGGCGATCAAATACATCGTCGATCGTCTGGACAGCGAAGTTCCGGACCCTGAATATCCGTTCTATGTCATGTATACCTATGACAAGGTCAATGCCTATAAGCTGGCTGAAAAGTTACGTGAAAAAGGACTTGAGATCAAGGAAGAACAGATCATTCCGGTCGGTGCAACCGTCGGTGCTCACATCGGCCCTTACGCCTGTGCCGTTGCCTATATCAAAAAATAGAAAAGCGAGTTCATAAGCTCGCTTTTAATTCATTTCATTTTCCAATTCATCGATCACGGTCAGGATCTTTTTCCACGTGATCTTTTCTTTTTCTTCCGCCATCCTTGCCAGATACTTGCCATTATCTTCATAGATCCTGGCCAGAGTATAGGCGTGGTAGTAGCGGCCGAAAGCCTCATACTGGCTGACATCGACGCTCAGCTCATCTTCGGCATATTTGTTTCGGATCGTATACTCATAGATCTCCTGGTATTCTCCCCGATCAAAATAATCATTTAAGGCATTCAGGCCATAGCTTCTGGCATCATAGATCATATCCCTGCGGATCTCAATGAACAGTGCCATCGCATTGAAGAACAGGATGATGAGAAAGAGGAGAATGAGACTTCTGCCAAGTCCGGCCCACCTGCTGCGGTTTCTTCTATTCTTCTTCATTGGTCAGCCTCTCATTCACTCTTAAGAGCAGTTCAGAGTTGCTCATATCGGCAATTCCGGCAATGTCCTCATCGGTCAGCTTCAGGAACGTCTTGACATAGGCATCCATTTCCGCATTCAGTTTATCCAAATAACCCTTTAAGCGCTGATCTTCCATTCGCCTTGAATAGGAATCATAATCGTTCTTAAACTGAATGAGAGTATCGCAAGCCTGGACCAAAGGATCGCTGTAGTTGTCTTTTCCATACAGGTAGTTGGTGACACAGTTGACGACCCGATTGTAATCGGAAGCCAGATAGTTGATCTGATTATACTCCCCATAATCTCTGTAATTCAGACGGTAACGGTCGGAGAACAGGAACATTTCAATGTACTCGCCCTCTTCCATCAATGTATCCAGCGTGGCAAGGATGTCATCTTTGCCTCTCTTGTCGGCAGTCAGCTTTTCGGCTATATCGTAGCTGGCGGCATGTACCGGTATCAGTATCAGATTTGCCAGCATGACCATGACCAGAATCACCAGAACACCATAGCCGCGCTTGTTTTTCTTGACCTCGTCGACAACTTCGTACTGGGTCTGTTCAAAAGCCGAATTCAGCTGCGCCAGTTTCTTTAAGTGTTCCTGTGCTTCCGGGTTCGGTGTACCGCAGTGCGGACAGACCGCCTCTTCCAAAGACAAAGGCGCACCGCAGTTTTTACAGTTAACCATTGCCTTCCTCCTTTATATATTCCTGAAGATCTGCAGCATGGATGTAGCCATAGGAATCCGCATGTTTCTTATAGATCTCTTCCAGTTTTGCCTTGGAAAAGCCTTCCTGATTCATCCTGGTATAGAGGCCTTCGCACATCAGTTCATATTCCTGTGTGTCGATGTTCTTGACTCTGCCGTAACCGGTAAAGTATTCCGGATAGTAGAGGAAGTATAAAACATCGCTCAATACATACTCATTGAAACGTTCTTCTTCCATGATCTCTTTGTATTGCGCCTTCAAAGCAAACATCGAATACTTCGGCCAGTGGGAAACAACTCTGCTGTTCTCGTAGTAGAGTTTTTTGATTGTTTCATAGTCCTCTTTGGCATAGGCTTCATCCAGTTTTTCCAGATTCTCCTCTTCCCAGAGGATCGTCTCCAGAGCCTCCTGATCGTATTCCTTGTCGTTATAGTAATTGATATCGGCAAAGCCCGAAGCAAAGAAAGCCAGGCCGATCACCACAACGATGATCAAAGCGGAGCGAAGCAATGACAAAAGGATAATCCGGCTGACTGATGCCTGTGCCTTTTCTTTTAAGCCCAGCATCGAATCGATCATATCCGAGATCTTCTTACGGAATTGACGGTAAGCACCTCTTTTGTGCATCGTGCCGCAGTACGGACATTTCGCTAAATCATCCGTATATTGGGCACCGCAATTCTTGCAAACAACCTTCTTCATACCTTTTTTATGATAACACTTATCCTTCTTCTTTATCCTTGTTTTACTTGCGCTTCCTTATTTTTATAAGCGACGATGATTGGTACATAGATCTCGTCATCACAGATTCCGGCATGCTGGCCGGGATAGTGGCACTCATCCCTTTCCCGATAGATCAGGACCATATCGCTTTTGGCGATGGCAATGTAATCACCGACGAATTCATCAAAACGCGGATGTCTTGGCTTGTCGCCGAACAGATTGCCGGCAATCGCCTGTGCCCGGCTCAAAAGGATATAGTCGTTTTCAAAACATTCCTTGAAACGCTTCTCAAATTCC
>Ga0310695_10014653_pt1 | contig 10560 bp, 4 predicted proteins | sample RumenRJG_04DNA_FD_203882 | JGI IMG/M metagenome (GOLD analysis project Ga0310695, IMG submission 203882) | Bovine rumen microbial communities from Lethbridge, Alberta, Canada - RJG_04 (v2) (version 2) | ecosystem: Host-associated > Mammals > Digestive system > Stomach > Rumen | place: Canada... | reverse complement strand
CATAAAAGCTGAGGCTATGATAAAAAGTCTGTTTCTTTTCATGTTTTTTATTTATAAAGAGAGGCAGGCTCTTAATGGGCCTGCCTTCCCTATGATAAATGTGATTAGTTTACTTTTTAGGAGTGCTTAAAGGTGATTTGTTCCAGATGGTCGGGAAATCATAGGAACTATCTTTGCTAGTACATGCCTTGATCATCATTGGAATAGTTTCACTGGCATCATTGATAAATTCGCCAGTGTTATGATTTATATAGCCAAATGCTTCAACAAGTTTATTCTTGCCTTCGCTGTCTGCCTCAACACGAACATGACCTGTAACGTTGTTATCCCAAATCATGATAGGTATACCAGCCAGGTTTGCTGCGCGACTGAAAAACTCAAAATAATACTTACGGAAAGCATTAGCAGATGCTGTGGGTTGATAGACGCAGCCATACTCACCTATGTAGCAGGGAATTCCCTTTTCTATATAAGTAGTGCGCAATTTGTAAAGTAAGTTAATAATGTATTCTTCATTAGCACCTTCAACAGAATAGTTTGGATCTGCATTGTGTCCCCAACTGTTAACCATTACGGTGTCTGCTTCAACATCAAGTGGGGAAGTACAGAATGCGTAGGGATCGTAGCAGTGGACACCTACCATGATATGCTTTGCGGGATCCTCTGGAATCTCCAAATTATCTATTGTCAGGTTGATGTTGGCGGCATAACCTGCTACGCCAATCCAACGCGAAGCATTGTTGCCACCAGTCTTACGGATAGCATTGACTGCATATTGGTTCCATTTATTGAGCATACTTGCCTGTTCAGAGTCTGCAGTGTCCCAAACATCACCTGCATGAACCTCATTGAAGGTCTCAAATATGAGTTTGTCCCCATAGTTCGCAAAGCGATTGGCTACTTGTGTCCATAGTTCTGCAATCAGTGTAGAATCTTTTTTGGCCACACTTTCCTGCTTGGCAGCATTGCCGAGATCTGTTTCAAATGAATCGTGGTGAGTGTTCAGTATGACGTTCAGACCTGCAGCAATAGCAATGTCAACGACGCCTGCCACTTCATCAAGATAAGCAGCATCAATAATGTTTGTGCCTTCTGCCATATGGTTTGTCCATGTGGCAGGAATTCGTACAGTCTTAGCACCTGCCGCTGCTAAAGCTTGGAAAAGCTGAGCATTAGGAGTAGCTCCGTCCCAGTAACCCCATGTCATGTCACTGGTGTCAAAATGGTTTCCAAGGTTCCAACCCCAGCCTAACTTCTCTGTCATAGCAGTTGCTTCGTTGGCAGGAAGGTCTTTGATTGTCCATGTCTGGTCTATCTCTTTGTTGTAGGTGTCACCCTGAGGACCCGTTATTAGACCGGCGGGAATTACCAGACGCTGAGATTTATCAAAAGTGACATCTGCAGTGATGGTCAGTTCGTTGCTGGCTCCAAGCACCAGGGCTTTCTTGACAGGAACACCATTAAGAGTGATTTTGCTGGTATTCTCTGTAGCAAAACCGATGTTACGGTCAAACTTTACCTTGATAGTCTTTTCACCATATATCAGTGCTTCCTCTTCAGTAGGTGCAAAACCTGCAAATTCAGGAGCGCCAACAACCGGAATGCTGTATTGTGCATCCGTGTCGTTGCAGGCTGTGGCAATGAGTGCCACAGCTGCAAAAGACAAAGTATTAATAATATTTTTCAGTTTCATAATTATTAAAGTATTATATTATTCAACAGTAATCTTCGTAGCACGACAATTCTCACCTTGCAGGATCCAGCAATATCCCCAGTCGTTCAGGGTGGTCAATTGTTCTGCAAGCGTAGCAGTTACAGGAATCTCGATACAGCCATTGTGGTCAGCAAGGTTGTAAATTCCTGAATTGACGTTGTTGCCATTGTTTAGTCCAGTAGCATTGCCGATTTCTGCCTGACCTCCCCAGTGTCCATCGAAGAACTGTACCTGCCACCAGTCGTTGTAGGCAGTTACATAAAGGCGGAGCGTCATACCAGCTTTCAGTTCAGCATCAACGAACATGTTAGGGTTCGAAGCTCCAGCAGTACCATCACCAACCTGCCAGTTAATAGACCACGTACCGAAGTCAAGGTCTCCAGACCATAGAGTCTGTTCAAGTACGGTATAGTGAGTAACAGCAATCTTGGTAATAACAACACCTTCACCCTGGAGAATCCAGCAGTAACCCCAGTCGTTGAGAGTGGTCAGCTGTTCAACCAAAGCGGCAGTTGCAACAATCTCGATAGCACCATCGTGCTCAGCCAGATTATAGATGCCAGAGTTGATGTTGTTGCCATTGTTCAGACCTGTTGCATTTCCAATTTCTGTCTGTGCGCCCCAGTGTCCATCAAAGAACTGAACCTGCCACCAGTCGTTGTAGTTGGTTGCATAGATGCGGATGACATCACCTTCCTGGAGATCCATGTCAGCAAACATCTTCGGGTTATTTGCGCCACCAGTTCCATCGCCAACCTGCCAGTTAAGTGACCAGCCTGCTAAGTCTACTGCACCTGTCCACAAAACAGTAGTTACCTCTGTATTGGGGATAAAGTCAATAGTGTAGGTAATCTCGCCATTCGAAGAAATGAGACGAACCTTGGAACCTTTCTTGGCTTTGTCAGGAACACCGATAATCAGCTCTGTATTATCCTTAACCAATACATATTGACAGTCATTGCCATCAATCTGTACACCCGTCAGCTTGTCACCATTGGCAACAATTAAGGTCATCGACTCACCAGCCTTCAACTCTGCATCGTCGCTAGGCAGTTGGGTTGCATAGCAGAATACAGCTTCGTTGATAGCCAACTCAGGAGCGTCAACAGAAGTGCCGTTGGCAAGGTTGAGTTTGGGCTGGCCTGATTTTCCTTCCATTGGAATGTTAACAGTTAGGGTTGTGCCATCAGGTGAAACAACTCCTTCTTCAAGATCAGCAGTGGCTTCACCAAAGGTAACACTCTTTACAAGGTCAAGGTTGGTACCTGTGATTTGTAGTGCAGAACCAGCACTTGCAGGATTTGCATTGTAAGCGGTAGCAACTGGCTTTACCAGTGTGAAGGCGACATCTACAGCCTCACCATTGTGCATAACGAGTTTAAAGTTTCCTTCGGTAGCAGTTTCAGGAACTGCATTTACAACAATCTTGTCTGTAGCTATAATAATCTTATCGCCAGAAACAGCGTCTGCACCTTCAAATTGAACAGCAGATACGACATCAAGATCTTGACCTGTAATAGTCAGAGTCTGGCCAGCCTTCACAGGATTGGGAGTAGCCACGCAGTTGGTCGGTTTAATAGTTGTTAAAGTACCCACAGGAACTTCAATGCCAGACTTACAGACAATCTGGATGTCACCGCCAGGAGCCTCGGCAGGAAGGGTGAACGTTGCACTTGTACCGTCGTTGGCAATCTTGAGGTCGCTGACGCTTACACCGCCAACAGTAAAATCACCTATGACATTGAAATATGTACCTGTAACGGTAATGGTCTCACCAGCCTTGGCAGTGATGTTGCCTAAAGCTTCGGCTGTGTTTCGGCCCTTCAGGCTAATAACAGAAGGCGTACCGATTTCGATGGCTTCATCAGTCCTGATAATCTGATACTGCAGTTCATCCTCTTCTTTCTTGGTACGCTGAATAGTCAGGTCGGCAGTGTAGAACTCTAACTTGCCAGTCTGAGCCTCTTCAGGAACTTGGACCTCGATAAAGTAACGGTCCTGAGCAACAAAGTCACTGCTTGATACTAAGACACCATCCGAGAATGCCATGGACAGAATCAAGTTCAGGTAGTCACCTTCAATCTTAATGACGTCACCAGGCATAGCAGATGCTGTAAAGCCAGTTACATCAATACCTTCAATATAGGTCAGTTCATTCTTGGTAGTGATGGTCTGGTCATCCTTGGTTTTCAGTGTGACAGCACCTACTGTAGGACCGTCTTTGGGGATAGCTACACGAATCTCACTGGGTACGCCCGACTTCACGACATCGAAGTTGGTAATAGCACTTACACCAGGAATCTGGATGCTGGCAATTTGGTCGAGGTTGCTACCCACAAATCGCAGCTGACCACCACGCATCACAGGATTCGGACCGAATGCGTTGAGGCTGACACCTCCCTTGTACTGGTTGGTGTCCAAGTTGTCTTTGCTGCACGCTGCCAGGGATAGCCCTATAAGGGCTACCACTAACAGGGTAATAATATTCTTTATTTTTTTCATAATCATCAAATGTTTTGGTTATTTGTTAGGAACAACACGGATGTTATCAATGCGGAGAAGTGGCTTACATGCCTTACCCTTACCACCTTTTAAGAGGAACATGGTGAGGCTGGCGAAGTCGGTAGCCTTTGTCGGAGCAATAGATGCAGGCTTACCATCCTTATCGAGTGTGAGTTCTGTAAGAGGAATAGTCACAGTTATCCACTTGCCGTCAGTATGGTATTCTCCGGTGGTCATCCATGGACGATAGAAAGCACGTCCCCAGTCACCGGCACCCCACTTAGTCTCGGGATCGCCTTCGCCATTGAAGATGTCCTGGTTGGCTCCGCCAACGGTCTTATAGCCTGCTACAGGATTTCCAGAAAGAGTCACTTGCTCAATGGGCTGGAATGCAATCTGCATGGCTCCAGAAGACCATGTGTTGGTAGAAGGAATGCACATCTCAAACTTCAGCGACATATTCTCCCATTTATCAAAGTCAACCACATTGAAGAGCGCTGCTCCTGGAGGAGTTGTAATGTTCTGAGGAGAGTTCCAGTCACCGCACCAGTAGTCGAAGCGGAAAGGTACATCTAACCAGCCACCATCTTCGTCCAATTCTGTTTCACCATCACCAATTGTGATGTAGTGTCTACAGCCAGCCAAAGAGTTGGCATCCTCGATGCGGTCACGAACTTTCCAACCCTGAGAGAACAGACCTGTACCGCCGTCAGCAACATCCTCGAAGTCAAAGAGCATACCGCGGTTGTCCAGATAATAGAAAGGAGACTGGCTGGAACCATAGATAGAGGTGAACATGATAGGACCTCTGACAGCACCTTCGGGAATCGTAACATTGACAGAAGTAAACTCTTCGTCAACGTCTTCTGCTGCAACACTAACGGCAATAGGACCGTTTTCGCCAGTGAAGGCAACCTGAAGTGGGAAGTTCGGATCGTATACGAAGTAGTTTCCTGTAAGAGTGACTTTGTCGCCAATAGCAGCATACTCACAAGTCATACCTTTGACTTCAGGAGCCGGAATCACGACCTTGAAATCAATCTTTACCGTATCCTTTGATTGGGTGATAAGGTAAATCTTGTCTGTCACATTCTTGGGAACGGACTTGGGCACGTCTACCAATAGGGCGTTGTCGGTGATGTAACTGGTATTGAGTATGGCCTTTTTGTCATTGAACCATATTTCATAGACACTTCTTAGATTGTTACCGATAAGAGCAAGGGTAGACTGAGGTGATGCACTTTCTACCAGTTCACCCGTTGTATAATGCGTGTCTGCTGCATCATTGTTGCCTTTCACTTCGGAGGACATACAGCGGATATACTCCACTGAAGGCAAACCGTCGGCAATTTCATATTTGTCAGGCTCATCCTTACACGATGTCAACATCAAGCCCGTTGCGGCTACGAACATCAGGCCTAAGCCTTTGTAATATCTTGTTATATTCATAATTCTTGAATTCTTTTATGTTATTAGTAGCTATAGGTTTGGCGAACGTCAACATGAATACCATCCTTGTCTGTTGCCAGATTCGGATTGTGAAGAACGTCGTCAGCAGTAGGCGGAAGGAGGAAGTACATCTTTCCTGAGTCTGGATCTTTCTTCATCAGAGCTGTCACGTTTGGAGCAGGGACTGATGTGTTGTACATCATCTTTGAGGGGTCTACAGACCACTTGCCGCTCTTGTAGTATTCCTTATAGAGGTCGTCAAGTCCCCAGAACTGATTGCGCTTCTGTGACTGAAGTTCCTTAATGCAGAAATCAGGGTCATAGTAAGATGTACGTACGTAGTCATACCAGCGGTCACCCTCCATGGCAAACTCCAGACGGCGCTCTTTCCAAATGTCGTCCCATGTCAACACGCTGGGCTTGGGGCTGACGTTCTGTTGACCACGGCTGTGCACAGCATAATAAGCATCAATGGCAGAAGCGTCAGTAGTAGACGAACCGCGTCCTCCGCAGATGGCTTCTGCATAGATAAGGTAAACATCTGACAAACGGAGCAGGAAGGTGGGTACAGAGCTGGCCATACGTCCGTCTGAACAATTAGCACCCTGCTTGTGGTCATAAGTGTCACCGTAAATGTGCTTGACAGTGTTCGAACCGGTTGCAGACTCCAAAGAACCAGTAGTACTGTTCTCATAGATGAACTTAATATAGTTGAAACCGTTTGAATCGTGTGGCTTGTCCTGCCAGAACTGCTTGTAGCTGAATCCGGGAAGCATCATCGTTGCATGCAGACGAGGATACTCTTGCAGACCTTTCCATACATCAGGATTCTGCTCCAATAGCTTCACGCCAAATGCTTCCTGTAGGTCTACAGAGAAACCGTTCCAGCCTCCCCAGGTAGCTCCCCAGTCATCAATGCCACTGATGGCCAGATCGCTTTGGTATGAATTCTGGCGGGTCCAGTTGGTACCCTCCGCAGTCCAGCGCCATACAATCAGACCTTCTTCTGTATAGCGATTTGAAAGCAGGAAGATGTCTTCATAGTTTTCTTCCAGTTTCTTGCCGGAGTTGTTAATGACATCCTTGGCGTATTCAGCAGCTTTAGCAAGATCATCCTTGTTGACCGTTCCGCTCAAACCGGATTTGGTCAGATAGACCTTTGCCAACAGTCCCTTAGCCGACCACTTGTCCAGACGTCCAGGCTGAGAAGCCTTTTCGGGCAGAAGTTCAGCTGCTTTCTCCAATGTCATGATGATGTACTCGTAGATATCTGCACGCTTCACCTTCTGGACAGTGCTGTATTCACCAGACTTCAGCATCTCGTTGTTGTTATGCACGATGGGAACTTCGCCAAAGGTACGTACCAGGAAAAAGTAACCCATAGCCTTCCAAAGCAGACATTCGCCCATGGCAGCACCTTTCACAGAAATGTCAACACTGCTGCCCTTCAGCAGTTCATAGACTGTATTAGAGTGGCCAATAGCTGCCCATAAAGAGGCAGACATGTTCACAAGGTCTTCGTCAGTTCCGTTCACCGTGAACTGCAGATAAGGGCTGGATCCCCAGAAATAGTTACCAGACAAAACCTCGCCAATTTTTATGAAGCCACGTTGGAAGTCATACCAAGGTGAGTTGTACAGATAGGATGTTGCGCCAAGACACTGGGCCTCGGTCTGATAGTAGTTGTCTGTGTGATAGCTGTCTTCACTTGGCTTATCAAGGAATTTGTCGCAACTGGTTAAAGCCAGACCTGCGACAGCTACAAAAGCCAGCTGTTTTATATTATAGAATTTCATAATCTTTATTTTTCTGTTAGAATGAAATGTTCAATGCGAATGAATAAGTGGTAGGTGAGGGGTAACGTCCGTTATCGAGACCGAATACATTAGCACTTGTTGTGCTGGCACCTACTTCGGGATCATATCCGCTGTAGTTGGTAATAGTCCAAAGGTTTTGAATGTTGCAAGACAAGCGGAGGTTTTCAAGTCCCCACTTAGAAATGAACTTCTTGGGAACGTTGTATCCCAGTGCAATATTCTTCAGACGTACATAACTACCATCTTCAATGTAACGATCACTCCACTTGTCGTTGTCGTTCGGGTCATTGATAGAGGCACGAGGTATGGATGTACCAGGATTCGATACACGGATGTTGGTAATATCGTCATACCAGTTGTAAATCAGCTGTCCGTCGCCACGGTCAATTCCGGCAGAATAGTCTTTATTAGGATCTATAGGTTCAAGGATGGCACGGTTGTTGACATCAATCAGCTGGTTAGTCCATGATGAGTTCATGTGAGTAAGTTTCATCTTATTATAGTTACCAATCTTTCCACCAACAGAACCATTGATGAAGATGTTCAGGTCGAAGCCTTTGTAAGTAAAGGTGTTGTTCCAACCGAAAGTGTATTTGGGCAGAGGATTGCCAATAACGGTACGGTCTGCTTCAGTGATAACACCGTCACCGTTCAAATCCTTGTATTTGATATCGCCTACCCATACGGTAGAACCTTTAGAGAATACACCATTAGAAGGATAAGATACGGGCTTCGGAGATGTTTCGATATCTTTGAGATCTTTGTACACACCGTCTGTAACGTATCCGTAGAAATTGTAGAGAGACTCACCTTCCTTCGTGTATGACACTACATCTGTCCACTGACCATAACCAGTCAATGCTACAGATGTTGTACCGTCGCTCAGACTGATAAGCTTGTTCTTGTTGAATGAAATCTGGAAATCTGAGTCCCAAGTGAAGCGACCTACGATGGGGTGGGTGTTCAAGGCAATTTCAAGACCTGTGTTGCGGATGTGGCCATAGTTACCCCAAGGTGCTGACAGGGCGGAAGAACCGTTACCCTGAGTACCCATGATAGAGGGGAGATTCAGCATCATCAACATGTCCTTAGACTCTTTGACGTAGAAGTCAACAACCAAGTTGATACGATCATTGAGGAAACCGAGGTCAAGACCTACGTTCCACTGCTCCTGACTCTCCCATTTGATGTCCTTGTTGGCAATCTGTGCAGGACGATATGTAACACCTAGGTCAGATTCCATCTTTGACAGGGGAACACCCCATTTGAATCCACCGATGTTAGCATTACCAGTCTGACCCCAGCCTAAACGCAGTTTACCATTGCTCAGAACTTTACCGGCCCAGCGCTCAATGAATTTCTCGTTGGAGAAACGCCAAGAAGCTGCCAAAGAGTGGAAACCTGCCCAACGGTTGTTGGGACCAAAGTTGGAACTACCATCATAGCGATAGGTGTAGGTAGCATTGTAACGGTTATCGAAACTATAGGTCCAACGGGTAAAGAAAGATGCCATTGAACTGCTTCCGAAGCCATTGCTGAAGGTTTGGGTTCCCTGTCCGAGATTCGGGCTGTGCACAGCATCAGATGGCAGGTTAGTATTGGAAACCGTTACCCAGTCGTATTTCGACTCCCAGGCTTCCTGTCCGACCATACCCGTTACGCTGTGCTTTTGGGCAAAGGTGTGCATCCATGTCAGGTAGTTCTTAATCTGCAGGAACTTGCCACTGTTCTTGTTCCATGACGATGAGTTCGTCGTGCGCTTCCAGGTTCCAAGATTGATCATGGGCTCATAGGTCTCGCCCTTGCTGGAGTTTACGTCGAAGCCAACTTCTGTGTGCCAGGTGATATCCTTGAATGGGGTAATGTCAAAGAAGAGGTTGCCGGTCAGTTTCTGACGATTCAGCAGAATGTCATCAGACATAGCCATTGCTATGGGGTTGGGATTCGTATAGCCTTCCTGTGAAATGCTGGAGTATGAACCGTCTATATCATAAATAGGTATAGAAGGAATGGTTGTCAGTGAGTAGGTAATCAAACCCTCATCAGAGTCGGCCAGTTTCAGGTTATCATTACTGTTAGAATAAGAAAGGTTGACACCCATTTTCAGCCAACTCTTCAACTCTGCGTCGATATTGGCGCGGAATGAGAGACGGTCGAACTTGGAACCGATAATGGTACCTTGCTGGTTCATGTATGAACCTGATACATAGTATTTGACCTTGTCTGTACCGCCCTGGGCCGAAATTTGATGGCTGTGCTGCCATGCCGTCTGGAAAACGGCATCTTGCCAGTTGGTACCCTTGCCTAACAGACTGGGATCTGCCAGATATCCGTTCTGGGTCGCAATTTCGCCTTGCTGATACAAACCATTGTAGAACTGTGCGTATTCACGCAGGTTCATCATGTCCAGACGCTTGGTCTGACGGCTGGCAGCAACCATGCCGTTATAAGAGAATTTCGCTTCACCGGCTTTACCGTGTCTGGTGGTAATCAGTACGACACCATTAGCACCCTGAGCACCATAAATGGCAGTGGCAGAGGCATCCTTCAAGATTTCCATTGATACGATGTCGGCAGGGTCGATCGTTGACAGGGGAGAGATGGTGGAAACACTACCATTACCCAGTGCATCCCCCAAACCATAAGCAGCACCAGATTCACCACGGTCGTTACCGCGTACAATCACACCGTCAATCACATACAGAGGCTCTGCATTGGCATTAATGGTTGCTGTACCACGTACTCGAATAGATGATGCAGAACCTGGAGCACCTGAGGTCTGAACAGCAGTCACACCAGCAGCACGACCTTGCAGTGACTGGTCGAGCGAAGTGATGATAGAACCCTTCAGGGCTTTCTCGCCGAGGGTTGAAGAGGCACCCGAAATGTCGGACTTCTTCATTGTACCATAACCTACGACTACCACTTCGTCAAGGACTTTCTTGTCTTCTTCGAGGGTAATCTGGTAGTTACTGCGGCTGTCAATCTTGATTTCCTTCGACACATAGCCGATGTAGCTGACGACGATGGTCTGGCCTTGATTGACGCTGAGTGTGAAGTTGCCGTCAAAGTCGGTAG
>Ga0310695_10014652_pt1 | contig 10560 bp, 7 predicted proteins | sample RumenRJG_04DNA_FD_203882 | JGI IMG/M metagenome (GOLD analysis project Ga0310695, IMG submission 203882) | Bovine rumen microbial communities from Lethbridge, Alberta, Canada - RJG_04 (v2) (version 2) | ecosystem: Host-associated > Mammals > Digestive system > Stomach > Rumen | place: Canada... | reverse complement strand
GTTGAGGACGCAGGTCGTGGTTATCGTCGCGTGGTGCCTTCGCCCCTGCCCATCAAGATTGTTGAGCTGCCGGTTGTCGAGCAGCTGGTCAAGAGCCACTGCATCGTCATCACTGTGGGCGGTGGTGGCATCCCTGTGGTTGAGCGCAAGCATGGCGACTACCAGGGTGTGGCTGCTGTCATCGACAAGGACCGTGCCAGCGCGCTGCTGGCGTTGGAGCTCAAAGCCGACATGCTGGTCATCCTGACCGCTGTCGAGCAGGTGGCCATCAACTTTAACAAGCCTGAGCAGCAAGACCTGTCGAGCATGACTGTGGGCGAGGCCCGCGAGTATATCCACCAGGGACAGTTTGCCCCCGGTTCGATGCTGCCCAAGGTGGAGTCGTGCATCAGCTTTGTCGAGCATACCGAGCATGGCACAGCCCTGATCACGTCGCTCGATAAGGCACGCCAGGCACTGGAGGGCATGACTGGCACGCTCATCACCCGGTAAAAGGCCTTTCGGCCCGCTGGGGAGCCCCCCTCGGTCCCCCATCGGACGCAGCACGCTACGTCCCTACGAGAGGGGGAAGGTCAGAGTGGCTGTAGGGACGCGGCGTGCCGCGTGATCAGCCAGGCGGTAGGGAGTAGCCCCCCAATCCCCCCTGAAGAGGGGGAGGCTCAGGGTGAGGCTCCATTCGGCCCACTGTTGGCTTATTGCTTATGGCTCACAACTAACGTCTATGGATTTCTTGACAACACATCACTTATTAGGACTGACCATCGGAGTGGCCACGTTTCTGGTCATCGGGGTGTTCCACCCCATTGTCATCAAGGCCGAGTACTATCTGGGCACACGTTGCTGGTGGATGTTTGCACTGGCAGGCGTGTTGCTCGTTGTGGCCAGTGTGCTGGTGAGCCATGTGTTGTGGTCATCCATACTGGGCGTGACGGCATTCTCTTGCTTCTGGAGCATCCTGGAGGTGTTCCAGCAGCAGGAGCGTGTGCACAAGGGCTGGTTCCCGCGCAATCCCAAACGTCGTTACTACTGGGACGACTAGGTCAATGCACAATGCAGGGGAGCCCCCCTAAATCCCCCCTGACGGAGCCCTCGAGCCCCCCTAAATCCCCCCTAAAGAGGGGGACTTCCTGTGGTGGTAGCAAAACTGAGCTCCCCCCACTTCAGGGGGGGCCGGGGGGGGCTCCCACTTCCCCCTCTTTAGGGGGGACCGAGGGGGGCTCCAAATCAATCGGTTATGCGGATTTTGCTGGCTATAGACTCGTTTAAGGGCTGCCTCAGTTCGGCCGAAGCCGAGCGGGCAGTCAGCCTGGGTGTCAAGCAATCGCTGCCTGACGCCCAGATAGTCTGTGTGCCCATGAGCGACGGCGGTGAAGGTATGCTTGAAGCCTTTGCCGTTGCCATGGGGGCCACGCTTGTCACGGTTCAGGTCCATGACCCGCTCATGCGCCCCATCACGGCAAGCTATGGCGTGACCGGCGACGGTGCAGCCATCATCGAGATGGCGCAAGCCAGTGGACTGGCCCTACTGCAGGCCACCGAGCGTAATCCCCTCCAGGCTACCAGCTATGGTACAGGCGAACTCATTGCCGATGCGTTGCGCCGGGGTTGCAAGCGGATGATTGTCGGGCTGGGTGGCAGTGCCACCGTCGATGGTGGACGTGGCATGCTCGAGGCGCTGGGAGCCACGATTGGTGAAGATGTTGTGGACTTGTCGCAGTCGCTGTTGGCTGAATGCGATGTCCCGATCACAATCGCTGGTGATGTTTGCAATCCGCTGTGCGGCCTTGATGGTGCGGCACATGTTTTTGGGCCTCAGAAAGGTGCCACACCGGCCATGGTCGACGAACTGGAGTCGCGCATGAAGCACTGGGCCGCCATCACAGCACAGGCCGTGGGCCACGATTATCGCGACATGCCCGGCGCAGGTGCCGCTGGAGGTCTGGGTTTCGCCCTGTTGGCCTATATGCATGCCACGATGCAGTCGGGCATCGACCTGCTGATGGATTTGATCGACATCGACCATATGCTTGATGGATGCGACCTCGTCATCACGGGCGAGGGCAGTGCTGACCGTCAGACCCTGATGGGCAAATTGCCCAGCGGCATCTTACGCCGTGCCCACAGCCATGGTGTCCCCACCATCCTCATAGCTGGCCGAGTGTCCGACCATCAGTCATTGCTTGACGCAGGTTTTGCCCAAGTTCACTGCGTCAACCCTGCCGACAGCCCCCTCTCCGAGTGCATGCAGCCCGACATTGCCCGCCACCGCTTGGCGCAGTGGGGACGGCGCTTTGTAAACGAGTTTAGAGTTAATAGTTTCTAATAACGGGCAGGTAGGGATGCGCCTTTGGCATGTCCGCCGTCGAGCATCCTGGTAAACTTGGGTCGTTTTGTCTGCTTGATTCAGCTTTGCGATCTAAATCTAATGGGTGCTCGTGATATTTTTTTTGAAAAAAACGATAAAAAATTTGGTAGGTTCAGAAAAAGGTTGTACTTTTGCAGCCGCAATGGGGCACTAGCTCATCTGGTAGAGCGCAACACTGGCAGTGTTGAGGTAAGCGGTTCGAGTCCGCTGTGCTCCACAACGCAACATCGCACTTGACATTGTCAAGTGCGATGTTTTCTTTTTGACGGCTTGCAGCTGGGTTATTCCTCAATTTTCTTGAGCACGACGTTGTCGACATCGCTGGTTGAGAGTGTGAGTTTACCATCTTTCACGGCGTACCCATATACGTTCTCACCGTTGTTGCGTGTCTTGAACATGCTCTGGAACGACTCGCCCAGGAAATCACCGAACATGTCTTTAAAGTCTTGTGCAATGGCCTCGACCGATCCTTCCTCGCCAGCCTCCTGTAGTGCCTTGGCATGCTCGATGGCGTCGTCATCATCTAGTTTGACTCCTACCTCGTCGCTGTTGTAGGTGAGCACGACTTCATCGTCATTGACCTTGTAGGTTCCCGGCACGCTGACGCTGAAGCCCTGGCTGAACTTACCTGCGTCGTCCTCGTCGTTCCACGTTCCCTCATACCACATGGAAAACTCGCCTTGTGTGCTGTCGGCCTGGTTAGGAGTGAAGCGGATAATCATCTCGATGTCGCCATTCTTGCTGGCGATTTTTCCCTCGCCCCACATTCCTGCCAGATCGGCGGGGCTTGTGTTCTGCACGTCACACGCAGTCATCATGGCGACCATGGCCACCACGAATGTCATCCATTGAATAGTCTTCTTCATATTCGCAAATTTTTGTGGTTATTGATTGAAAAATTTAACTTTCTAAGATAGATACTTATCAGTAGTTAAGGGGGTTAGATGTTGTGGCGGTTGTAGGGCACGATGTCGGCAAAGCCCACCACCGAGCCGTCGACACTGCCGGTGGGTTCACGTTGCAAAATTACTACTATTTCTCGTAATGTTATTTGACATTTTTTGCCAAAATGCTTGACATTTTCGGTCAAACGGCAAAAAATGACCATTTTTGTTAGAAATATCCTACTTTTTGTCGGAAATGTCTAATTGATTCAACTTTCTTGTAATCCCCCTAACCCCCTAAAGGGGGAACTTCTGTAGTGGCAGCCACTTTGCACACGCCCCTTCAGGGGGGCTTGGGGGATGTTGCCACTATGCTGTAGGGACGGCGCGGGAGCGCCGTACCTACACCGCCTGGCTGACCTTCCTCCTTTTCAGTTGAAGAGCAAGAAAATGGTGAGGAGGATGGTGAAGATGAGCATGTTGCGGGCGGTTGCGCCCAGCAGTGGGTTGAGGTCCGCTCCGTCGCGGGTTGTGAGACGGTGCCAGGTGATGGTGTGCAGCACTAGATAGACCACCGGGGCGATGAGTGTCCACACCGACACGTTGCCAGCGAGTGCGGCCAGCAGCCACAGCGGTGTGAGCAGGCCCATGGCCACATAGCCGTTGATGAGATAGGCCGCCGCAGCGGGCTTGCGGCCGAAGATGACCACCGATGTGCGCTTGCCGGCCTCGCGGTCGTCGTCGACGTCACGGTAGTTGTTGACCAGCAGCACGTTCACTCCCAGGAATCCTGTGGTCATCGATGCCAGGATGACCAGCGGCTCGATGCGCAATGCCTGTACATAATAGGTGAGCGTGACGGGTATGATGCCGAAGAAGAGGAATACCGCCAGTTCGCCCAGTCCATGGTAGCTGAGTGGATAGGGGCCAGTGCTGTAGGCCAGCGCTCCCAATGCGATAAAGATGCCCACGGGCAAGAGCCACCATCCGCCATAGGGGATGAGGCAGCATCCCACCACTCCGGCAGCAGCCAGTGTGGCAAAGGTGACGATGAGCAGTGTGCGCGGACTGATGTCTCCCTCGGTGACACCTCGGCGTGGTCCCACGCGCCCCACCTTGTCGGCACCGTGCTTGAAGTCATAGTACTCGTTGGCAAAGTTTGACGCCACCTGTGCCAACAGTGCAAAGAGCAGGCACAGCAGTGCGGGCAGCCATGCGAAGCGATGGCTCCAGCATGCCAGTGCTGTGGCGATGACCACGCCCGAGAGCGACACGGGCAGCGTGCGCAGCCGCATGCATTCGATCCAGATCTTGATCTTGTCCATCACTTGCGGGGATTCTGTGGCAGCGGCTGTGCGTAGGAGCGGTTCATGAAGTAGTAGAGGTTGAACAGTCCGTGGTCATAGCCCATGGCGATGGCTGGACCGGCCTCGCTGGTGAAGATGCCATTGCCCTCGAGTACAAATCCTCTGGTTCCCAGTGCGCCCTGGGTCTTGCGCACGATGGTGGGCTCGGTGTCTACACCTGTGTGTGTGAGGTTGAGTGCGATGAGCACGCCCATGACCTTAGCATCCAGGTTGAACGTCGGTGCGGCTCCCTGGGCAGGTACCGATGCCACCTCGTTGTTGAACATATATTGGATGATGAACGGTCCTTGCTGGATGTTGATGAAGTTTGCTCCGACATAGGGTGTGGGGTCGGTGTCGAGCAGGCTGTTCATGTCCATGAGCGTTGTGCCGGGACGTGCTCCACAGCAGTAATCCGGCCCAAAAAGCATCATCATCGATGCCACAGCCAGGTCGGTGTCGATAAATCCTCGTGCTGCGGGTGCTCCATCCAGTCCGCCATGAACATGGACAAACTTGACGTCGCCTACGGCCTTTCCGTTCTGGTCGACGAGGTGGCAGATGGTGTCGTTGATGGCGATGTAGCGTTCGGCGCTGAGGTCGACAAGGCGGTCGAACTGCGGCTTGATGAGCACGTTGTTCTTACTGTCGACCAGTCCCACCTTGTTGTTTTTGGCGACGATGAACAGGTTGGCTGCCGTGCGTGTGTAGTCGTCATATCTTGCGCTGTCGACTGCGCTGTGGTTATCGTTGGGGTTGGGCACCTCCTTGCCGTTGATGTCAAGACACACGATGGTGTCGCCCTTGACTACAGGCAGCACGCCCGAGACGAAGTAGGGCTGAATGAGCTGGTACTGTGCCGACGATGCATTGAACAGTTCCTTTCCGGTCTTGTCGATGACCGTGAAGGTGACGGCGCTGTCGTTGGCCTGGTTGTTGTCCACCACGATGGCCTGGTCACTGTTGAGGAACTCATGGGCTTGAGCATATCGTGCAGCGATGACCGTGTCGCCCTGCTCGTTGATATATCCCCATTGTCCCTGGTCGTTCTGGTATGCCGCCATGCCCCGGGTGAACATGGTGCACTGTGCCACCTCCTTGGGCAGTGTGGCCACCGTTTCGCCTTTTTGGTTGATGACCTCGAGCGGCCCTCCACGTCGGCTGGCGATTGCCAATCCGTTGGCTCCGAACGATGTGGCGCTGCCATAGTGTGCGTCATTGATGGGCTTCTTGGGGTTGCTGATGTTGTAGTAGTCAAACGTTCCGTCATCATTCATGACATAGTACATGCCGTCGACCACCGCGCTGGGCGTGATGTCGTAGGCATCCTTGACCACGAGCTTGCCCGTGTTGACGTCGATGATGCTCCACTTCTGCGAACCCACCAGTTGTATGGGCAGGTAGTCGGTCTGATAGGGATAGTTGCTCTCTTGCTTGCAGCCCGTCATCAGGACAGCCACGCAGCACAATGCTGTTATCGCTTGTAATGTCTTCATTGCAGTTGTCATAGTTATGAAACTGCAAAGGTACAATTTTTTTTAGACTTTAGACGCTAGACGTTAGATTTTAGCCTTTTAAAAAGCTTTCCGCTTTTTGCCTTTTGCTATTTAAAAGCCTTTGCCTTTTGCTTTTAGAGAGGGCAGCCAAATCTCGTGCCAACGAGCGCAGAGCCGAGCTCGCTCGAGCTTTGCCGAGTGCAGCCGAGGTTATCCAAATCTCGTGCCAACGCGCGCAGAGCCGAGGTTACTCGAGCTATGAGTGCAGCCGAGATTATCTAAACAGCCAAAAGAGGGCAAGCCGCATGTGTGGCTCGCCCTCTATTGTGTTGTGCAATGATTGTTACTTGATGACCTTGTGTGCCGTGCCATCGCTCATGCGGACGATGTTGACACCGCTGAAGGGTGTGTCGCTCTGCTGGCCGGCCAGGTTATAGTAGGCCACAGGTGTGGCCTGTGTGGTGTTGATGTCGCTGACACCGGTAGCTGTAGCCTGCTCGTAGGTTACGACAAAGTTGTCGATGAGCAAGACATAGGTCTTCTGTGTTCCGGTGATTTGTCCGGCACCGATAGTCGAGACAGTGAGTAGCGGTGTCTCTCCAGTCCAGTTGCAGTATTCGGCATAGCGATTGCCCTCCTGCCAGTACTCGTCCTCAAATGTTCCGCTGTCGAATGCAATCTTGTCGACCTGCGCCGGGGTGGTGTATTTGAACCTGACTGCAGTAATAGTGTACCCATCTTCAACGCCAATGCTGAATGACTGAATGCCATTGGCTGCTGTCGAGAGCATGTGCAGGTACTGGTCGCCCTCGTCATCGTTAGTGATGCGTATGGCTTGTGTGAGTGGTGTGACAGTGACTCCGTCGACAGTGACAGGTGTGTTGAAGCTCACATAAGAGTCGCTGCCCGGTGCAGTCAGTCCCATGGCCTGCACGCCAGCGCGTGTTGTGAAGTCGAATGTCACATCGTTAGCCCATGCCTGTGTGGCGATGAGGGCGACAAGTGCGAGAGATAAAAAATGTTTCATAGGTCAAAAGTGGTGTTAATCTGACGATGTGTTGTGCTGAGCGCCGGTCACAACCATCGTCCAGCAAGTTTAAAGGTGTTGTGCTAAGCAAATGCGCTCGTTTTGCTTATATTTCTCCACAAAATTAGCTATTATCTTCATATAATGACATAAAATTCAACGATGTGGCGTAATTTTATAGTAAAAAACACTTTGGTTATCAAAAATGGTAGTTGTTTATTAATCAGGCGTTTGTTTTTAGTGCTGGAAAATCTGCAGTTGGTTGAAAATTTGGTTTAATGGCTTGTGATTGTTGTGTTAGTTGTCTACTTTTGTAGCTAATAAAATTCAAACGATTGATTAAGATGAATAGATTACTGACATTGATAGTCCTGCTCGTCACGACGGCACATGCCTGGTCTGCGGGCGAGTATGCTCATGGCTTTGCGGGTGGTACCGGCACGGAAGCCGACCCTTACCAGATAGCGACGCTGACGCACTTGTCGAACCTGGCTTTCTGGTCGCAACAGTCGACTGACTTTGGTGGCACCTATTTTGTGATGACTGCTGATATTTCGTTCAGTGGCTTTGACTCTTATAACATGGTTTGGGGCATCGGTTTCGGCAATCGCCAGTTCAATGGCTCGTTTGACGGTCAGGGGCACAAACTGATGGATGTGACCACGGCATCGCCAATGTTTATCTATGTGGGTCAGCATGGTGTGGTCAAGAATCTGACCATCGACGGTGTGACTGCCAAGGGCGGTGCGATGCTCATCTATGAGACCGGTCCTCTGGCCGACCATGTGGCAGGCCTTGTCGAGAACTGCCATGTGACGGGCATCAGTCATGATTATGCAAGTACGGGTCAGACCAACTATGCAAGCGGCATGGTGGGTTACCTGACCCAGACAGGCGTGGTGCGCGATTGCAGCACGTCAGGCTCGGCCACGGTTGCTTGCGGCTATGGCGGCATTGTGGGCAAGAACTATAGTGGTCTGGTTACAGGTTGTCGCAGCGACATGGTCATCACCATAGTTCGCGGCTCAATTGCCGTTGGCGGCATCGGCGGTCTGGCGCAAAGCTATAATAATGGGGCAACCCCAAACTTTGAGAACTGCGAGTTTGTAGGCCAGATCAAGCAAAGACAACTGTATGACGGCAACAAGGCGGGTGGCATCTGTGGTGACGGCACGGTTGTGAACATAACGCGTTGTGTCAACCGTGGCACACTGATTTCGACAGGTTTCAGCGGTGGCATCGCAGGTGTCACCAGCGGTGGTTCGCGTTTCAGTGAGTGCTACAACATGGGTTTGTTACAAGATTATTTTATGTCTCAAGGGCAGCGCACGGCGAGCTATGGCATGAGCGACTATGTAGCTGGCATTGCCGGCCAAATTAGCGGTGGCACCATCGAGCGCTGCTTCAATGGTGGGACGCTGCAGTCGGTGCGTGGCGCCGGAGGACTCATCGGTTCGGTCGGTTCGGGATTGGGGGCCGAGTGCCTCATCACCGACTGCTATAATGCCGGTCTGATCGACGCGCCCAATGTGTGGAAGACCGGCAACACCACCATCCAGAAGGCTGGTGGCCTGGTGGCCGAGTTTGCCAACGTCTATGACCTCACCATCACCCACTGCCTGAGCCTGGGCACACTGGCCAATGCCGTGGCCGCCCGTGGCAGCGACTGCGAGTATCTGGGCTATGACCTGTCGCCTGCCGACATCTTGCTGGAGGGCAACTACTATGACAACCAGGTAGTGGGCAACACCTCGCAGCAAGGCGGGCTGAGCACTGCGCAACTCACCAGCGGCGAGACTCTCGACGGCCTGGACCCCGAGGTATGGCTGTTTGAGGCGGGCTTCTATCCTCGCCTGCGCTGCCACGCCGATGCACCGGCGTCGCAATTGTGCGCCGTTCCCTACTTCCTGGCTGCGAGCGACACACACACCAAGGTCAAGAACGACTTTACGGTGAGCGACGGCCATGGCGTGAGCTGGGTGCTGAGCCAGAGTGCACAGGCCACCCTGGATGGCACCACGGTGCACGTCACCTGTGGCGACCAGAGTCAGGTGGTGACATTGGCGTCGAACTTGGAGGGCATGACTCACGAGAGCCAGATAACGGTCTATCCCACCCTGTTTGCGGGCAGTGGCACGGCCGATGACCCATACGTGATAGAAGACTATGCCGACATGGTGCGTCTGAGCCGTGCGACCAACGAGGATGGACTCACCTTTGACGGCGACTACTTGCAGCTGGCCTGTGACATCGACATGCAGGGTCACAGCGACTTCGGGCTGATGAGCTTGACCGAGGCGACCCCCTTCCTGGGCACCCTCGATGGCAATGGCCATGCGCTGAGGGGCTTCTATATGCGCAACGACCTGACGCAGACCCAGAATGCCGGCTTGTTTGGCTATGTGGGTGAACGTGGTGTGATCAAGAATCTGGTCATTGCCGAGGATGGTGACCTGGGCCTGTATCTGGGCGGTGGCACCATCGCAGCGATGTTGCAGGGCACCATCGAGCATGTGCTTGTACTGCCGCGCACCATCCACAGTGCCGCCGGTGCGGGTAACTTTGGCGGCATCGTGTGCTCCATCGAGCCCAGTGGCCGTGTCATTGACTGCTATGTGGGGTCGGACATCTCGCTCTCCGGTGCGGCAAACTATGTGGCCGGCATCGCCCGCTATAACTATGGTGTGGTTGACGGATGCCAGTTTGCGGGCAACATTGGCGGCGAGGCGGCCAGTTACGTTGGCGGCCTGGTGGTTGAGCACTATGGCAGCATCAACGACTGTCTGTCGTCGGGCTTTGTCACCGGCAACGCCTATGTGGGTGGAGTGACTTCGCGCTGCCTCAACCTGGGCATGACCGAGCCGTCGATCACCAACACCTTGTCCACTGGGCAGGTGACTTATAGCACGCAGGTCGACTATGCCGGAGCCGTGACGGGCCAGATCAGCGGCACCTGCGACCATGTGTGGTATGACCGTCAGATTGGCTTGCTTGACAATGTGCGTGTGGCCGGCATCTCGGGCAAACTCACGCGCGAGATCATCACTGGGTGGAACGGCGGGAGCAAATGGACGGCCGATGGGGCGACCTATCCACGCCTGGCTCTGTTTGCCGACCAGCCCCTGTCGGTATTTTATAGTTTCCCTGTCACCTTTGCCGATGGCGAGAACCGTGGCGACCTCATCACCAGTGCCACAGTCTATGCCGCCCCCGGGCTGACATCGACGCTCGACGGCGGCGACGACTTCGACTTGCGTTCGGGCACACTCACAGCCCGTGCGCGCTCGTCCTACAGCGACGACATCCTTGTCCAGACCTACGATGGCTTTACTCGTCGGCTGGTCATCGGTTCCTACGGGCAGATGTTGTCGCAAGGCGATGGCACGGCATCCAGTCCCTGGGTCATCGGCAGCGAGGCCGACCTGGCCAAGCTGGTCGCCGA
>Ga0310695_10014651_pt1 | contig 10562 bp, 7 predicted proteins | sample RumenRJG_04DNA_FD_203882 | JGI IMG/M metagenome (GOLD analysis project Ga0310695, IMG submission 203882) | Bovine rumen microbial communities from Lethbridge, Alberta, Canada - RJG_04 (v2) (version 2) | ecosystem: Host-associated > Mammals > Digestive system > Stomach > Rumen | place: Canada... | reverse complement strand
GAGCACAGGGAGAACGTGGATTATCTTCCGGGCGTTCCTCTGTCAGACAACATCCAGATGGCTTACACCAGCGAGGAGGCGCTGAAGGATGCGGATATCGTACTGTTTTCTGCGCCGGCGCAGCACTTCAGGAGCGCTCTCGATTCCGCGAAGGACTTCATCAAAGAAGACGTTCTGGTAATCGATGTCGCAAAGGGCATAGAGAAGGGCACTCACAAGAGGATGTCTGAAATCGCCGAAGAAGTTATGGGCAAGGACTTCCTGAACAGATACGTCGTACTCTCAGGACCGTCCCACGCAGAGGAGGTCGGACGCAGACTTCCTACAACAGTAGCGACTGCTTCGGACAATCCGGAAGCCGCAAAGGCAATACAGGACCTCTTCATCACCGACCGCTTCCGCGTCTACACGACTGACGACGTGGTGGGCGTTGAGCTTGGCGGCGCGCTGAAGAACATCATCGCACTGGGCGCAGGCATATCCGACGGCATGGGCTTTGGAGATAACGCAAAGGCAGCCCTTATGACGAGAGGTCTCGCTGAGATCACGCGCCTCGGTCTGAAACTGGGCGCAAGGCCTGAAACCTTCGCCGGCCTGACAGGTACGGGCGACCTTATCGTTACCTGCACAAGCATGCACTCCCGTAACCGCCGCTGCGGAATCCTCATGGGAGAGGGCATGAGTCCTGAAGACGCCATCGCCAAGGTAGGAATGGTTGTTGAGGGAATGTTCACAGCGGAAGCGGCTTATGAGCTTGCGAAGATCGCGGGCGTTGAGATGCCGATCACCGAGGCTATATATAAGGTAACAAAGGGAGAAATAACTGCTCCGAAGGCCCTTGAGTCACTCATGGGAAGGAGCAGGAAGGCGGAGTTTTGAGAATATTTCGCCTGACATAAGTTAAATATTTGTCAAACCGTATCTTTTGTATTATAATGTACTAGTCATCTTTGGGAAAATCCAAGTGGGGCATCTTAGTTTTATCTATTATTATTGGATTAGGCTGGTATAATGACCACAAGTAGAAGGCTAGTTGTTTTTTTACTGTCGTTAGCGCTGGCGTTAACGACTTTTTGTTTATTTACTGGAAACTGGTTTGCGGGCGAAGCGGACCAGGACACTTTAGGTGCGGACATTACATCAGATAATACTGGTTCCGATGATGGCAAATACGCCAATACATGCTGAATCTTATTTCGGTGTGTATTGGCGTTTTTTTGAGAAGGTAGATTTTCAGGATTGGAAGGTTACGACATGAAAGCAATGAAGACATTAGTTGTCATCGCATTATCAGTATGCATGGTGTTCACCATGATGCCTTTAGGCAGCATACAGGCAATGGCGATCGATGAACCGCAGCAGACTGTTGAAGGAGAGTCACCGGATGGATCTGCAGGAACACAGACCGAGCCTGCCGGGGAACAGGCGAAGGATGAGGATTCTGATGTTTCGGAAGAACCAGCCGACGGGGCGAAACAGGACAGCACCGGAACAGATGCGGACAAGACAGACGATGCAGATGCGGACAAGACAGACGCGGAGGATGTTGATGGTGATTCAGAATATCAGGACATCAGCGTAACGCTGAAGGATAAGGCAGAAGGCAAGAAACTCCCTGCGGATAAGGAACACGAAGTAACGGTGTCAGCTGTTAATCCGAATGAAGAAGGCGATGCATTAGTGCGCCTTTATTTCTGGGACTACGATAAAGATTTCTTTGACAAAGATAAGAAAGATAAAGTCAAAGAGATCTGCGACAGGGTCACCGTTAAGGATCTGAAAGATGATGATACCATCACTTTAGATAATGAAACGAAGGACGCAGATAAAGTCAAGGCAGAACTCGTAACTGAAAAGGCTAAGCCGAACTCCGATGAAAAAGTTCGGTATCTTGAATTCACGATTCCTTCCAATTCTAAGTACAAATTTGACGTTCCATTAGCGCCTGAAGAGAAATATATAGAAGAAATAACCGCATCAGAGGATGCAGAGTCTTTGCATATGATTATTGAGCCGACCGTTGTTGATCAGGATGAAGATAGCGATTCAGTTGGGAGAACTGTTGACATCGAGTGGCAGGCATCGGTGACAGTTGAGGCAGATACTGCGTCTGAGTCGACCGATCACGCGGCAGAGTTGACCGATCAGGCGGCTGAGAATGTGACAGTATTCGCAAAGGCCATTCTGAGAGCAGCAGGTATCAAAGGCCCGGCGACGGATATAGAACAACTTGACATAAACATAATGAACGGTTCAGGTGAGTTGGGAGATGACGTTTATACGTTCACGCCAGAAAAAAACAGTGCAGGAACTCAGTTTATTACATACACAGTAACTGCGAAACTTTCAGGATCAGAGTCGCATGCACCGGGTACGATTGAATTTAGAATTCCTGGCACTTTGTTTGTCGGAAGAACTGGAAACTCTGCAACACACAGTGTGGACCTACCGGTACCCCCTGCCAGTAATCCGGGAACTAGTACTTACGTTTATCGATATGATAAAACTACAGATGAATATGTGATAACAAATGTCCGTGAGGCTGAAGGCGGACATGAGGCGGTTTTCAATATTCGGTACAATATGAATGCTCCATCGGAGATAATAAGCGGGTCGACTACGTCCGGTTTTTCTGTAAAACTAAATGTTACTGAAAAAAGCGGTGAAGTTGTAACCAAAGAAGCCTCATCACCGGATCTCAAAGTAATAACATCCTCAAAGTTGGGAGCAGTCAATAAATATGGGCCTGAATTTTATCAGAAGTACCCTAGTGGATGGGGAACGCCATCCGCAGCAGATGCAGATAACAATGGAGACGGATGGTCTGATGATTATTTCTACGTCACATATAAACTTCGCCTGACAGAAAGCAAGCCGGGGACAAATACGGAGCCTTACACGCTTAAATTTACCGACAATCCGGATGCTGCAACGCATGGCGAAGTAGTTGGATACAAAAGAGGAAGTTATCATTGGGCCGATTCGCAGTATGGTTCAATGGGGGGATTTCAGAAAAATCCGGTCGTAATTCAAAGATCATACCCAAGCTGGATTTCCGATCCACAATTCCATTTTTATGATGGCAATTCTTTGCATCAGTTCGTACATGTTCTCGTCAGATATCCAAGGAGTGAGATAAGCAATCTCAAGGCAGGTCAGTCAAAAACTTTTGTGAACTATTTTACTGCTGATTTTAACACATGGGATAACGGCACGACGGATTCAAAGACTGCAAGCTGTTCGTTCAGATACGATGCTCCGCAGGATTTTTACGTGCCCGGCGGAACTCGTGATTTGAGAAAAGGTCCAACGAACTTTGAATGGTATTATGGTTATGCGGACATTTTGGAAAAAGGGAATAATAAGAACATAAAGTATTTCAGCAACAGTGCGACAGTACAGAATTACGCATATACTTATGAAGAACCTGCGGATCTTACAAAATATGATAGCGATCCGGAAAAAGCGAGGGCACTCGCCAAGAAGGATCCTGCTAACTATGGAAAAAAACCTGTGCAATTTGAGCTGATTGATGATATGACTTTTTATGATACTGGTGAGAGCAGCGATAGAAATGTGGTTAATCCGTATCAGAACAAGCTGCAACCCGGTGACTATCAGTTCACAAGGATAAAAATGAATGGGTACAGCAGATCCAAATGGGTATTTAACAGGGATACCGGGAAATGGGTTGGAAGCGGTGATAATGATCTGTCCCATTACACAAATCTTACTGTATGGACGCAAGACAGTTCCGGAAATTGGTCTGAATTCTGCAAGGCAATAAAAAATAACAAAGGGGAAGCAGTTCTTTTGTTAGAAGATGGAACCACGTCAAAAGACTATGTCGAGCTTCCAGCAGGAACGGTTGGCGTTAAAATGACCGGCGAATCTACAGCCTACAGCACAACCATTGGTTATTATGTAGAAATGGAAATGCTTGCGTCTGAGCATGTGAAGCAAGTAGCTGCTGACAGAAGCTATAAGGCAGGAAGTATAAATAGCGGACCGGTCTATGGCAATTTCGTACGCAATGTTAACACGCTGGTCGTCAAAAACCACAAAGGGGCATTGATTAACACACCTGCAGTAAGGCCTAAAGATTACGAGAAGGAAAGATGGTCAAATTATGCATTTAATACGCATGATGCGCAGCTTTATGGAAACGGAACTAAGTTACACCATGCTGAAGGCGAAAAACTTTTGGCACACATTCCTACAACCAGCTATATGTATAAATACAGCGATGTAGAGAATCAGGTTCAATTCCAGAGAGTAAAAATTGACTATAGAACAACGGTTGCGGAATCCGCATACTATGAAGGAGATGCGGGAAACAATGCACAGTTGATTAATGACGGTGTGTTTAATCCTCAGCAGGAAGGAACATTCTATGATCTTCTGCCGCCAGGAGTAGATTTAGACGAAAATACCATTCGGGCATATCCTGCATATAACACTTATCGGTGGAAAGAGAACCAGGGTTTCACAGAACGTGAATATGGAAACGCGTGGGATGAGATACCTAAGGACATTTATGAATACGACCTGACGGAAAACTGGAGAGGTACCGGAAGGACTCTTTTGACGATCCACCTGAAAATTCCTGAAGGTAAAATTAATGCTCCATATAAGAATGGATATAGGGAACATAGCAGCGGATCACTCTACTACGTCCAGAGCGGTTTCCAGGTTAAGTACTCTGTTTACTATGACTACAACGAGATCCAGGATTATGGCGTTGATCTTAGGAACTCTATAGGATATGAAACGGGAAATGCGTCTATCGAAGCAGGGAAACCTGACAATGGCGGATCAATAAAAGATGCGAAACTTTTCAAAGACGTGAATAACGATTCATTGTCAGGGGAAGGCGCACCTAACACATTCCTTTATGCAGAAAAAGAAGACCATCTGAATGTCGTGACAGCAACATCTCTGGATCTAACAAAATCCGTCACATGTCCTGATGTTTCAGATTGGAGAAGCGGACATGACGGCTCTGTTCTCGTGCCATCAGATGGAGAGTATTCTTACCAGATAAGATTTGGTGCTTCTGCTGGCTCGGAGGCCTCAAATATCATAGTTTATGATTCCCTGGAGAATTACCGAAAGAACGAAGATGAGACTCAGTGGAAAGGGACACTTACAGGCTTTGACATGAGCCAACTGGTTCGGCGTGGGATAGATTATGTGGTCTACTATAGTACCGCACCTGAGCTTGCTGTTCCTTCAAATTTGGATAATAGTGACTATCGTGATATTTCAGACACCAGATACTGGTCAACCGTCAAGCCGTCTGATCCTTCTGAAATCACAGCTATCGCAGTGGACATGCGCAAGGACACAGAAGGCGGGAATTATGTTCTGGGAGAACAGCAGGTCATTAAATTTGAAGTTAAGATGAAAGCACCGTCTGACGTTCTTGACCTCGAGAAAAAGGGCGCACATGCGTACAACAACGTTTATTTGAGCAACTCGTTAAAAGATAAGAAAAACGGTAAAGCTGAGGATTTCGTTGTTCACATGAACTACACGCAGGTGGGCGTTTACGGCGAAAATTTGGATATTGATAAATCATCAGTGGTGGAGAGTGGTACAGAGGAAGAACCTGCAGCCATCAAATACCAGGAGACTGTAACTTATGATGTTACATTAATCAACAAGACACCGTCGGTAACTAGTAAAAATGTTGTAATAAAAGATCAGTTCCCTGACTACATGGATGTTGACACTTCAGAAATAAAAGTCTGGTATGAGTCAAAAGGCAAGGAATCAGCCGTACTTATCGATGAAGATGAGAACACACAGGTATCGCTCAAAGATGGGAATCTAATTTTCAACATAAAGGAAATAAAGGGTGGAGAAAAGATTCACTTCATGATTCCGGGAACAGCAACACGCTACAATACCGTTTATCACAATCAGGCAAAAATTACAGAGGTCGACGGTACAAAAGTAGAGATAGAAGCTCCGGATACGTGGCATAAGACACCAATGCCTGCGATTGAAATAAGCAAATCTCTAGACGGCTATTACGATGGGGGCGCTAACTCAGACGTGACAATGGCATTTGAGATAAAGGCTGAAAACAAGAAGACAGGCGAAACCCAAACCAGATATGCTGGATTGAACTTTAAGAAAGGCGAGAATCTGGAAAAGAAGGTGATGGTCAAGAATCTTGAATTTGATCCGGCGGATACGGACAAATGGACCGTGACAGTCAAAGAAGTATACAGTAGCAACTATAGTGGAACAATCACAGATGAACTAAAATACGATCCGGATCGAGATATTTGGACTGTTAAGTTCAGCAATACCCATAAAAATACGCCGCATGAAGGAAGCGGAATAGTGAACCGTTACGAAGACGGCAAATACGTCAAATCAGAAGACGTGACACCACCGCCGAAAGATAAGAACTAAGGACAGGAGGGCAAGGCATGATGAAGAAACGAACGAAAACCGTAATACTGACAGCAGCGCTGCTCCTGATCCTTACAGCTGGGATCGGATTCACGAGCGCGTACTTCACAGACTATGAGAGCGCCCGCGGCGGAGCTGTGATCGACCTGGGCGGTCAGACGGAGCTGACAGAGATAGTCAATGAAGGCAACAAGACAGTCAGCATCAGCAACACCGGAGACACAGACATGATCGTACGTGTCATGATCTACGGAGACACCGGGCGGATCTCAAACGTCACAGGAGACGGCTGGAACAAGGGCGCCGATGGAGCGTACTACTATAACAAGGTGCTGCATAAGGGCGAAAGCACAGGCACGCTTACCGTAAACGTTCGTACAGGAAGCAGCGACACGGACGATTTCGAGGTTATCGTGGTACATGAAGGAAGCCGGGCGGTCTATGACGGAACAGCTGATCCTGAAGCGACAGTACAGAAACTGGTGGCGCCTGAAGGCTGGAACGCGGACGAAGTATCGAAGATAAGCGCAGAGTAAAGGAGGCAGGGCATGAAGATAAAAGACAGAATGTCAAAGAAGACGATGGCCCTGCTCGCGGCAGGGATACTGCTGATAGCGGGGAGCGGCGTCATGGGAACGAAAGCTAGCCTCTCTGTATTCAGCGAGGACTATACGGCGGAGTTTTACCTGAATCACCTTCAGGTGCACCTTCTGGAGAACGGCGAGGATGTGTGCGGAGAAAACAACACTCTCGATGGGAGCACTAAGGTAACTGGCGCGCTTGCGACGAAGCTGGGCTATGCGAACGGAAGCGATGGAGAGGTCCTGGGCAAAGTGGAACCCGGGAAGGTATACAGAGAAGAGATCGCAGCCAGAAACGGCCAGGACATACCGCAGTATGTGAGGATGACAGTGAGAAAATACTGGGCTGAAACAGACGGCAAGGGGAATGTCAAGAAGGACAATGAAGGAAACCCCGTCAAGACTACAGTTCTCTCGCCTGATCAGATCCGCCTGACCTACGGGAAGGACGATTCTACGAAAAAGGCTAGAGACGAATACAACGCCGGGGCGTGGGCGATCAATCCTGATGAGTCAACGACTGAGAGCAGCACCTACTATCTGAAGCAGGCGCTCGACGGCGGTGCGGACAGCGCGAAACTGTTTGACAGAGTCATGATAGACGGCGCTGTGGCAAAGGCCGGAAGCGTGAAAACGACCGAAGAAAACGGCAAGACCATCTACACATACAAGTATGATTACGACGGATACGCCTTCTTCATAGAGGCGGATGTGCAGGCGATCCAGACACACAACGCGCAGGATGCGATCCACAGCCAGTGGGGCGTATATAACGTGAGCGTAAGCGGCGGACAGCTGTCCGTAGGAAACTAGGGAGGTGGCGAGATGAAGATACTGAAGAAGATAAGCATCATGACCATCGCCCTTATAACAGCGGTGTTCATGACAGGGACCTGCGTGAGTGCGCAGAGCAGCAATATTGACGGGAGCTGCTACTTCGACGGAAGCAGGATCGTATCCGACTTCGATTCGGGAGTAGTAGCGACGGCAATAACGGACCTGCAGCCCGGGGATGACGTGACATTCACAGTGAAGTACACTAATGAATTCGAAGAATCCACTGACTGGTACATGTCCAATAAAGTGCTCCAGACACTGGAGAAAGCGAACAACGCGAAAAAAGTCAAAGGAACGGGACAAGCCGAGAACGGCGGATACACCTACCAGCTGATCCATACGGACAACAACGGGAACAGCAACGTGCTGTTCGACAACAGCAAGGTCGGAGGCGAAGCGAAGCCGCTCAACATGCAGGGACTGGAGCAGGCGACCAACGCTCTCGATGAATGGTTCTACATACAGACCCTTGCTAAAGGCGAGTCGGGAGTCGTTACACTGAAGGTTGCCTTTGAAGGCGAGACGGAAGTAAACGACTACATGGACACCAAGGGAGAAGTGATGATCAAGTTCGCCGTGGAGCTGACTCCTAAGACAGCGGCCAAGACGAAACACTACAAAGGCAACGGCGTTGCTACGGGAGACAGCGCGAACCTGTGGCCGTGGATACTGGCCATGCTGGCTGCCGGACTGCTGCTTTTGCTGCTGGCGCTGAGAAGCCGCAGAAAGGACGACGAAGCGCAGAGGGGAGGCGATGAGGTATGAGGAACATGAAAACTATGATCAGAGTATCCGTCATAGCCTTTGCGATGATCTTTACAGCGGGATTTTTAGGTGTTTACGGAACGATGAGCATACCGGCCGCTGACAAGGCGTACGCCGATGATGAAGGATACACCTATACCGTGACCATATATTCCGGTAAGGAAGGATACTTCGACGGGAACAAAAGCAAGCATTCCACGAAACTGACCGTATCAAACGGGACTCCGATCACCATCGACATGGATAAACTGGATCTGACCATCATAGATCCTGATGGCATGGATAATCTGGATCTGACCATCATAGATCCTGATAAATACTATCCGCGGGGCCTCAAGCGCGCAGGCCACGACAACGATGAAGCATATCAGTCCTACACCTTCAAGGTGACGAAGGATGAAGCATTCACTGTTGCCTACGGCATGGAGGGCGGCATGGTCAAGTATACCGTGCGTTATGTGGATGATAGCGGAAATACGCTGATCTCCGCGAAGGAATACTACGGGATGCCGGGAGACAAGCCTGTAGTATCCTGCAAGTATGTCGAGGGATTCATCCCTAACGCCCTGAACATCACAAAGAGGCTTACGGCGGATGCGTCGCAGAACGTTTTCACATTCACATATTCCAGAAACCAGGGCGTTTTGACCGATGAGGGCGAAGTAGTCGATGATGGCCAGAACGGAGCAAACGGCAATGCAGCTAATGCCAACGCGGCTGCAAATGCGCCTGGTGCTTATGTAGCGGGCAACGCAAATGACGGCAACAACAGACCGGCGAACCTCGTGGATCTCGACGACAACGAACCGCCACTTGCGTCTGTAGATAAAGACAAGGACGGCGGACTGAGCGGAGCCACGATGGGTCTGATCGGCATAGTGGTAGCCGGCATACTCATAGCGCTCGGACTACTGTACCTCATACTCAGAAGAAGAGGGGAAGAGGAAGAGTAACTGAATTGACTAAAGTGCGAACTCCGGAGATGTGGCTCCGGAGTTCGTTTTTGTTTTGATATCATTTGGAATAAATCTAAGTACCCAAAATAGAAGTGAAAACTATTCTCACTTGCTCATACGTCTCGCGACCTCGCACAGCAGGAACCCGCCGAGAATAATGGCGAGCATGGCGATTTTGCCCATGAGAGTTCCCAGAGGCACGAGCAGGCGGCCAAGAACCGGAATGCAAAGAACAACTTTGCCGACTACATTTACATAATCAACAGGGGTGATGTCATTGGCAGCATTGGCATCACCTTTTGTTATGATCTGATATGAATCGGTATGGTTTTCAACAACCCTATGGGTAACAGGGATTGAATTTCTCCCATCATAAAAAATGATGACATCACCGACGGATAGAGTATCCGGCTCGGTTGCTTTTGCACATACAAGAGAGCCGACAGGAATCGACGGCTCCATGCTGCCTGTCAGAACGGTATAGGAATTAATACCAAAGAACTTCGGTACGATGAGTGAAAGGCAGAGTACAATCACGATTACGATGATCGCCGTGCCTATGAAATTTAGAACCGCAGCAGCCGGTGATTTTTTTTTGCCTTCCGTCATGATGATGCCCCTTTTGCAGAATAACAGCATCTGCTTTTGACAAGTTATTACTTCAGCGTGAGTATACCAAGACTGACAAAAAAACACAACAGGTGGGTCAGGAACCCGCCGTGACGGCGCCTATCTTAAAATACTGTTAGAAACCACATATGGCGCTTTTTCTTTGCTATAATCCAACATATATATACAGATTATGTAAAGTGGGCCAAGTGTAGGACCACTACATGTTGATTGCACAATCGATAGGAAATCATTTGTGAGGAGAAACAATGGAGAAGAACTTAGCTAAGACGTACGATCCTAAAGATTTCGAAGACAGAATATATGAGGCGTGGGAAGAGAGCGGCGCTTTCAGAGCGGACAGAGATCCGGACAAGAAGCCGTTCAC
>Ga0310695_10014649_pt1 | contig 10563 bp, 9 predicted proteins | sample RumenRJG_04DNA_FD_203882 | JGI IMG/M metagenome (GOLD analysis project Ga0310695, IMG submission 203882) | Bovine rumen microbial communities from Lethbridge, Alberta, Canada - RJG_04 (v2) (version 2) | ecosystem: Host-associated > Mammals > Digestive system > Stomach > Rumen | place: Canada... | reverse complement strand
TGCGTCCCTGCTCTTCAAGTGAAGCCTTGTTTTCTCCGTAGAGTCGGAGCGAGGGGAGTAGGGGCTTGATGTCGAATGATTGCAGAATCTTTTCTACATCGTCAAAATGGTCTGGCCTTCCAGACTTGGCTGCGCCAAAAAACAATTCCGCAATGGTTATATCCGTTACGAAACAGTTTTCTTCGCCAACGGCCTCTACTTTGTCAAGCACCCGGTTGTTGTGCTTGATAATTTCAATGCAGATATCTGTATCAAGTAGATATTGTGTCATCGTCTTACCAGCTATTTACAACTCTTCCCTTATATTCGTGGTCTCTCAGGTTGTCAGCATTCACATCGGTCCAGTCGCCCTTGAAGCAGGTACGCAGGTTTGGGCGTATGCGTTTCCGATCAGCGTTGTCGCGCATGGAACTTGACAGCTTGGCTATCAGGTCGAGTTTGTCACTATTGCTCAGTGATGACAACACCACCATATACATATCTGTAATACTCCTTGTCGTAATCATAATTAGGTATATTAGCTCCTTGTTATACATGCATGGTGCAAATTTACAACAAATTCTGCAAATTAGCAAATATTACATGCGAAAAATGTCCTTATTTTAGAATAAAACGCCTTTTTTGTTTGATGATGGATAGTTTACTATGGCAGACGGACCGTCAGTTTGGCGGGCAGGGCATAGGCAGGGTCATTGCGCTCATAGAGCGTTTCACGCATGGTGGAGAGCTGGCGTCTGACCCGCTGGCTGTGGATGAGGTGTCCTTTGTAGAAAATGTGGATAGGATGGTCGAGGTTCATCGTCACGTCGTTGAGCAGGAAGGTAATCTCGCGGCAGTCAGAGTGGTCGATATAGATCCGGTTGCCTTCGTTGTGCACGATGATGGTCTTGCCGGCACCTATCTCGAGGTTGGAGACGTGGAGCCAGTAGAAGTCGTTGCGCAGCACGTCGTTGTCCTGCCGCCACACAATCCGGGTGGGGTAGGGGTCGCGCTGGTATTGCGTCATCCAGGCGATGGCAGCCGTGTCGGCCCGCATCATCCAGTGGCCCATGCCCTTCATCACGTGCGTCTCGTGGATATAGCCCTTTCTGTCGGCCTTCTGCAGCTCGTCCAGCTCAAGGCCTCGCTGAGCATCGAGCGTGTTGCGGTTGTAGGCCGAATCGAGCTCGCCCACCCATATCATGAAGGGCAGGTTGCGGAGGTTCAGCAGACTGACGTCGCCAGGATGGCCAGCCATCATCGAGGCTGCCGCCCACGAGTCGGCCATGCGGGGAGCCATGCGCCACGTGCCGTCGCCGCCAGCAGAGTAGCCCGTGAGGTATACCTTGTCGGGATTGACGCCCTCGAAGGCCACCGCCATCGTGATGAGCCTGCGGAAGAGTTCGTCGATGCCGGGCTTGAACCACATGTTCCACTCGTCCCACGGCGCGCGCGGTGCCACATAGAGTCCTTCCTGCGGACGGTAGAGATGCTTCTGGTTGTCCCACTGCTGGTCGTTCACCCAATGGTAGGTGCCGCCACCGCCGTGCATCGAGATGAACATGCTCCTTTCGCCCATCGGTGCGTTGCCGTAGATCAGCTTCCATACGGGCATCCTGAGCGTGTCGTGGCGGATGATGAAGTCGCGGTATTCGCTGCGCAGCTCGTCGCGCATGTCGGCTTTCCATTGTTCCACGAGGGCCGTCTTGGCCCGTTGGGCTTCCTCTCGGCTGAGCTTCTTCTCGCCGGCCTGTGCTGTCAGGAGCGACAGGCTCAACAGCAGCAGGGTGTAAATCTGTTTCTTCTTCATACGTTCTATGGTTGTAAACGGGTTTCAAAGTTACGAATTATTTTCTTGTTACGCACAGCCGCCCTTCATTATTTAACTTTATTTATTCCTGTTTCCATGTTTTTCTGTTTTCTTTTCAACAAGAATTCGGCTGCTATGAATCGGGATTTGTAATTCCAAAAGCTCAACACCTCACCAAAATGCCCGGAATCCCTTTATCCATGCAGGGTTTGGATGGTGAGGTGTTCGTCGAACACCCCACCAGACATCTCACCAAACACCTCACCATCTTGGGAACCCCTCCCAGCCTCCCCAAAGGGGAGGAGCCCCAAGTGGCACATGTAGGAGGCGACGCATCCTTGCGTCGCAACAGCACATAAAAAGCAATGAATGGTGGGGTCTCTGGTGAGGTGTATGGTGAGATGATAAAGAAACACCTCACCATCGGAAAGGCCGATAAACAGGGCGATTCAGTGCAATTTGGTGAGGTGTTGCCCCTTTTTCAGCAAGACTTTCTCTGTATATATGTAGCCCTGTCGCCGATGGTTCCTGAGCCGACTATCAACTATCTCTGACACTGTCAGCGACCATCCCTGAGCACGTCAGAGATGGTCGCTGAGCATGTCGGAGACTATCTCTGAAGGCGTCATCAACTATTTCTTTTGAACTTGCAGAACGCGAGTACAGTAACAGCTTAGTCATCTGCTATCAGTCTTATCTCTCTATTCGCGACAAATAGAAGATTACATAACAGCGTGACTTTCCTTTGTTCAATAAACCTTAAATTTGCTATTTTTTCGCCCAAACCCTTTGGTCATCTCAAGAATAATGTGTAACTTTGCACCAAATTGGCAGAAAACTTGTCAACGACGAAACAATTTCAGCGACAGAGCTGCAGGGGCTCGCAGCATTGCTCCCCCAACTACTATCAAATTGGATAACCATCAATTTTTTAAATTCATAACGTTATGTACAAACAATTCTATTCAAAACTATTGCTACTCGTGGCCATGATTGTCGCGGGGGCAGGGGCCGCATGGGCTGCTGAAGAAACCATTACCTTCAGTGAGTTGGGCTATGAGAATCAACAAGCCGTTGGACTTGTTGAAGGTACAAATTTCACTTTGGAATTTGACAAAGGAACTAACACCAACCTCCCTAAGTACTACACTAATGGTTCTGCCGTAAGATGCTACGGAGGCAATTGGTTTAAAGTGACTTCTAAATATGAAATCACTAAAGTTGTTCTTTCGTTTGCATCTGGTGAGGGAACTAACGAAATCACAACAGATGTGGAATCTTACGAAAATGGAACTTGGACAGGCTCTGCTAATGCAGTAACCTTTACTATTGGGGGAACAACAGGACACAGACGTATCGCTGCAATTACCGTTACAACATCGAACCCAGATAAGGCTGTTTCAGCTCCCACATTTACCCCAGAAGAAGGTAATTACATTGGGGCACAGAATGTTACTCTTACTTGTGCCACAGAAGGTGCTTCCATCTACTATACGTTGGATGGTTCGACTCCTACTAATGCAAGCAAGCTCTATTCGACTCCTATCAAAGTCTCGGAGACAACGACGATTAATGCCATTGCTTACGATGCCACAGGCGCAGCAAGCAATGTAGCTACAGCTACCTATAACATTCTTTCTGTCGACCACGCTGGCACAGAGGCAGATCCTTATTCTGTAAGTGATGCTATTAAATATATTAGCACTTTAGGTTCGAGTTCTTCTCCCACAGAGGTGTATGTAAAGGGTATCGTCTCGCAGGTAGACAGCTATAATGAGACATACAAGAGCATTACCTATTGGATTTCTGACGATGGTGAGAGCACAACGCAGATGCAAGTTTATAGCGGTAAAGGCTTGAACAGTGCAGATTTTGCAAGCGTGGACGATATTCAGGTTGGCGACGAAGTGACCGTATGCGGTACGGTGAAGCTCTACAAACAGATTCCTGAGTTTGACTATAACAACTATCTCGTTTCATTAGTCCGTCCTCAGGCTTCTCAGGATCCCGTTATCACAGCTGATGATGTCAACCTGACATACGACGCTACTTCTGGCGAGATTGAATTCTCTATCAAGAATCCTGTTGAAATCTACAATGTGACGGCTTCTGCTGATGTTGACTGGATTAGCAACGTGGCAGTTGCCGCTGATGCCAACAAGGTGACATTCACTACCTCTGTCAACGAGGGTACAGAGGCCCGCGAGGGCAATATCACCATCAACTACGGCGGAACGACTGTTGTTACCAGTAAGGTGGTGAAGGTGACGCAAGGATTCAACAATAACACGGAACCCGTCAGCGGAAATGGTAGCTATGTCAAGGTGACAAGCACTGATGGTATTACTAGCGGGCAATACCTTATCGTCTACGAAGGTGACGCAAGCCATGATGCAGCAGCTTTCAACGGTGGTCTTGAGACTTTGGATGCTGCAAATAATACGATTGAAATTACCATTAACAATGATGAGATTGCTGCAACAACTGCAACAAAAGCAGCTGAGTTTACGATCGACGTGACGGCAGGTACAATTAAGAGTGCTTCAGGTTTTTATATTGGTAAGACTGCTTATTCGAATGGACTTGATGCTAATGCTACTACACAGTATACAAATACATTTGCTATTTCTGAAGGTGAAGCTGTGATAACTGCTTCTGGAAATTGTACTCTCAGATACAACTATGCTTCTGACCAGCTTCGTTTCCGCTATTTTAAGAGCGGTCAACGTGCCATCCAGCTCTATAAGTATGTTTCCAATGAACCCGAGCCAACTTACTACCTCGTTGGTTCATGGGGCGAAAACAATGCCGGTTGGGACACAGAAGACCCACAAGTGGTGATGACCAACAACAATGGCGTTTATTCGGTTACACACACTATTGCTGCCGGCACACAGTTTAAGGTGATTAAGAAGTTTGAAGAGGAACTTACCTGGTACGGCGGTGAAAGCAATCCTCAGGAAATCAGCGACAATAGCGAAATTGTGCTGAGTAGCCCAGGAAACAACTTCGTCATTAACACCGAAGGCGAATACACATTCACAGTCAATACGACAGGTACAGCTCTGACACTCACCGTCACAGGCTTCCCCGCACCCAAATACTTCTTGGCAGGTAACTGGGACAATGGATGGAACGCTGATGGAATGATTGAGTTCGACTACAACGCAGATGCTGATAACTACACCGCCGAACTGGTAGTAGGTGAGACTGGTGTGGAATTCAAAGTCGTTGACGAGAACAACAAATGGTACAGATCTGAACCTGCTGCAATAGCCGACAACGGCACGGTTACGCTGACAGAAAGCAATGACATGACCAACATGTCGATAGCCATCGCAGGAACATACACCCTGACGCTGGAAAAGACTGATAACGGACTGTTCCTGAGCATCGACGGCTTCGGCGAGCCTGTTGTGAAGTACTACTTGGCTGGCTCGTTCGCTGGTGACGACTGGAACCAAGGTATGAAAGAGTTTACCGAACAGGAAGATGGCTCGTTCATCTACTCAATGGCATTCGAGGCCAACACCGAGTTCAAGATTGTGAAGGATGTCAACGGCGCAAAGACATGGTTCGGCGGCATCCCATTAGAAGAAGGAGGTGAGTTCGCTTTCATCAACAAAGACTGGTGCACAAGTATTGTCCTGAAGAACGACACCGAGGTTGATGGCGGCTGCAAGAACTTCAAGATTGAGAAGGCCGGCAACTACACCTTCAAGGTGAGCGATGAGGGAGAAGACGGATTGTTCCTCGACGTTGCAGGCTGGGTAGTGAACTATGCTCTCGTTACGGATCCCAGTCAGCTTGAGAAAGGCAAGGATATCATCATCGTTGGTGAGAACAATGGCACACTCTATGCTTTGGCTGAACAGAAGACCAACAATCGCGGTGCTGCTTTAGTCACTAAGGAGAAGGGAATCATCACCGTTAACCACAGTGGCAGTATTCCTTTCATCACCTTGGATTGTATTGAAGGTGAAGCCGGAACCCTCTGGGGCTTCGATACCGACGATGGCTACCTCTATGCTGCCTCAAGTAGCTCTAATCACCTGAAGACGCTGCGTCCTACTCAATCCTTCACCAGTGATGCCAACGCTCAGGCAACCATCGAGATTGCTGAAGACGGACAGGCAACCATCGTGTTCCAGGGAACAAATTCTCACAACGACCTGCGATTCAACAACGACAATAGTAATAATCTTCTGTTCTCTTGCTATACTTCGGATAAAACTTACCCCCATGCTTACATCTACATGGAGACTGAGCTGGATGAGATTATCCCCACCGTTACTATCGGTGCCGCCGAGTGGGCTACCTACGTGGCAGTTGACAACGTGGAATTCCCGGAGGAAGTGACAGCTTACGTTCCTGTTCAGGTGAATGAGGGTCAAACAGCCGTTATGATTGAGAGCGTTAATGCAGTGAAGAAGGGCGAGCCCGTGATCCTGAACGGTGAAGCTGACACCTACGAACTCAGCTATGCTGAAGAGGAGCCTGCAGAAGTAGTAGACAACATCTTCGAAGTATCTGATGGTACAGACGTGAGCGATGGCACATACTACATGCTGAGCTACAAGAACGAGAAGGTTGGCTTCCGCAAGGTTCAAGAGGGAGTGACTATCCCTGCTGGCAAGCCTTACATCGTGATTGTTAACGCAGCCAAGGAGTTCATCCCATTCGGTGGTGGCGAGGCTACAGGCATCGAGAGCTTCGAGACCGTTGGCTTCGACGTGAACGCTCCTATCTACGATATGCAGGGCCGTCAGGTGCAGAAGCTCCAGAAGGGCATCTTCATCCAGAATGGCAAGAAGCTCATCGTCAAGTAATCCACTAATAAAAGAAGAATAAAGGAAAGAAATTAGAATAATGAGAATAATTCATTCCAGAAATTATTATTATTTCTGAACAAAATTATGGTAATTATTCCAATTTCTTTCCAAAACAAAAAACAATAAAAAGACGAAATATGGAAAAGATTCAATATATCAAGCCTGAAGTGGAGCTGTGCATCATCGAGCAACAGCCCATACTCGACAACGCTTCGCTCACCGTGATACCAGACGACGAGCTGACCGATGACGATATGAAAGACGATAAGACCGTCTTAAGTCGCAGAGGCTACAGCGTCTGGGACGAGGAAGACGAAGAAGATGAAGAGGACTATTATTAGTCGACGATAATGAAGAAGCCCCTGCAACACATGTTGCAGGGGCTTTTCTTTGTCCTTCTGTTGCCAAGCGTCGCCCGGTCTATGCCTTTGCGGAGACAGCCTTCAGCTGTTCCAGCAGCTCGCGGTTGTCGGTGAGGACGTTCCAGACGGCATCCTCTGAGAGAACACCTCGCTTGAGGTCTTGCGGAAGGAGGCCGGCCTCGTCGGCCGCAAAGTCGTCTTTCCATTCCTTACTGCCATAATAGCTGCTCAGCTGAGCGAGGGCTTCCTGTGCCTCAGCATACTGCTCCAAGGCGTTGGACAGCTGCATGACGGCGAGCGATGCTCTGTCAAGCTGACGCTCCATGTGCTTGATACGTTCTGTCTGATTCATAGGTGGTTGTGGTTGATATGCGTTTTTTGTTGTGGGCGCTATTGTTGCGGAGCCTCTTGCTGAGCTTCTTGCGGAGTCTCTTGCTGAGCTTCCTGCGGTGCGGGGAGTGCCTTCAGCATGTGCTGCAGCTGCTGGATGCGTTGTTGCCGCTCGGGTTGGAAGTAGCGGTAGCACTCGTTGGCGGCGGTGAAATACTCCCATGCCAGCGGTTTGTCGTCGCGGAAGAGATAGACAAAGCCGAGGCGATAGAGGGCATCGGCCCGCTCGTCGGGGTAGCAGCGGACGAGGTGTTGCTCGTAGGCTTCGACGCAGGCATCATACTGCGACATCTCGAAACGGCTCTCGGCCAAAGAGTAGTAGTAGACGCTGAGCTCGTGGGGTGAGAGAGCCTGCAGCTGCGGCAATGCCTTCTCGAGATAGGTAGCGGCCGAAGCATAGTCCCAGTCGAAATAGTAGCAGTAGCCCATGTAGGCAAGGTAGCGCGGATTGAGCTTGAAGCGTTCGTCGAGCTTCTCGAAGAGGAGCAGCGCCTCGTGGTATTTCTGCGAGGCGAAGTAGTCGATGGCCTTGTCGAGCATTTCGCGGTCGGAGCTGCTCGGCTGTCTTCTCTGTGCCTGCAGCGGCAGGAAGCAGAGAGCAAGGAGGAAGGTCATCAGGTGCTTCATTCTAACTCAGTCGGTGTAGAAGCGGACAAGACGCTCTATGGCGCGCTGGCAGACTGGGCAGAACTCCGGGTTCTCGTTGGTGCGCATGCGGCAGTCGAGCGTGGGGCGGTAGACACCTTTCAGACAGTAGCCTGCCCCTTCGAAGGCACCTATCGCGCGTGCGTATCTTTTTTGATAGGCATCAGTATTGACCATGTTGCCAGGTGTCGGGATGCCGATGCCGGGTGTCACCATATCCTGCCATTTGCTTTCGAAGTCTACCAATGTCGTGATGTTCGGCTCCCACGGTTCGATGTCGGTGGGGTACATCTGCAGCTGTTCCTGCTCGTAGGCATACTCGTCGGCCAGTCCGGCAAAGCTGTGGCCGAACTCATGTACGACGACGGGGCGGAACTTCGGATGGTGGGCCATCGAGAGATTGTACGAGTTGAGGATGCCCCCGCCGCCATATTCGCTTGTGTTCACCAAGACGATGATGTGCTCGTAGGGCGTTCCGGCCAGCCAGTCGTGAAGCTGTTTGAGGTGAAGGGTGGTGAGGTAGCGGTCGCTGTAGAAGGTGTCGAAGTGCGACTGCAGGGCCGTCTGTCGCCAGATGCCCTTGCGGGGTTCGCTCGTGCCGCTGTCGACAGAGGGCGACTTCACGGCCACTATCTCGAAGCGGTCGCGCAGCGAGCGGAACGGTTCGTGGGCGAAGAGGGCCTCCATAGCCGTTCGGCAGTCGTCGAGGAAGGTGGGCATCTCGCTCTCCTGGTAGCCTTCGGCCACGTAGGCGATGTGTATGCAGCGCGCCGTGTCGGCCGGCTGTTGCAGGATGTCATAGGGCGTGACGTTGCTGTAGCCCTTCTTGTGGATGAGGATGTCGGTGGGAGCTACGGTGTGTGTCGTCGAGGCTATCACCTCGCGGCGGTTGTTCATCAGGCTGACGGTGATGTCGACAGTGTCTTTCGGCATCGGAACGAGGAAGACATTCTCGAACGATTTCTTCTCGGTCTTGGCCTCGTCGTAGGTGAGCCATTCTTGGAAGAGGGTGGAGAAGGAGTTGCGGTAGACCACCTGCTGCGTGGCATGATGGCGAACGGTGATGTTGCCGTTGCCCTCTACGGGCAGCTCAGCAAGGTGTTTCCGCTTCCCATACCAGCCGGGCAGCTGGCAGAGCTCGTCGACGTAGATGTCCTGCCGCTCGGCATTGCCCGAGAAGGTATAGTCGATGCGCAGCGTGTTGGGGGTGAAAAACTGTGCGAACTGCTGTGCCTGCGCATTGTTGGCAAAAAGGATGAGGGCAGCTGTGATGCTACAGCTGATAAAGCCTCGTGCTGTTGTTCGGAAATTCATGGCCGTTGTTGTTTATAATGGTTATTCTGTTATCAAATCTTCCGGCAGGAGCTCTCGCATGAGCTGCCGGATGTAGGGTCGCTGCCAGTCGGCCTGATGGTGGCGTTGGCCAGCGTGTAGCAGGATGTCGATGTCCATCTCGATGATGTTTCGGGTGCGCTTCTCCGCTGTGTTCCCACATTCGGCTTCTATCCGCTTGATTCGTTGGATCACCTCCTCAAGGCTGAGGTCGGTCGTCATCGTGGCTAAGCAGTTGCGGAAATTCTTCCCTCCGATGCCAATAGGCTCCGTGAGGATGGTGGCGGAGTAGACGACCAGACAGGAAAACGACTGTTGGATGAGCCGCTTGGCGTGCCTGACGTTGTTCCACGAATGGAAGTTGGAACCGATGGCCAATATCAGTAGGCGGTTGCGTATCATGGTTTCTTGGTGTTTCTCTCCAGTTTCTTCAGCCGTCGCTTGGGTTCGGCGGCATCGGGACAGAGGTCGATAGCCTTGCGGTAGTTGGCCATAGCGGCCTCGGGCATGTGTTCCTTCTCGCACTCCTTGCCGAGCAGCGTGTATTCTGCCGCCAGCTTCTTGAGCTGTTCGTCGCGCTGCCGCTTCTCTTCCTCAAGGGTGTTGATGCGGTGGCGCAGCGCATTGATGGCATTCAGCTTGCGGCGTATCAAGCGGCGTGCAATGGGTTTCTCGATGTCGTAGCGTGCGTGGATGGCGATGAAGAATTGTTTCAGAAATTCGTCGTAATCGCCTGTGTCGAAAGCTCTTACGGCATGGTGATAGGCCGCATCGGCCTTGCTCTCGCTGAGTGCCGTAGCGATGATGTTGCGGTCGTTATAGTGAAGGGCAAACTGCTTCACCTCCGGACGGACGAAGACGTCTTGTCGGCGGATGGGTTCTTTCAGCGTGATACCCTCTAACGAGGTGCAGCGGCTCAGCGCCACGTAGGTCTGACCGCCTGCGAAGGCTCCGCCCGAGAGGTCGATCTTCACTTGTCGGAAGGTGAGGCCTTGGCTTTTGTGCACCGTGATGGCCCAAGCCAGCCGTACAGGGAACTGGATGTAGACGCCTATCTCCTCTTCCTCTATCTTTTGTTCTTTCTCGTTGAAGGTGTAGCGCACGTTGGCCCAGCGGTCGCGGGCTACCTCAAACTCTTCGCCGTCTTCGGTATCGACATACAGAATCTCTGCCTCTGGGTCGATGGCGACGATGGTGCCCAGGGTGCCGTTGA
>Ga0310695_10014648_pt1 | contig 10564 bp, 9 predicted proteins | sample RumenRJG_04DNA_FD_203882 | JGI IMG/M metagenome (GOLD analysis project Ga0310695, IMG submission 203882) | Bovine rumen microbial communities from Lethbridge, Alberta, Canada - RJG_04 (v2) (version 2) | ecosystem: Host-associated > Mammals > Digestive system > Stomach > Rumen | place: Canada... | reverse complement strand
GACGTTCCTCTCCGTCGGCGACCTCTCCGTCGCCGTCACCAACTCGGGGGAGTACGTGTTCCTGCTGGGGAAAGGAGTCGCGTACGACATCACGGTCTTTCCGCCGAATGGAGGCGTGATGCTTTCCGCGGTCGACGACATGGCGGCCTCGCCCGCTCCGCCTCCGCTTCGTTCGCCCGCCGCCCCTGGCCGTGGGGAGTGGGTGCCTGACTGGGGCGGGTTCTGGACGGACTATGCGCCCTTTGCGGGCGCGGCGCGGCTCTGGTGGCTCCCGACGCTCTGCGGGTCGCCTGACGTGTTCCATCTCGCCCCTGGCGATTCGACGACCGTCTTCTCCGCGACGCTTTCGGACTGTGCGCAGACGAACGGGGTCTCGTTCCACTGGAACGTGGATGAGAATTTCACCGCCGCCACCCCCGGCGAGCGCACGACCGAAGTCACGGTCGAGACCTTTCCGCGGTGGGGGAGCGCAAGCCTGTCCGTCACCGCCGACTTCGGCTTCGGCATCCTGCTCTGCTCCTACATGGACTTCTGCTTCGGGACCAATTCATTTCCGATGGCGACTACGCACGTGAGCCTCCCGGGCGCGCTGGTCGTGCGCGACAAGTGGATGGCCGGCAGCGTCTCCGCGAGCGGGCGGGCGTGGCTTGCGTCGGACGAGCTCACAAACGGGACCGTGCGCGTGTGGCTTGAGCGGGGCGGCGAGAGGGTGTCCATTCCCGGGTTCCCCGTCGAGCGCACCGTGGCGTGGTCTAGTTCGGTGACGGTGGACTTCCCCATCGACGGCGTCGCCGCGAGCCTGGCGGCGGGGGACGTGGAGGTGCGCTGCTCCTTCGAGCCGGAGGAGGGCGAGGCGCAGACAAACGCCGCGCAAACGACGGTGGTCTCGCCTCTTGCGGTTCGCGTGCCGTCCGCGCCGACAACTGGGCTCGCGGTGCTGAGGGGCGCGGATGTCGGGGTCGTGCTTGACGTACAGCCAGCCGGGGTACAGGGGTTGAATGTCGAGTGGTTCACGGCGAAGAGAAGGACAAGGGATGACTACGACCCGTGGGCGCTTGCAGCTTCGGGTTCGACTGGCGCCACGCTTTCGATGTCCGACTCAGGTGTCTTCGCCCTTTGCGCAAGGTTGGTATGCGGCTGCCAGTCGAACGAGACGTTCTACGTGCATGTTGCGGATGAGCCGAAGAGCAGTACGCTGAAAGGGTACATTGGACCATGTGTGGCCGGTCAATGGGACCATATTGGAGTCGCATCGACTGCAGGTTTGTTGCGATTGAGGAACACGGCCTTGGGATATATGGAACATTTGGAATATGGGTATTTTTCATATCTCCCTTCTCGCTATGGGTTTTCAGCAATCAAAGAGAACAGATGGAAATGTAATCGCTTTGTTGCGGACATAGCCATTGAAACTGGATTTCAAGTCCCTCACAATCAAACTGCACCTTTGTTTGGCAATACATATCCTCCTACCGCCAATGACTGGGTCTACGGAAACAATATTAGCGGTTGGGTTCATCTTGGACAGATATATCCCGAACCAGGATTCATAGCTGGTCGACCGTCACCAGGTGAAGCCGGTCACTGTGGGGTTGTGGACTATGATGGATGGGTCATAAGCGGAAGGCACATTGGCGTGGAGAGAAATGCCGACAAAATGCTTGATGGAACAACTAGATACAACAAACCAGAGGAGGACTAAAATGAAGAGAACATTACACATGCTGAGCATGATGAGCACAACTGCTCTTTCGTACTTGATTATCTGTGGAGGCGTCGCTGATGCTGAAAACTTAGAGCAGATTGAGGCCAGATATAATGGTCCATGGAGCTATCCAGACAATTTGCTGGCGTCCAACATCTATGCGCAAGTTCGATCTGTGTATGCACACGATACTTGGCGGCCGTTATATAAATACTTTGATGCCGTGCGTGGCGGCGGCGTTCGAATGGACTTGGAAGACCGCGACATGCCCAAGTTTCTTGCGCTCACGGCATGTGTCTCCAACCACTGCGCGGAGGTCGCGGCGGACTGGAGGACGTATGAGACAAACGAGGTGGTGCGGTTCACGACTTTGAGTGCCGTGGGATATTCAGGCTACAGTAACTTCACGAACTTTGCGGACATTGTGACGGCACAACTGATGTCAAATCCATCCCTTTGTTCTTCGTGTACCATGAACTTTCTCGTCTCCCCATATGGAACGCCAAGTGAGACCTGCATGGGTTTGAATTATGACAACCCGGTTGTGAGTAACATCATCACAAGGATTCGGCAAGTAGAGGTCTCTTTGAATCAAACAAACGGGGTAAATGCCTGTGATACTTTTCTTTCTGGCGAATGGAAGAGACAATACCTTGAAATGAAGGCGGCTGGTGCGTTGTGAATTCAATTTGCCTATAAGTTGTTAGTTGATAATTGGCAGATGGTAGTCGCTGGTGGTTAGCCGTTGTTGAATGTGGAGTTGTGAAAATGTTGCCGATGTCCAACAACCACCAATTCTAATTGGCAAATGGTAACCTCCCCACATCGGCAACGCAATTTCGTGAATCTCAGAACCATTAGGCACTTGATTTTTCATGCCGTTTCGTGGTATAATCAATGATATGAAACTGAAAAAGCCAAAGACGATAAAGGCTCCGGGGGCCGACAGCCCCGCGGGGGGCGGCGGCGCGACGATAGCCGACAGGTTCAAGCTCGACGTCCCTGCAAAGGGCGGCGCCGGCACCGTCGGCAGGACGTCCACCGCGGTGGCGTTCTCCGCCGCGCTGGTGGCGCTCGCGCTCATCGGCGGCCTCGCGGCGATGCTCTACTACCACTGGGAATACCTGATGTCCGTCTGACGAAAGGCGCTGCCGAAGTGAAGGACGTCATGCTTTCCTCCCGCGCCAGGGCCGCCGTGCGCGCAGCCCTGGACGAGGATCTCGCCGATGCCCTGGACGTGCGCCGCGACAGATGGCTGGACGCGACGAGCGAGGCGCTCGTCGACCCCTCCGCCGTCGCGACTGGCGAGATACACGCCAAGGGCGCGGGGTGCGTCGTCTCGGGCACGACCGTCGCGCGCGCCGTCATGAAGGCCGTGGACCCGAAGACGACCGTGCGGATTCTCAGGCGCGACGGCGAGGTGGTCGCGCCAGGGGAGCCGATACTCACGTTCCGCGGTAAGGCGAGGAGCATCCTCGCGGCGGAGCGCACAGCCCTCAACTTCATGCAGAGGATGTGCGCGACCGCCACGCTGACGCGCAAGTTCGTCGACGCCGTGAAGCGGCGCGGCACGATGATCCTCGACACCCGCAAGACCACGCCCGGCCTGCGCGCGTTCGAGAAGTACGCAGTCCTCTGCGGCGGCGGGTCGAACCACCGCATGGGGATGTACGACAGGGTCCTGATGAAGGACAACCACCGCAGGCTCTGGCGCGGCGGCGACCCCAACGCGCTCGACCAGGCGGTCGTCGCCGCCCGCAAGGCGTTCCCGAAGCTCGCCGTCGAGGTTGAGGTCGAGACGCTGGAGGAGTGCCGCAGCGCGCTCAAGGCCAGGCCCGAGTGGATAATGCTCGACAACATGAGCTGCGCCGACATGAAGAAGTGCGTCAGGCTCTGCAAGGGGATTTCAAAGACCGAGGCGTCGGGCGGGATAACGCTCGACAGGGCCAGGGAGGTCGCCGCGACGGGCGTCACGGCGATTTCGCTCGGCTGCCTCACGCATTCGGCGGGATCTGTGGACCTTAGCCTGGAATGGAGCGTCGTCTGACATTCGCCGTCGTGGACGTCGGCAACACCTCCACGGCCGTCGGCCTCTGGAGGAACGGGCGCGTGACGCGCACCGCCCACCTCGACGGCGGCTTCGCCGAGGCGTCCGCCGCAGTCGACTCGCTGATGGCGTCCGCCAGCGTCGACGCCATCGCGTATGTCTCCGTCGTCCCGAAGGCCGACGCCAGGTGGCGGCGGTTCGCGAAGGAAAGGTGCGTCGAGCTCAGGGCAGTGACCCACGCCGCCGCGGCGAGGCTCATGCCCATCGACTACCCGAAGCCGGAGACGATAGGCGCGGACCGCCTCGCGGACGCCGTGGGCGCGGTGTTCCGCTACGGCGCGCCGATCATAGTCATGGACTTCGGAACAGCGCTCACCGCGGCGGTCGTCACCGGCGACGGCGTTTGGCGGGGCGGCGTCATCGCGCCAGGCTTCCCGCTCATGCGCGACTACCTCTTCGAGCGCACGGCGAAGCTCCCCAGGATGGAGCTCGGCCGCGGCGGCGTCCCGAAGATCGGCCGCTCCACCGAGGAGGCCATGCGCTTCGGCGCCATAGTCGGCTACCGTGGCATGGTGCGCGAAATCGCCGCGACCCTAAGGCGGAACTTCGCCGAGGACTTCCGCCTCGTCGCGACAGGCGGGTTCGCAAGGTGGGCGCTCGCCGGATCAGGGATGGACGTCGCCATAGACCCGACATTGACACTACACGGAGCAGGATTGATATGCGCAAACTCATTGTAAACGCCAGGGCGGCGCTCGCGGCCGCCGCCGTCGCCCTCCTCGCGCAGGGCTGCGGGCCGTTCTGGGTCAACCCCTGGATCACGGTCCAGGAAAGCCAGCTCAACTGGGTGGAGATCCACTACTACAACACCGACCGCGACCCGCCGAAGCGCATCGCCGTCTACATCAACGGCGCCGGACACGTCGAGCTGCGCAAGGGCACGAGCGACCGCGTCTCCAACGACTTCTCCAAGTCCATTGCCGGCATCGACTGGAAGGACTACAGGACGCAGCGCAAGATGGCCGACCCCAAGCACGTCCAGGACATATTCCAGGACCTCGTCAACGCTGGGGTCCTCGACCGCGACAAGTGGGGCAAGAAGTCGAAGAAGAAGAAGTTCGACCGATTCATCGCCGTCAAGGCCAACATCTCCAACCAGACGTACTCCGAGCCGGACAACATATTCGAGGTCGACCCGGACCTTGCCGAGCTGCTGCTCGACGTCATCCGCGAGTTCGACGACCCGACGCTGTAGGGAAGTGTAAAGTGTAAAATGTAAAGTGTAAAATGTAAAGTGAAAGGAGAAGACATGGCAAAGGAAGCAGTCCAGAAGGACGCGAAGAAGTCGTCAGGGAACGCCGCGCTCGACGCGGTGATGAGCCAGATACGCAAGGAGTTCGGCGAGATGTCGATCATGCGCCTCGGCGACCAGGAGGTGAAGGAGATACCCGTGATCTCTACGGGCGCGCTGTCGCTTGACCTGGCGCTTGGCGTTGGGGGGCTTCCGCGCGGGAGGATCGTGGAGTGCTACGGGCAGGAGTCTTCCGGAAAGACCACGCTCGCGTTGCATGTCGTGGCGAACGCGCAGAAGGCCGGCGGCGTCGCCGCGTTCATCGACGCTGAGCACGCGCTCGACCCGCAGTACGCGAAGAAGATCGGCGTGAACCTCGACGACCTCATCGTCTCGCAGCCGAACTCCGGCGAGGAGGCGCTCACGATCTGCGAACAGCTCTGCAAGTCAGGTGCGCTTGACGTGATCGTCGTTGACTCCGTCGCGGCGCTTACGCCGCAGGCCGAGATCGACGGCAACATGGGCGACTCGCACATGGGCCTCCAGGCGCGTCTGATGTCGCAGGCGATGCGCAAGCTCACGAGCGTGCTGGCGCAGACGAAGACGCTCTGTATTTTCACGAACCAGGTGCGCGAGAAGATCGGCGTCATGTTCGGGAACCCCGAGACGACGCCCGGCGGCAAGGCCCTGAAGTTCTACGCGTCCTGCCGCCTCCAGGTGCAGCGCATCGGCGCGATAAAGAACACGGCCGGGCAGGTCGTCGGCAACCGCACCCGCGTGAAGGTCGTGAAGAACAAGGTCGCGCCGCCGTTCACCGAGGCTGAGTTCGACATCCTCTACACCTGCGGAATCTCCTACGAGGGGTCCGTCCTCGACGCCGCGCTGGCGCGTGGGATCGTCGAGAAGCGCGGCAGCTGGCTGTCGTTCGGCGACGAACAGCTTGCGCAGGGCTCGCTCGCGACGATCGAGTACCTCAAGGCAAACCCCGAGGTCACGGCGAAGATCGTGGAGATGGTGAAGGCCACGCCCGCGAATCCCGCCCTGGCCAAGAAGAGATAGTCCGCTTGGTCTTCTCCGTGGAGGCGAAGGCTCCGCTGGCCGCGCTGGTCCTCGCCGTCTCCGCCGCGCTGTGCGGATGCGGCGGGTCGGGGGGCGGAGGCAGCGCGCGGCTCGAGTGGCCCGTTATGGGAACCGTCGCGGCGGTCCAGGCGAGGGGATGCGAACCCACACTCGCGAGGGACGCCGCGAAGGCCGTCTTCGCCGAGGTCGAGCGCCTTCTGAACGCGCACGACCCCAACTCCGAGCTGTCGTCGCTGGCGAAGCTCGGAGATGCCGAGGTCCTTGCAAAATGCACCCCGTCCATGAGGCCGTGCTACGAGGCGGCTTTCAGGATGAGGGAGGAGTCCGGCGGCGTGTTCAACCCGCGCTGGAGGGGGCCGGGGACGATGGATCTTGGAGCGATCGCGAAGGGCTTCGCCGTCGACCTCGCCGCGGAGCGGATGAGAGGCGCCGGCGCCGCCGCGAAGGACGGAACGCTTCTCGACCTCGGCGGGAACCTGAAGGCGGTCTCCGGCAACTGGCGCGTCGGCGTGTTCGGCGGCAAGGGGGAGATGTTCACGCTCCGGGAGGGCGAGGCCGCCGCCACCAGTGGCGAGTACTTCCGGGGGCGGCACATCCACGACGGACGCACCGGAGGCGAAGCCGCCGCGAAGGTGTATTCCGTCACCGTCATCCACCCGTCCAGCGCAATGATGGCGGACGCCCTCTCCACCACGCTCTTCATCCTTGGGCGGGAGAAGGGCGAGGCATTCCTCCGCGCCCGCCACCCCGAGGCGCGCGCAATCTGGATTGAATGACCGCTCCCCGTTCCTCTCCCATATTTTGGGTGTTGACATTGTAGCATTCTTTTCGTATCATATTGGCACCATGATAAATCTCGCAAATCTGTTCAAGCCGCTTCCTCCAAAGCCCGTCACCCTCCCGCCTGACGAGGTCAACCGCCGATTCTCGTTCTTGCGCTACCGCCAGGTGGGCGTGATGCTCGTAGTGTACGCGCTGTTCTACGTATGCCGGCTCGCGTTCTCCGCCACGAAGAAGACGCTCATCGACCAGGGGGTGTACAGTGCGCAGGAGATTGGCTATGTCGGCGCGGCGATGCTCTGGGCGTATGCCATAGGGAAGGTTGTGAACGGCTTTCTGGCCGACCGCGCGAACGTAAAGAGGTTCATAGGCTTCGGGCTTTTCGTGACGGCGTTCGCCAATCTGCTCGTTGGCTTCAAGATGCCCGCGCTGGTGCTGATCGTCGTCTGGTTCGTGAACGGCTTTGCGCAGGCGTCCGGCGCGCCGTGTTGCGTAGTGTCGCTTTCCCGCTGGTTCGCCAAGAGGGAGCGCGGCACGTTCTACGGCATCTGGAGCTGCTCCAACAACCTCGGCGAGGCGATAGCGTACGTGCTCACGAGCGTCGTAATGGTGTTCGTCGCGAACCACTATGGAGTGAACTGGGGGTGGCGTTCCGGCTTCTGGGGGGCCGCGTTCTGCGGTTTCGTCGGCATAGGGCTGATAGCGATGTTCTTCAAGGACTCCCCGGAGAGCGAAGGCCTGCCGTCGGTTGCCGAATGGAAGCACGAGGTCGCCGATGCGGGGGAGAAGGCCGTCGCCGGGGACGTGAAGAGGGGCCAGCGCCTCGCCCTGACGAACTGGGCCGTGTGGATGGTCGCGATTTCCGGCGGGCTGTTCGCCGCGAGCCGCTACGCGATCATCGACTGGGGCATTTTCTTCCTCGAGACGAAGAAGGGCTACCCCAACACCACCGCCGCCGCGATAATCACGCTCAACTCCATCGTCGGAGCCGTTTCGTCGTTCCTCTCCGGCATAGTCTCCGACAGGTTCTTCAAGGGGAGCCGCAATGAACTCGCCCTGATCGCAGGGCTCATGAACGTTACTGGCCTATCGCTGATGCTGCTCGTCCCCGGGCGGCACATCTGGCTTGACGTCATGGCCATGGTGTTCTTCGGCCTTGCCGTCGGAATCCTGCTCACCTTCCTGGGAGGGCTGATGGCGGTCGACCTCGTGCCGCGCATCGCCGCAGGCGCCGCGCTCGGGATCGCCGGCCTGGGCAACTACATAGGGGCGGGCCTTCAGAGCATCGTCTCCGGGTACTTCGTCACGAAGGACGCCGCGACCGGCAAGGCAACGCTCATATCCCACACCTTCGCCAACGGCTACACGCTCGACTACATTTCAATATTCTGGATTGGAATGGCGCTTACGTCGGTCCTTTGCGCGCTGTCGGTGTGGCGCGTCAGGAAGGGGGAAGCGTAAGCGTCCGGACGACGCGGTTGTTGCCGGCGTCGTGTACGGTTATCCTTAGCATGCCGCCGTCCACGCGCCCCTCGATGACCGTCGGGAAGCTCGACGACTTGCCGGGGATGAAGTCCGGCCCGCCGCCGACCATGTGCCCCCACGTGCGTCCGCCCGAGGGCGGATCGTACCGGAATACGTGCTGGTGGGCGGTGACGACGAGCTGCACCCCGGCCTTGTCGAAGAGCGGTCCCCACATCTTGGCGCACGGCCTCTGCCACGCCGCCCACGGGTACATGTAGCGCGGGTCGCAGTCGTCCGGCTCTACGTCCCCGGGGTTCTGGTTCGCCCTGGAGTCGTACAGCGGGATGTGGCAGAACGCCACCTTGAACTTCGCCGTCTTGACCGCCGGCGTCTCGATGGCCTCGGCGAGCCAGCGCGTCTGCAGTTCGCGGTACGCCTTCATGCGGGTGATGCCGCCCTGGATCGGGTTGGTGTCCTGCTTGTCCTCGCCGGTGTCCAGGCCTATCAGCGCGATGTCGCCGAGGCGCTGGACGAAGTTGCGCCCGAGCGCGGCGAAGCGCGCGTGGCGTTCGTCGCTGTCGCGCATCATCATCAGCTCCTCCAGGCGCAGGCCGAATCGCCCCCGGAAGTCGTGGTTGCCGTTTATGAAGAAGATCGGGGCCTCCGCCGCGTATTCAGGATGGGCGGGGTGGGGAAGAAGAAACGTGCCTACGGCGTCGCGGTACGTCCTGTAGAAGTTGCGCGCGTCGCCGTTCCAGATGATGACGGACGGCTTCAGCTCGGCGAGCTTTGCGAGCGTCATGCCGACGATGGGCTTGCGGTCGTGCGTGTCGTTTATGACGCAGAACGAGCCTTCGGCGTCCGCGCCCAGGGTGGTGAACGAGCGGATCTTCGGATCGACCTCGGGGCCGAGGTTGCGCCGTTTGTAGTCGTTCTCGAATTCGATGCGGTCCGCGCCGATCTGGTAGAAGTAGCGCGTGGCGGGACTGAGGCCGCGCAGGCGGATGCAGGCGAACCTCCCGTCGATGCGCATTACGCAGCCGTCTCCGGAGAACACGCGCGTCGCGTCGCGCATGTCCGGGGAGGTCGAGTACTCCACCCAGCCGCTGGCGTCCGCCGAGACCGCGAACGCGACGCCGACGGAAGTCTCCGCCGGGTTCATCAGAACTGGCGCGGACGCGATCAGCCGCCTTGGCGTGGCACCTTCGGCATCCGCCCTCGCGCCATCCGTTCCCGCCCTTGCGGTCGTCGCCGCCGGATCCGCCATTTTTGCGTTCGCTGATGCCGTACCCGTCGCCGTCATTGTCGCGCCCGCGATTCCGCCCGCGACCAGCCCGCCGCGCAGAAAGTCCCTTCTAGTCACGCTGCATCTGTCTGTCATTTCAGTCTCCTTCCGATGGGTAATAGTCTAACATTTTCGCACGTTCCGTGCAAGCCCGTCTACAATTTCACAATTCCATAATTCCACAAGCGCCACTCCAAATTCACCCTTGCTTTTTTCGGGTATAGTGTGATATAATGCTTTCGTTCGATTGAGAGGCGGGCAATGCCGTCTTGATGTTGAGCGCTAGATTTCCCGCGTGGAAGGGTGAAGAAAAGTAGCCGGAACCACGTTTGGGACGCGTCAGGGTAAAGCCTAGGAAACTCAGCCTGAAAGACGCATGAAGAGGACACTGCCGTCCGTGCAGTTTCGCCTCCTTCGGTGTATCTTTCAAGGTCCATCCTAGGCACCTACCCTGATGCATCGGGGGAGGTGTTCGTTTTCCCGCTCTCGCCGATGTCTGGAAAAAGGGAACGACACGTTGCGCTTGGTTTTCGCGCCGAGGGTGTTAACGTGCAAGTAACAGGTGCGGGAAGGATAAGAGAATGAAAAAGAGCGATTCATCTGCTACTGGCGGAACAAAGAAATCGAAGGTAAAGACCAGGTTCGATGAAACGATGATTCGATGCAATGCGTTGACGGCATTGTATGATACCACCAAGAATGATGACTTGCTGCGTGCGGCAGTTGTCCTTGGTGTGGCCGCAATGGAACGATATCTGAAAGACCGTTTCCTGGAGTTGTTCATACCATTCCTCAAGGATGAGCAAAAGAGAAAAGGAGTCGGCAAGTGGAATAAGCCGACGGACGAGCTGTTGGCGGGATCTGGAATAGATGCAAATTTCTGGAAGGAGAATTCGCTCTGTCCGGCCAATA
>Ga0310695_10014647_pt1 | contig 10564 bp, 9 predicted proteins | sample RumenRJG_04DNA_FD_203882 | JGI IMG/M metagenome (GOLD analysis project Ga0310695, IMG submission 203882) | Bovine rumen microbial communities from Lethbridge, Alberta, Canada - RJG_04 (v2) (version 2) | ecosystem: Host-associated > Mammals > Digestive system > Stomach > Rumen | place: Canada... | reverse complement strand
CAACATACTCGCCAAACATCACGATATAAGGCCGCAGTTGCGAACCATCCTCAGCCTTATCCCCCACTCTGATGGGTGTTGTCAGCGGATATTCCTTCACGCATGTCGTGCGGTTATCCATCGAGCAGACCTTGCTCAGTTCCCCATGCAGATGGATGACCCGTGTCGAGCCAGCCCGTTCATGCAGGTTATCCACATTCTGCGTGATAACCGTCACCTCATGCTCTTTCTCCAGTTCTGCTATCATGCGGTGAGCATCGTTCGGCTCCACCTCGGCCAGTTTTTTCCGCCTCCAATTATAGAAGTCAAGGCACTTCTGCGTCTCATTATAGAGGGCATCTGTACTGGCCAGGTGAACCCACTCCTCGTTAGTCCACATGCCATCCTTACCACGAAATGTACTCAATCCGCTTTCAGCACTAACGCCCGCACCAGTCAGAAATACTATATGTTGTCGAGTCATATCACTCCATTTCGTCGGGGTTGTCGTAAAACTCCATCGCTGCGAGAGTTTCGTCATCATTGCTGAATTCCGAATCCTCCTCGAATATTTCTTCTACTTCGTCAGCGACTTCCCTGTTCTCCAGTTGCTCTATCTCCACCTTCTGTTTCTCAGGTGTGAACGAACCAACCTTACCTGCCTTTATTCTATGTCTCATATTGCTTCTATTTTATTCCACAACAAACCCCAGTCTCTTCAATCTTGAAATGATGCCACCACGATTACGACCTAATTCCTGCATAATATCTTCTATACTCACCTTATTCATGAAGAGTCTAATGAGCTTGGCTTCTTCTTCGTCTGTCCATTTTTCATAGGCCATGCCAAAGGTAAGCTTGGCTTTTTGCTTGTAGTCTAACTCCTTAGCATCGTCATAAACTGAAGTTACATCATGAATCTCGAATATCTCCCTGATATCCTCCAAAGCTTTTATTTGGTTAAGCTCAATGTCCTCTGGCAACCATTGTTCATGAGAGTTTATAATTTTCAGTGTGCGAGGCAAGGTATCAATCTTTCCATTGAAATATCGAAGATTTTTCTCGCTGAAACCAAGATTACTGAATGACAAGTTTTTCTTTCTTGTCAAAAGGCTGAGATTCCCAATTTTGTGAGTGTAGAGATTTCTCTGCTCTGCAGTAAAGTTAGTAGTCCATTCAGAACCTATTCCGGGATTTTGCGGAAGGATATGTTCTATATTGATAATACCTGTTCCTATTTCTCTTTCGTCGCTATGATACTTCAGTTCCATCAGCATCATCAGCGTTTTAGTCCATCTTCTACCATATATGTCCATGTTGAGAATGCTCATGAATTTTTTATGGTCAAATTGGAAAATGTATATGTCCTTAAGAACTTCTTCAGAAGTCTTCGCATTCTTGATGGCGACCATCATGCGATTCAGATTTTCATATCTAGTAGTTAAAACGGTTCCGCATATTATATCCGCTAAATATTTGTGAATCATTTTGGATGCAAACTCATACAAGTTTTCTATCTTGAACCTGGAGTAGTAGAACATCAAAGTTGGAATCCAGTCTGTTGACGGATAAGTATCTTTTAAAACCTTAATTAAATTCACGTAGGCATAGCCAACTTCTGCTACTTCTGGTTCAATGGTCTTGCAATAATACTCATAAGCTCTGAAAACCAAATCGAAGAATGTTTTGCCCTTTGTAATCACTCCTTTTTGAAAAATCTCCTTTTCATATTCATCAAGAAGATTCATTTTTTGCCGAGTTTTGAGTATCATCGTCCTAACATAAGACAAGAATCTATCAAAGTTATCCCCCAAATCCTCCTGCATGCTTTCCCACTTCCTGGCGATGTATGCTTTTTCCTCTCTTTCTTGAATTTTTTCCAGATTAGAGGCTTTCAATATGTCTGCGTTTGCTAACTTCAGCCCCCTGTCATTCATTACGGAGAATAGTCTAAAAGCATCTTCCAATGTTGATGCAGATACATAGATCATCACGACATTGTTCAGAATATACGCCAAATAATCTACAATGTTGATTTTGGGGTTTTCTGCAAAGAAGTTCTTACAGGCAACGAGTGTACTACAGATATGATTGATTGAAACATTCTTGGTTCTGCTTTTTGCATTTTCTTTGATCCCATACCAGTTCTCATTCTCTGCAAGTGCTCCTTTTGCTACGACATGCTCCTTGATGAAATCAGCCACGTCTCCCCTTATTTCGTATTGCAGTCTAACTCTTGCTTTTTTCCTTGCCAGCTTATTTTCTTCCTGATAAACCAAACTATGCAAGGTGTGTTGCATATCGGCATCCAATCCTGCATAATCTCTCAGATATGCAAATAGGAGGAATAACGTTGTTATTCGTTGCTGTCCATCCAATAAATCCTTATTGCCATCGGTTTTATTATTTTGGAAGATGTACGAACCAAGAAAGTATTCCTCGTTGGGATGTTCCTTCATAGCATCCTTAAAGTCGTAAAGCAACTCCTGTACATTGTCAAACTCCCAAACATAATGGCGTTGATACGAGGGAACAGTATACCAGTCATTGAATATGTCAATTACAGACAACTTGCCGTATTCTATCTTCTTTATTTCCATAGTTCATCAGTCCTTTTCAACTTCAAACTTCTCTGGCCAATAATCCTCTGGCTGTGGGAAATCAGTAGGAATATACTGCCATTTGAAAGGTAAGTCCATTGCATCAAGTTCTTCAGAATGCTTGTCCATCAATCCGTTCTCCACACTGTAGAGATAGATATTCTTCAGGTAATGAACCATCACATTGAGCGGTGGCCATTCTTTGCGGACTTCAGAATACCACTCAAACAAGTCCATCTTACCCTTTGATGAATTACACTCCTTACATACCATAATGATGTTATCCAAATCGTTAGCTCCACCTTTCGCCCTCGGGAACACATGGTCTTTGGTCAGTTTCGATGGTTCCATCTCCTTGCCGCAATACCAGCAGTAGTTATTTTCCTTTATCTTAGTGATATTGAATTCAAACAAATCATGGATATTCCATCGCCCTTCCTTATAAGCCTTGAACGCTTTGGCACGAATCATATAGCACATACGGTTATAGCGCCGCACACCGTTATTCAGCGCATAGTGCAGCATCTGTATGTTGGCATAAGACCAATACAGGTACTCACCGAAATTTGCGTATGTCCTTTCCTTCTTTGCCATCTAAGCTTCTATATTATCATTGTCAGATAAAGCAACTCCAAATTCACGGATAGTATCTTCACTATCCAATCCGGCTACAGATTTTCCCATAGCCTTCTCGATACACTTGATAATCTTCTTTGTCCTATCGATAAAATAGTCATCGAAGTTGTCCGCAGAAAGATAATCATAGTTAATCTTATGCGATTCTATGGCCTTGATAATCTTTTCGCCATCCAGTCCTTTGCCAGCCATTGTCCTAATGTATATGCTGGGAGCATGACCACCTATAGACCTGTTGGAACTGGCATAGATAGGAGTTTTGTTGATAACAGAGTTCCATTTTTTAGGAGGATAATTCTGGCTTCTGCAATAAGTCTGAGGGAATATGTGGTGAATATCTGCCTCTTCGTCAATGTACGATGCAATATCCATACGATTGCCCGTCATGAAGTCTAATGGTGAATCCTGTAGGATCAGCGCCATAATACCTTTATATGCTGCACTATTACGCGTCTGCATCGTCAGAAGTCGTGTAGGTTGTAGGCTTGCTCTATATACGGTATCAGGCATATCGCCACCATTCATCCATCTCAACACACCCTGAATATCCAAAGCGAAGCGGGCCTCGTTGGCTCCACCATACTGTTCTCCAAATACACCACACCAGTACCACTTGGCCAGTTTCTCTTGGTTAGGGCCGAGTGCAAGCAGATGTCCGTTATCCCTATCGTAAGAGAAGATAGCAGCGAGAGGAGTTAGTTGAGACGAATACGGAAGATCTCTGGAACGGAATATACCCTGATGAACGAGGAAATCTGCAGCCTCACAAAAACCTTGCACCAGAGAATCGCGATACTTCTTATAATCCTCCAAGTCTAACTTCAGGATGTCTTTCTTCTTACATGTTACAGCTATGCGCTCATCGTCACCAGACTTTATTCTGCGATAATATGTCACCAACAGCGTCATGGCGGCAAGGAAATTCGCTCCAGTTATCTCTGTAAGCAGTTCTCCGTTGACTTTTCCCTTAAAAGTGGTCTGAGCATTTTCCCAATCATCACGCAGCCTGAAACCGTCGGCAGCGAAAGTTGCTGTAACTAGCTCAAATACGGTCAAAGGAACACCACCAGTGTTGACATTCTCGAAAATCTGGCATACAGCCTCTTTGCGCGTTTCTTTGTCCAGCTGAATAACTGGCATGTTGTAGGCAATGATGGGGCGCAGTATCTTCTGTGAGAATTCTCGGAACAGCAGACTGTATTCCCTGTTGTTTCCATAATACTCTTCCATTTCATAACGCCAGTCATCTGTATCGTTGGGTGAGAACGTGATATTCAAAGGGAACATCAGGTTCTCAAACTCTTTCTCTTTTGTAGAAAGGTCCAATAGAATCGTTCTGCCAATATCAGTGGTCAGTTGCTTCTTTTCTGATACGGAGATAATGGCATCAAGGCGGTCTATATCAGGGTCAAGACATTTTTTGATGTCAAGGTAGTAATAACGCTTGATGGTCTTATCCCTTTCTGTTTCCAAACGAGTGACAGTAGCACCTTTACTCTTCAATACCTGATAAAGCGTGGTGAGTCGCTGCTGACCGTCAAGCACCAGCCATTCAGGCGTAACCTCTTCAGTAGAAGTCACGCCTTCAAACTTCCGATAGCTGAATCTGACTTGCTCACCACCATTAGCCAAAAACATAGCGGCACCCATAGGAAAGCCTGATGTGATACTTTCTATGAGTTTACATATCTTGGTATCGTCCCAAACCCAACTGCGTTGAAAGTCTGGTAACTGCGCCTTACCGTCCTCTACCATCTTCAAAAGGTCGTCAAGCTTTTTATCATGTGATTCTACTGCCATATCGTATTTTGTTTTTAGAACGCAAAGAACTTATCTTGCATCTTGTTTTTGAGATTGAACTTCTTGGTGGTGTCAAGAGCACGTTCAATGCAGATGAACCTGGTGTCTGTATGCTGCATGAAGTAATCTACAGTTTCATCATAAAGTTGTGAATCGACGGTAATAAACGCCGTTTTCACGCCGTCGGTAGCTTTGTAGACCCTGTTTTAGTGAACTGCGACTGTACTTCCAGTTTATAGGTAAGCATAAAGCCCTGCTTAATCAGAATCTCCGTAATCAGTTCGTCTTCATTGAAAGCAAGGGTAAGCTGCTGTTCCTTCTGAGCGACATATTCTTGGAACAATGCAAGGTTCTCTTCTTCACTCTTATCTGGATTGGGAGCAAAATCCACACGGGGGAAGCTGGATTTACTCAGCGTGAATACCTTGAAACCAAGTTGGTCTATCTGTTGTTGGTCTTCTGGAGTAATGAGTTTCCCTTCATAGGAAGCTTTTATCTTATCATATACTGCTTTGTTGCGGGCAATGGTAATTTCACTAATGGTTTTGAAACCAGCTTTACGAGCAGGAGAATCTTCTTCTGTTGCCTCTGGTATTTGAACCAAGATGAATCTTCGACTACCATCAACTTGTTCTTTGTTAAGCAAGATGACAGCGTGTCCAGTGGTGCCAGAACCAGCAAAGAAGTCCAAAATGATGTCATTTTTGTGGGTTGCTATTTTCAATAATTGTTTTATAAGACGAGTTGGCTTTGGATTATCAAAAACATCTCCTGAACCGAGTAAATCTTTCAACTCTTTAGATGCTTCCTGATTATGTCCTACTTCTTTGTTAGTCCACCAAGTCCATGCGTTAGCACCATCTACTTCGGACAAGAAAACCTTTTTGCGAGGGCGTGAACTACCATCTTCACCAAACCAAATACGATTATCTTTGACCAGATCGTCAAATGTATTTTGGGCTAATGCCCAGCACCTGCCCACTGGAGGTTTATATTCCATTCCAGAAGGAGTGACGATAGTATAATATTGAGAATCGGTAGCATGACCTGTTTGCCCTGTTATATCCACAGAAGCCCACCTGCCCCTTGGGTCATTATCTGGATTCTTGTATTCTGCAGCCCTTTCCTCTGTCAACTCTACTTTGTTCAGAGTAGGTTTTAGCGATTCTTTGTCTTTTGCATAGACTAATATGTAGTCATGTGCAGGACCAAGATTAGTACGTGCATCAGGAGAAGTCCTTTTTTGCCAAAGCTGTGAATTTCCTGTGTCCATTCCTTCCTGCGGTTCGTCCATGAATACAATGGGGTGTGTGCGGGCAATAGCCTCGATGAAAGGCTTATCGTTGAACAGATCTTCACGCACCTCCTGATTCAGAATCTTATCTTCTGAGTTGAACGATGCCATCGTCATAATCATAATCTGAGGTGTCTCAGCGGTAATAAAATCACGAAGGTCACTCAACTTGGAACTGTCATATACAAATGCATTTGGGGTAAAGCCGTATTTGTCCTCCAACTGCGCTTTGAAATTCTCAAACGTATCTATGGCACCCTGACGAATAGGGATTGACGGCACAAGAACGATGAACTTGGTTAGTCCATATTCTTTGTACAGCTCGTATGCAGTCTGGAGATAGGTCAAGGTCTTACCCGTACCTGTCTCCATTTCGATACATGCGTTCCTGGATTCTTGAAGATATGATTGTAAAGGATCTACTCCGTTTTCCGCCGCAATCCTATTTATGTTTGCCATCAATGCCTCCAAGGATAACGAGCAGTAGTTTGCCCGAATGTCCTCATCCGTTGCATTGTCGTATGTATTCTTTTCCATCCCACGAAAGACCTCTACCACACTTTGTATGGCAGTCCTTTGGTGCTCTGGGGTTTCTAATTTGAATATCATTTATTTTTGTATTCTTGTTTACTTCATCTTTCTTACCCTTTATGGGGATTCTTACCTTAAGATTGACCTCGGCATGATCTCTCTATGGCGTATCTCGCACTCCTCTATGTCTTATACTACCTCAATAATACAATTGAGAGGAATATTAACTTCCCAGTGGCCCGAACGAGGGGAGCCGGTTCGGGATATATAACCTTTTTGTTTCATATTCGCGATTTCTCTTTCCAACGTGCGCTTCTTTACCGCCATCTTTACCGCCATTTGGTCGACAGAAATGGAAGAATCATCTCTTACTAAATCTATTATATCTTTCTGAAATTTAGTCAGCTCGAATAGTGGCGTATCACCGCCATCTTTGCCGCCAATATTACCGCCATTGTTATTGGTATAACTCTGTGAGACTTTCACTTCAACCTTGAATGCTGTGATAAGATTGATGTTGAACTCAGCAGGGGGATTGCCATTTTCATTCAAGTCAGTCTGGACTTGCCCTACACCGCGATTGAACATGTTGACATAGCCCATTGTCTTCATGGCACTGGCTATGAGAGGATTGCGATAATCGTTCACGCTGGGAAAATTCTCGGGGCGTGCATTACCATACAGCCCTCCTGCATTCAAAATTTCTAAATGCCCTGCATACTCATAGAAACGCAGCGGTGTATTACTCTGCAGATCACGGTGCATGCAGGCATTGAGTAATAGCTCTCGAATGGCCGTGTAGGGGTAGTTGCTGACCATCTCCTCGCGTAGTATGGAAACGAATACGGGCTTCTTCTTAATGACTGACAATTCCAGCAGTGATTCCAGACGTGGTAGAAGTTCGCAATAATTGCCTTCCAACTGCATCTCATTCTCAACCTCACTTGTTACATCCTCTCCCTTGAAGCAAACATACTGCACGTACAGGCCAGGCATGAAACGTCGCGGCTTCATACCAAATAGTGCGATGGCGCCGTAGGTGGGGCATTGATGCTCAGTGTCATACATGCCAACGGCAGCCATCTGTTCCTCAATCGGACGAGTGTCGGACTCAACTAATTCTTTACCTAATAGCGGTATCAGATATTTTGTTCGAAGCGACTCTGTGTTAATATCATTGAGTTTGGCTGCAAAACAGGGAGTGGCATCAAAGGAGGCCATAAATGACATCCTGCGTTCTGCCAAAATTCGTTCTTCAGCTTCCGTAGCTATATCACGCCTTGGGCCTATACGTATGAAGCAACGACCACGATAACGCACAGGAGGCAAATCGGACGGACACACCTCGGCCACCAGAAGGTCACCTTCAGGAAATGTGAACCTATCGACGCTCATCACAGGAATGGGCAATATGTTGCCGTTGCTTCGGATGGCTGCCATCTTCTTCAGCAGATCATCCGTTACCTTAAGCCCCGACAGTTCCCCGTTGTCGTGGGCACCCAGTATCAAGTAACCTTTCTTGCGCGAGTTGGGTAGGTCGTTGGCAAACGCACAGATGGCCTCTTGGAACTTATCCATATCGCCAGTTGATATGGTGCGCTCTACACGATAGGTTTCCGTGCTATGCAGCAGTTCTTGTATTTCGTCTTTTGTTATCATTTGTTGTATTTCAATTCTTAAATTGCCATCCTTGCTTTAACTTATTTGTCTAGTTCTTCAAACCTGACGAGGTCTTTTAAATCCACATCAAGTAATCTTGTTATCTTCATCAGCATTTCCAACGGGGGCTGTGATGAGTTAGTGCACCACTTGGAGACAGTTGTAGGCGAACAGCCCAACTCTCTGGATAGCCAAAGATTGGACTTCTTTTTCTCCGCCAATATTACTTTTAAGCGATTGAGATCTTTGTTAGCAGCCATATCTTACTATTATATAATCGCTACAAAGTTAAACATTTTATTTGATATAACTACTAAAAACTTAAATAATTTGAGAAATTTAATGAATTAAGTTCATTTTGCGGGTAAGATATAGCAAAAAAAGGACTGACAGCTCATTACTGCCAGTCCCCTTTGAATGAGAGAGTACAAGGTTACAAGGTTCGTAAGTGAGGGGCGAACCCTCACAGACTAATCCCCTTCGCCCGGCGTGATGGAGCTGTTTCCGCCACCTTGATTATCACCACCGGGGTTGTCAGTACCGCCACCCTGCGTGTTGTCACCAGTCTGGGTGCCACTCTGTGAGCTATCACTGTCGGTACCGCTGTTGGTGCTACCACCCTCAGCATCCGCTTCTGCATCCACGATGCCCCAAGCCGAAAGCGGGGTGCGCAAGGTGTACGACTTCTCCTTGCCGCCGATGACCTTCTTGATGGTCTCAACAAGGTAGGCGAACTGCAATGAGCACTGATCCTTGAACTTCTTCGAGGTAATCTCTTCGCCCTGGGCATTCTCAGGGATAAAGACGAAGTTCACACCAGCCACCATGTTGTTGACTCCCTTCTGAAGGGCTTCCTCGATAGAGGCAGCACCACCAACAACGGAGGTGACAGTTGGACGGAAAGTGCCAAGGCCATCGAGCTTGACGGGCTGACCCTGAGACATGTACTCCTTCAGACACTTCACGATGCCTGCAAGTACCATCTGCATCAGCTCGTAGCTCACCAGTGTACCGCCATGGTCGGCGACGTGTTTGGCGAAGCCCTTGGTTGACAGCGTTTCCTTACTCTCGGCCTCTGGGTAGTAGCGGCCGAACATGTCTGAATCTGGAACGGTGTTCTTTCGCAGATTCACCATGAAAGCAATGTTTTCTTTTGCCATGATAAAAACCTTTTAATTGTTAAACCTGAAAAACAAATCTCTTTACCTTAAATAGGTATTGCAAAGGTACGCATTTTTCTGCAAAAGTGCAAGATTTTGTTCCTTCTCAATCCCCTTATTGGGACTTACTGTAACTTATTGATACTTAGTGTGCTTTTCCCAACAAAACATTTGGTTATCTCAGTATTTTTTTGTAATTTTGCACTATGGAAAAGGAAATAAAAACATACGGTAGAATGGAGCTGGCGCAGATGTATTTCCCAGCCATTGCCCCTCGCTCTGCCTGGAGGAGAATGAAGGATTTGCTTCGTGAGAGTTCCACCACGGCAGAGCTTGCTGAACAAAGTCGCCGGGTCTTCATGCCCGCCGAGGTGTCGCTCATCTTTGAAACTTTCGGAGCACCTTGACAAGGTGATAGGCGGTCCACCTTGCCAAGGCTCCTCTATGGAGTCCTCCCAAGGGTTTCGGGTAGTCCGCCCAAGCCTCCCTACCAGTCCGCCCAAGCCGGACTCCCAGAGCGGGGTTTCCAAAATACAGACTTAACAGCAAGTTTACACAATAAAATCAGGATTACAATGCAAGATGCCGTTTTTGGCACGGCGTTTGCAGGATAACGAATAAATTAATGGAAAGAGGATGATTACAGATAAGAATTTCAGACCACTCGTTAGCATGTCAGTAAAAAATGACGTGCGCAAAACACCAGATAATCAGTGCATCACGTTTGGTGATGACCCCATAGCATACAAAATCTCCACATTGGAGTTTAAAAACACGGACTCCTCAAAAGTCACGTTAGAGACGATAGTGACGGCTTTAGAAGCTGGCCATTGTATTGGACAGGTTTACGATGTACCCGCTTATCGACGCAAGTACAAGTTCTCATTCAACCAGCATTGGAGAGG
>Ga0310695_10014645_pt1 | contig 10566 bp, 6 predicted proteins | sample RumenRJG_04DNA_FD_203882 | JGI IMG/M metagenome (GOLD analysis project Ga0310695, IMG submission 203882) | Bovine rumen microbial communities from Lethbridge, Alberta, Canada - RJG_04 (v2) (version 2) | ecosystem: Host-associated > Mammals > Digestive system > Stomach > Rumen | place: Canada... | reverse complement strand
GAGCGTTATAAGATGTTGCACGACAATGGTTCGCTTCCAGAAGTACAATGGGTGGAGATCCAAAGCAAGGTTGCACAGGCCAAGTCGCAGTTGGAGGTGGCGAAGAAAAATTTGGCTGACTGTCGGTTGACGGCACCTGTCAGTGGTATGATTGGCCAGCGTGCGGTTAAGGCAGGGGAAACGGCCCTTCCCTCACAAGCCGTTGTCACGATTCTCGACATCAGTAGTGTTAAGGTAAAGGTCTCTATTCCAGAATCAGAGGTCAGTGGTATCCATGCTTCTACACCTACAACTGTAAGTGTTGAGGCTGCTGGGATTCAAGTTAATGGCGGTCGGATAGAGAAAGGTGTGGTGGCCGATGCTCTGACACATACTTATGACGTTCGCATTCAGGTAGCTAATAGCGACCGCAAGTTGTTGCCTGGCATGGTGGCCAGTGTCAGTTTCATGTCTGAAAAGTCTCAGGGCTCCTCTGAGAAGTCGTTGCCCGTGACGGCAGTACAGAAGGCGGCTGATGGTTCTCTGTTTGTCTGGACTATTGCTAATGACAGTACAGCTCATCGTGCGAAGGTAAGCATTGGTGAAACCAATGGTAACAATGTCTCTGTCACTGAAGGTTTGGAAGTCGGCCAGCGTGTCGTCACTGAAGGTTACCAGAAACTGAGTGAAGGAACGAAAGTAGTATATTGAGATGAAGAATACTAATTGGCTCCGCTGGCCGTTGGAGCATTATCCGATAACACTTCTTATCATAGGAATCCTGTTTGTGATGGGTCTCTATGGCATGTATATCATGCCGAAGGATGAATTTCCGCATGCTACCATCCGTCAGGGAGTCGTGGTGGCCGTTTGTCCGGGTGCCACATCAGAAGAGGTGGAGCTGCAGGTGGCACGTCCTTTGGAGCGTTACCTTTTTACCTTTGGAGAGGTGAACCGTGTGAAGACAACGACAACATCGCAGAACGGCATGTGTATAGTGATGGTAAAGCTCAACGACGATGTCAACAACAAAGACGAGGTATGGAGTAAGATCAAGCACGGACTGAACATGTTCAAGGCTTCACTCCCTGCAGGTGTATTGGCCATTGTTGTCAACGACGATTTCGGCAACACCTCTGCTCTGTTGATAGCTATTGAGAGCGATCAGCGCAGCTACCGTGAACTGAAACAGTATAGCGATGACCTCTCTGATCGTTTGCGCCGCATACCGTCGGTTGCCAACGTGAAATTGTTTGGCGAACAGAAAGAACAAATCAGCCTCTACATAGATCGCCAGCGCCTACAGGCTTACGGCATTGGCCAGCAGATGCTCTTCTCGCGTCTTCAGGCTCAGGGAATTACCACTATGAGCGGCAGTATCAGCGATGACGACCAACAGATTCCTATCCATATTGAAAATACAGAGGATTCTGAAGAGGAAATCGCCGACCAGATTATTTTCAGCGATCCAGTGACGGGCAAGGTGGTCAGGGTACGCGACATCGCTCGTGTGGTACGTGAATATGAGCCCATGTCGAGTCGTATCGAACAGGATGGGCATCCTTGTGTCTTGCTGTCAATGGAGATGACACCAGGAAATAATGTGGTGCAGTACGGTGAGGAAGTAGACCGGGTGCTCAAACATTTCCGCCAGAACGAATTGCCTGCCGATGTGAAAGTCACCCGCATTGCCGACAAACCAAAGGTCGTCAGTGAGAGTGTCACCTCGTTCCTTCGCGACTTGATTATTTCCATGATCATCATTATCCTTGTGATGATGGTACTCTTCCCGATCCGCTCAGCTATTGTGGCGGCTGTCACCATCCCGTTGAGTACCTTTGTCAGTGTGGCTGTCATGTATATGATGGGCATCGAACTGAACATTGTGACACTGGCGGCACTGATTGTTGTATTGGGAATGATTGTTGATAACAGTATAGTCGTTATTGACGGTTATCTGGAATATCTTGGCAAGGGCTATGAGCCCAAAAAGGCAGCTATCGAGTCGGCCCGTCAGTATTTCATGCCGATGATGCTTGCTACAATCTGTATCTGTGCCATTTTCTATCCTTTCCTCATCACGATGAAAGGAATGTTCCACGATTGTCTGGAGGATTTCCCTGTTACGATCACTATTAATTTGATGGTATCACTATTCCTCGCTGTTACCGTGATACCTTTCCTGGAGGTGCGCATCATCAAGCCTGATAAGGTGAGTACCGGCGGCAACGCTATCACCAAATGGGTACAGAAAACCTATGATCGAGTACTCGACTTCACCTTTACCCACCCGTGGGGTACTGTAGGTGGTGGTTTGGGCGTGATTCTGCTCTCCCTGCTCATCCTGCCTACACTGAAGATACGCCTCTTTCCATATGCCGACCGCGACCAGTTTGCGGTGGAGATTTTCCTGCCTGACGGCAAGGGTATGGCAGAGACAGAATTGATAGCCGACTCGGTTCAACATGTATTGGAAAAGGATGAGCGCATTGTTGGCATTACGGGTTTCATTGGCTGTTCCTCGCCTCGTTTCATGGATGCCTATGCTCCGCAGATGGCAGGTGCAAACTATGCACAGTTTATCGTTAATACGAAGAGTGACAAGGCAACTCTTGAGTTGTTGAAAGAATACCAGCCTCAGTTGAGTGAGGCCTTTCCCAAAGCCTATGTGAAGTTCAAGCGACTGGATTATCTTGAGGTCAGCGAATTGGAATATCGCTTCTACGGTGAAAATCTCGATTCATTACATGTGGCGGCAGAGCGCCTGATGGAGAAGATGCGTCTGATGCCCGAACTGGAGTGGGTGCATACCGATTATTTCCAACCCTATCCTATTATCAACGTGGCGCTCGATCCCGTTATTTCGGCCCAACTCGGCATTACCCGTACCACAGCGCAGCTCGCGCTGAGTGCCACGTCGAGTGACCTGCAAGTAGGTCAGATTTGGGAAGGGAACTACGAATTGCCCATCGTTGTGAAGGACGATACCGACATGACCTTCTCAGACGTTGCGAACCTAGGAATCTCCTCACCAATATCGATGCTGTCGGCAGGTCTGAACAGCACCAATAACACGGTTCCCTTACGTCATATTGCAGAGATTGGACCCAAATGGAGCGAGAGTCGGATCCTGCATCGTGGTGGTGAGCGCTGTATGACGGTAACGGCTCAGTTCGCGCAGGGAGTCTTCACTGCGCCCATTGAAAAGGAGATTGCCCGCATCATGCAGGAAGAGATCGATTTACCTCAGGGTGTGCGCACAGAAATAGGTGGAGAAATAGAATACGGTGATGAGGCCTTGCCGCAGATTTTCGGTGGCATTACCATCGCCATGATTATCGTGTTCTTCTTCCTGCTCTTCAATTTCAAGAAATACGGAATCACCACTGTGTGTATGGCGGCCTTGGGCTTGATGATTCCAGGCGCTCTCATCGGTCTTGGCCTCATGAACCGCGCTTTGGGGCTTACCTCTATCTTCGGGCTTATCACTCTCATGGGAATGATTATGCGTAACGAAATCCTCATCTTCGAGCATGCCATAGATTTGATTGATAAGTATGTGGCGGAACATGGTGATTGGAAGGTCGATCGCAAGGCCTATAACGAAGCAGTGAAGCAGGCTGCCTATGATGCCGGTAAGCGCCGTATGGTGCCCATCTTCCTCACCACCGCCACGACAGCTGTCGGCGTGGTGCCGATGATCATCGCCCAGAGTTCGTTCTGGATGCCTGTAGGTGTTACCATTTTTGCGGGTGGTATCGGCTCACTTATCATGGTAGTAACCATGCTGCCTGTCGTCTATTGGAAAGTAAATCTCAAATAGTCATGAAAAAGATATTATCACTGATAGTTTTTGGTTGTACGATATCAGCATCAGCCCAGACCTATTCATTAGAGCAGATAAAGGATTCTGCGCTGAATCATAATATAGCCATCCGCAGTGCCCAACATAGCCTTGATGCTGCTAAAGAACAGCGTAAGGAGGCTTTCACGAAGTATTTCCCCAACATCAGCGGAACAGGTCTCTGGTTTAATGCCAACAAAGGAATGGCCCAGACCACACTGAACCTTTCAGAGAACATTTCGCCCGAACTGGGGGCCACTCTGGCACAGATGTTTCCTCCTGAAGCTCTCGCTGCATTGGCCAATCCCATCAGTATTTCGATGATGAAAAATGGTACCATCGGATCACTGATGGCTGTACAACCCGTCTTTGCTGGCGGACAGATTATCAATGGCAACAAGCTCGCTAAAGTAGGCGAAGACGTGAGTCGCTTACAGATGCAACTCTCAGAGAATGAGGTGGAAAAGACAGCAGAACAGTATTTCTGGCAGTTAGCCTCCCTACAGGAGAAAATGAAGACGATTGAGGCGGTGGATACCTTGTTAAGTGATATCCGCAAGGACGTGGAGGTCGCTCTGAAGGCCGGTGTCGCCATGCGCAATGACCTGTTGCAAGTACAACTTCGCCAGAACGAGGTGGCCAGTCAGAAGCTGAAGCTGCAAAACGGTCTTTCGCTGGTACGTATGCTTCTGTCACAGTATTGCGGCCTGCGCGACACCTCGTTTGTCATTGCATACCAGACAGATGCATCCTCACCGCTGCTCTCCAAGCAAGATCACGATCAGGCTTTGTCAGCAACAGCCGAATATCAATTGCTTGGCAAACAAGTTGAGGCGGCAAATCTTCAAAAGAAACTGGCTGTAGGACAGAATCTGCCTACAGTTGCCGTAGGTGCCGGTTATACCTATCATAACCTGTTGGATAACGACCACACCTTCGGTATGCTCTTTGCAACCGTCAATGTCCCCATTACAGACTGGTGGGGTGGTTCACATGCTATTAAACGCCGTAAGATAGAGTATCAGAAAGCAGAAGAACAGTTCATTGACAATGCGGAACTGCTAAAGATTCGTATGCAAAACGCATGGAATGGTGTTGAGGAAAGCTATCAGCAGCTACTGCTCGCCCAGCTAAGCATTGAGCAGGCGGAAGAGAACCTCCGTATGAATCGTGATTATTATCGTGCTGGCACGTCAAAAATGAGTGATCTGCTCGAAGCCCAATTGCTTTATCAGCGTGCTTGTGACAAACATACCGACGCATACGCCGACTATCAGAATAAGCTGCTGGAATACCGTCAGGCGATAGGACAATAGTTCTTACAAGCCCACAAATACTGAAACACCGAAGAAAATCACGCTTTTTCTTTGGTGTTTCATTGTTTTTCAGTAATTTTGCAACCAAAAAATAAGCATAAGCTATTATGGACGAACAATTAAAGCAAATAGGCGAGCGTCTGCGCGGACTGCGTGACGTGCTCGACATTCCGGTAAGCGAGATGGCAGACACCATCGGAATATCATCGGAAAAGTATGAGAAGATTGAGGCAGGTGAGCTGGATATTACCATCTCTAACCTGATGAAGATTGCAAAGAAGTACGGTGTATCGACAGAGGAACTGATTTTTGCGGAGGCTCCCCACATGAAGTCATACTACGTGACACGCAAGGGACAGGGTATGAGCATTGAGAGGACGAAAGCATACAAGTATCAAAGCCTTGTCGGTGGTTTCGTGAATCACAAGGCCGACGTGTTTATCGTCACTGTTGAGCCAAAGCCTGAAGTTCACACGGTTTATAAGAATACACACCCAGGACAGGAGTTCAACTTGGTTTTGGAAGGGAAGATGGAACTTTATATCGGAGGAAAGACCATGATCCTTGAAGAGGGCGACTCCATTTATTTTGATTCCAGCAAACCGCATGGTATGCTGGCAGTAGGCGACAAGCCTGTCAAATTCTTAGCATTTACAGTAGAATAAAACTAGACTATGGTAGAAAGATTTTTAAAGCAGACGCATTTCGAGTCTGTTGAGGATTACAACAAGAATCTGGAGTTCATCATCCCTGAGAACTTCAATTTCGCCTACGACGTGATGGACGTGTGGGCTGAGGAGGCACCTGAGAAGCTCGCCATCCTCTGGACCAACGATCAGGGAGAGGAGATCCGCACCACCTTTGGTGAACTGAAGAAGCAGACGGATCAGGCCGCCTCTTATCTGATGTCGTTGGGCATCGGCAAGAATGACCCCGTGATGCTCATCCTGAAGCGTCGTTATGAGTGGTGGGTAGTGATGCTGGCCCTGCATAAGATCGGCGCCATTGTGATCCCCGCCACCCACATGTTGACAAAGAAAGATATCATCTATCGTAACACCCGTGCCTCTGTGAAGGCCATCATCTGTGTGGATGATGCCTATGTGGTGAGTCAGATTCAGGCTGCCATGTCAGAGAGTCCCACCGTGAAGCAGTATATCACCATCACCGATCACGGTAAACCCATCCCCGAGGGCTTCCACGACTGGCAGAGTGAGTGGAAACAAGCACCGAAATTCGTGAAGCCAACCTTTGTGAACAGTAACGACGACACAATGCTGATGTACTTCACCAGCGGTACGAGCGGTGAGCCGAAGATGGTGGCCCACGATTACCTCTACGCCATGGGCCATCTCTCTACAGGTGTGTTCTGGCACAATCTCCACGAGGGTTCACTCCACCTGACAGTGGCTGATACAGGTTGGGGTAAGGCCGTATGGGGTAAGTTTTATGGCCAGTGGTTTGCTGGTGCAACGGTGTTCGTGTTCGACCATGAGAAGTTCAATGCCGACACACTGCTGCGTCAGATTGAGAAATATAAGGTGACCAGTTTCTGTGCACCTCCTACCATCTATCGCTTTATGATCCGTGAAGATCTGTCGAAGTATGACCTGTCAAGCCTCGAATACTGTTGTACCGCAGGTGAGGCCTTGAACCCCGCCGTTTTCGACAAGCTCAAGGAGCAGATCGGTCTCAATATCATGGAGGGTTTCGGACAGACGGAGACCACCATGACCCTCGGCACCTTCCCCTGGATGACACCAAAACCTGGCAGTATGGGTATCCCCAATGCACAATATAACATCGATCTGGTGCGTGCCGATGGTACGCCTTGTGAGGATGGTGAGAAAGGTGAGATCGTGATTCGTGTGGGCGACCGCAAGCCTATCGGACTCTTCAAGGAGTACTATCGTGACCCAGAGCTGACTCGCGAGGCCTGGCACGACGGACTGTATCACACGGGTGATATGGCCTGGCGCGATGAAGACGGCTACTACTGGTTCGAGGGTCGTATCGACGATGTCATCAAGTCTTCTGGTTATCGCATTGGCCCGTTCGAGGTAGAGTCGGCACTGATGACTCACCCTGCCGTTGTGGAGTGCGCCATCACCGGTGTTCCCGATGATATCCGCGGAATGGTGGTGAAAGCTACCGTCGTACTTGGTAAGGAGTGGAAAGACAAGGCAGGCGATGACCTCATCAAGGAACTGCAGCAGCACGTGAAGAAGGTGACAGCTCCTTATAAGTATCCACGTATCATTGAGTTCGTTGATGAACTGCCCAAGACCATCAGCGGCAAGATCCGTCGAGTGGAAATCAGACAAAAAGACGCCAAATGAAAAAGCGCATCGTTGTAAAGATAGGTTCAAACGTTCTCACCCGCAAGGATGGAAAACTGGACGTGACCCGGATGTCGGCACTGGTCGACCAGATTGCCTGGCTGCGGAAGCAGGACTATGAGGTAATTCTCGTTTCGTCGGGTGCCATGGCTTCCGGACGCGGAGAGTTGAAGGTCAGTCACGACCTTGACTCTGTGGAGCAGCGCCAGTTATTCTCTGCTGTCGGACAGGTGAAGCTCGTCGGGCTATACTACGACCTATTCCGTGAGTTCGGCATCCATGTCGGACAGGTGCTCACGATGAAGGAGAATTTCCAGCCAGGGGAACAATATCGTAACCAGCGGGCCTGTATGACTGTAATGCTGGAAAACGATGTGCTGCCCATTGTCAACGAGAACGACACCGTTTCTGTCACGGAGCTGATGTTTACTGATAACGATGAACTCTCGGGACTCATTGCACAGATGATGGAGGCAGAGACACTCATCCTGCTGTCGAACATTGACGGCATCTTCACCACCCATCCTGACGACCCGGCTGCAGAGCTGATCCGTGAGGTGGCTCCTGGACGTGATCTCAGTGAGTATATCCAACCGGAGAAGAGTGCTTTCGGACGGGGTGGTATGCACTCGAAATACACAACGGCCTGTAAGGTGTCGAAAGAAGGTATCCGTGTAATCATCGCCAATGGTGAGCGCGAGAACATTCTCATAGACCTTATGGAGCAGCCGTCGAAGACCCCTCATACAGAATTTATACCTAAACCATAGAACCATGCAACTGAAAGAGACATTCGAAAACGTCAAACGAGCCAGTAAGAGCCTGGCATTGTTGAGCGACGAGCGACGGAACGAGATTCTGAATGCCGTCGCAGATGCCATCATGGCCAGTCAGGAGAGAATCCTGAAGGCCAATAGCGAGGACCTCGCCAAGATGGAGAAGTCTAACCCTCTTTATGACCGTCTGCAACTCACACCTGCTCGCTTGGAAGGTATTGCTGCTGACATGCGTAATGTGGCAACACTGCCTTCACCACTCGGACATGTGACCAAGCAGAAGACCCTGCCTAATGGGCTCCGTCTTTGTCGTGTCAGCGTGCCCTTTGGGGTTATCGGCATGATCTATGAGGCTCGTCCGAATGTGACGTTCGATGTGTTCTCCCTCTGTTTCAAGAGTGGCAACGCCTGTGTACTCAAAGGCGGTAAGGATGCCGATTGTAGCAATCGTGAAGAAGTGGCCCTCATCCATGAGGTGCTGGAGCAGTTCGGGGTGTCGAAGGATGTCGTGGCCCTGCTGCCTGCTACCCATGAGGCGACGGGTGAGATGCTGAATGCTGTTGGCTATATCGACCTCTGCATCCCTCGTGGTGGCAGACGACTCATCGACTTTGTGCGCGACACGGCCCGAGTGCCAGTGATTGAGACTGGTGCAGGAGTGGTCAACACCTACTTTGATAAGGATGGCGACCTGGAGATGGGTAAGGCGATCATCAACAACGCCAAGACTCGTCGCGTCTCTGTCTGCAATGCGCTCGACTGCTTGCTAGTACATCTGGCAAGGCTGGCAGAACTGGCAGAACTAGTAAAGCCTATGGCAGAGAAGAACGTCATCATCTATGCTGACGAACAGGCCTACGCAGCCCTCGACGGTAAGTATCCTTATTTAGAGCACGCCACAGCGGAAAGTTTTGGAACCGAGTTCATGGACTACAAACTGGCTGTGAAGACGGTGGCTTCGTTGGATGAGGCTCTGGCTCATATCGACGAAAATGGCAGTGGTCATAGTGAGGCCATCGTTACGATGGATGAACAGACCGCCCGCCAGTTCCAGACCCATGTCGATGCCGCCTGTGTCTATTGGAACGCTCCAACTTCGTTCACCGATGGTGCCCAGTTCGGACTGGGTGCCGAGATAGGTATTTCTACCCAGAAGCTTGGTCCCCGTGGGCCGATGGCACTGGAGGAGATCTGTACCTACAAATGGCTCATCGAGGGCGAAGGTCAGACCAGACCATAGTATTCAATCTTTAATGATATGACATATAGAAGACATGCGATTATCCCTTTGATTCTGTGGGCACTGACTGTGCTCCTCTACGTATCATGTCAGCAGGGTTCCAGAAGTAAGTGGCTGACTGCAGAACAACAGGACTACAACGATTCGCTGGTATATGCAGCGATGGATATCGACTATAATCATGCTCTTCTAGTTGTCGACAGCCTTGAAGATATCCATATCCTCAACGATGCCAAGATTAACTACTACCGGGCTCAGATCTATTATAAGATGGGGCAGGAGCTCAGTGCCGAGCTTTATTACAAGAAGGCACTTTCTGATAATACCCTGTTCAATGAGCGTCCGGCTATCTGTTACTTTGCCTACGACCAGCTTTCGACTATCCTTACCATCAAGGGTGACCAGCAGGGCTCCTTGGCAACAGCCACAGAGGCGTATGCCATTGCCAAGAACGACGAGACGGAAGTGGGTCAGGAGTGGCAGGCCATCCTGCTTCACGACATCGGTTACTGTCAGATGCAGTTAGGACGCATCGCTGAAGCTGAAAAGAACTTCACCCATGCTTATAACACCCTGAAGCGTCTGGCGTCGCAGACGCAGAAATACGATCATATCTATTCTTGGGCGAGAGTGTCGTACAACATCATGGATGCCTACACCAGCACGGAGAATTTCGAGCAGGCAGAGAAGTGGGTCGTGGCTGCTGAGGAAGCCATCAACCTGATGGTAGCTTCGCCCGATTGTCCGAAGCGTACGGCTGACGAATATCGGGGGAGCCTGAATACTCACAAGGCCATAGTGCTTGTGAAGACTGGACATCGTAAGGAGGCAGAGAAGATCTATCAGGAGTTCCTGAAATCCGACCATTCCAAGACGAGTATAGGACTGTTCGACGGTTCGGAATACCTGCAGATAGCCGATCGGTGGGAGGATATGTCGAAGATGATTCCCAAACTCGACTCTCTGGCCACTTCTTGGAAGATGCCCAAGTCCATGTATTACCTGAAGACTTATCTCGTTCCGTTCTTCACGGCTTATCAGAAGTCGGGCCATAAGGAAAAGGCCTTGCAAA
>Ga0310695_10014642_pt1 | contig 10568 bp, 7 predicted proteins | sample RumenRJG_04DNA_FD_203882 | JGI IMG/M metagenome (GOLD analysis project Ga0310695, IMG submission 203882) | Bovine rumen microbial communities from Lethbridge, Alberta, Canada - RJG_04 (v2) (version 2) | ecosystem: Host-associated > Mammals > Digestive system > Stomach > Rumen | place: Canada... | reverse complement strand
TCTTGACGAGCTGAAGGAACTGGTTGAGGCGCCGCTGGATGACGATGTGCAATGTCTTGACCTCGATGAGGGCGTAAGGATAAGTGTGGGTGACCGCGAGATACGTCAATACTTACTGGATATTTATGGCATTGCGGACTCTATCAAGGTGCAGGAAATGGACAAGGAGAAGCGTAACGAGATAATCGTCTGTTGTTTGGAGAGGGGCGCTGGAATGCGCCAGCTGTCGAGATTGACTGGCGTGACGTACGGGGTGATTAATAGGTTGAGAGGGAGGCTGGCAGGAGAGAGCTGAACACTTTCAACGTCTGTTGAGGGAATACAACGAGTGGATGCAGAACCAACAGCGTCAGCAAGAGACGGTGCAGCGGTTCTTGAGGGAGTATTATAAGTGATAGAATTGGCAAAAGAATACTGATAATCGATACATATGTTTGATGAATATGATACATTCAATTTCCTGTTTGGGATACAGAGGATTCTCTACTAGACAGATACTTAATCTTGCCATCCCCAATGGAACTCCAGGTAGCGGTCTTACCGTTTTGGTCGGACCCAATGGTGGTGGAAAATCATCTATTGTCGAGTGCTTCAATAAAATATCACTTGCCCGGAAAAACGTCTCGTTTTCTAAAGGGAAACGTAACTTGAGGGCCGGAGACCTCGTTGAAATTGCTATTACAAGTGACGAAGGACAAGGGACTTTACGAACAAGTAAGGGCGGTAGTGAAAGAACTAATCCTTTAGATTCATGCACCTATAGATTAATAGAACTAAACAACAGCGACTCGTCTGCATTTGACAAGGTAATGGAACGAGTTTTAGGTAAACCTCTACAATGGACTATTCAACACACAGCCCCAATATGTTGTCTTTGGAATCCATATCTAATGGTGGTACTGTGTCACGTGTTTTCGAGTCATCAGATGGTTCTAAGATATGTGCTATTGACGAAAGGTCAAGGAAGTTCATATCATCTGTTAGTCATAATCTCAACAACCCGCATATCATGGGAACAGATGCAAGGGCTTGTTTCTTTGCGGAAGATAATCTGATCATTACTGAAGGACAGGAAGATGTGGTTCTTTATCCTGTGATTATGCGTGCATTAGGTATGGACTATTACCTGCCGTTCTTCGGGTTCGGTGCAGGTGGAGCCTCAGGTATCATCGAAATTGCTCATCTACTTCAGGTATTAGGCTTTGAAAGAATTGGAGCTATTTATGATGGCGACAAGAGGGCAGACTATGATACATTTGTGAAAGAATTTGCTGGGTCGAGATACAAAGCATGGATTATTCCCACGGAAGACATCCGTGACAAGGAACATTATGAAGTAGCCTCTAAACAGGGGCTTTTAGAAAAGGATAGGAAAACTCTAAAACCAGAGTATGCAGACCAAATGGGAAAGATCTTCAAGGAGATGGAGGATTTTCTGAAATAAAAGTTAGAGGTTTGTAAGCTGTCATTTATGACGTATTGAGCATGAAATAAGAATAAAACAACTGGTATATTAATTGACCATAAATACGAATATGAGTAATGGATTAAAGAGTCTATTTGAATTGTCCACCAAAAACATATTGTGGATAATTTTAATATACGCAGAACTATTATTGATAGCATTGCGAGATAATATGTTGTGCTATATTGCTAATAACTGGAACCATGTGATTCTCATTTTAGATACCATATCTAATAATATCTGGCTTCAGGTTATTACGTTTATTGTATTCGCTATTCCTTTGTTGTATATAGATAGAGTTGAGGCTGAAATAAAGAATTTCTCTATTCAGAGGCTTATTGCCTTTGTTATATCATCAGCTTTGTTCTTTGTATTGTTTGATAATGAATTGCCATGTGGAGATTTCATCACTTTGTTTATGGGCTGCTATTTTACAGGATTATTCATGTCAGAGCTTGTCAAGTATATGCAGGGTGATGAGAAACCAAAAGAAAAAGGACCAATATATGCGATAAAGAATTTAAGTGGGTTCTCAGTTATCTCTGATACGTCAAGAATGAAAGATGTCGGTTGGGCCAAGTTTGCTGATATGTTAACAGGCAAACTGTTTCATACTGATATTAGTAAAGAGGCATTTGCAGTAGGTGTCAACGGAGAATGGGGCTCAGGTAAGACGACTTTCCTGAATGAAATCAGAATGCTAATAAAGGGGAATGCATACGTAATTGATTTTTACCCTTGGCTGAGTAATTCACCTGCTCAAATTGTGAAGGACTTTTTTGCATTACTAAAGACTATCTTTGACAAAGAAGATGGTGCCTCTAGTAAAATAGATGACTATGTTGATTTAATTATAGATCTGGATGTTGAAAGTCATCTTACCGGTCTTGCTAAACTAATAAAACATAGGAAGAGCTTAAATTTGGAGAAAGCCAGAAAATCAGTTGAGGATTGTGTCCCTATGGATAAACCTGTAATAGTGCTGATAGATGATCTTGACAGACTGGAAAAAGATGAAATATATGAAGTGCTCAGGCTGATAAGAAATACTGCGAAGTTTAAGAATGTGATATATATCGTAGCATACGATAAGGATTATATATGTGGAACTCTTGGCTATAAAGGGATTTCATCACCAAGAGAATACCTGATGAAAATATTCCAGGCAGAGATTCGTCTACCAGTATTTGAAGAATCAAAACTTGTTGAGTTGTTGGTTGAAGAACTGGCAATTCAGTTGGGTGAGAGTGATAACGGAAAAGTGGAGATAGAGAGGTTATTGATGTCTACCACCAAAGACAAACTGCCACTGTCTGCTGTGCTTAGGAATTTCAGGGATATTAAGAGGTTTGCCAATCTTATAGCACTGGATATTACACATATTGAACAAGGGAGAAACGTATATGATATCCACGTGAGAGACTTATTCGTTTTGGAGTTGGTTCATTATCGCTACGATTATGTCTACAAGATTCTACTTGAAGAAAGAGGAAGGCTACTTCAATGGAATAAGGATTCAGATCTTTATATGCTTAAGAAGGTCGATGAATTGCCTCTTGATGTTAAATCTGATGAATTCATTGTGGCGTTATTGAGGACCCTGTTTGGAACAGATTTGACATTCAAACCAGATAAAAGGTCTATCCGTTATCGCTACAACTACATCAACTATTTCAGTCTGAGACCTATGAACAATCAGATTGGCCGAACTGAATTTAATACGCTATTAAGAAATAGTGATGCTGATGGAATCAAGAAAGAAGTAAAGATATGGCTTGAGAGCGGAAGGGATATCATAACATCTTTATTCATAAGATTGAAGGAAGTTAGCCCTGAGACGTTGAGCGATAATAGTATGGATAAGTATTTGAATGCTCTATTTTCGTGGGCAGATTTGAAAGAAGATGCTAACTCTCAGAGACTGTTGCCTTATATCTGCATGACTGTATTTAAACGCTATAATTTCCATCAACATAAGGACAAGGAAAAGCTAATGCATGACAAGCTTGTTGAACGTATCAGGGCGCTTATAAATCAAGGTAGATACCTTAACGTTGCTGCAATGTTAAGAGGAATGTATGGTATAGTGATAGGCTATGATGATGATGGTGATGGTGGTGGAGTTTACCTTGATGAGTATTATATTTTAGAGCCTAAAGAAGTTGTTGGCTTAATGAGTGAATGTTTTAATAAACTTGCAGAAGTTTATCAACCAACAGTTGATGATATTATTGATGAGAATTCAATCTTGTCGCTATATGTAAGAAATGCCACTACTAATCCTGTTGAAGAAGCGTCCGAAGGTCGTAGCATCCTTTGTCATTACGCGTTTATTGATTATTTCAAGAATAGGGCTTCTGAGAATGACATAGAAAAATTCTACTTACATTATTATTATGATACCGAGGCAGAATCTCATGGGGCCATGCCCGATGAAATAAGTGATAGTTTGAAGAGTAAGATCAGGAAGAGCTTTGGCTCCGAATTTACTTATAGAGCTTTTATAAAAGAGTGCTTCAATCTTACAAATGAACAGAAGAAACAACGCGATAAATATCTTGAGAATTACATTTGTCCAATTAAAAAGAAATAACAACTGAAGGTCAGCCGCGAGGTTGGCTTTCAGTTGTTTTTATGGGCTGTGATTTCGCAAAAAGAGCGAGGTTCCTGCAATGGGATGTCACACTTGTTTACACAAATTATGAGCAAAAGTTTGGTTGTTTGCAAAAAATTGGTACTTTTGCCGAAAAAACGAAAATAGTAGTAAAATATGATGATTATGAATGAACAAACAGCAAAACGTTTAGCAGTTATAAGATACCTATTTGAAGAAGGTATGACGTTGTCATTAGCAGGAGAACCAATGAATGGGTTGTGCCTTTTGCCGTTTCATGACAGCGTTGAAATGTTTATGAAGTTATGTGCTGATGAGAGAGGCATTGTAATTCCAAAGAAGACGTCATTTATGGACTACTTCAATAAAATTACGGATTTACAGGATAAGGCACAGATGGATAGCTTGAATTCACGAAGAGTTAGTTTGAAACATTATGGCCAGTTGCCTTCTTCTTTAGATGTGGAAACGACGAGGGTTAATGTTATAGATTTCTTCGAGCATAATGTACTTCGATTTTTTGGATGCCGTTTGGAGGAGATTTCTCTTGAAGTGTTGATTGCATATCCAAAGGTAAGGGAGTATTTCAAAAAGTATCATGAATTCTTTGAAGAAGAGAAATTTGGCGATGCTCAGGCTCAATGCCAAATAGCTTTCAAGGTGTTTATGATAGAGTATCATAGGCATTATAACAGGGGTTTTGACCTTCAAGCTGGGCCTGCGTCCAATGTGGATAGTTTGAAAAATCCAAATTTAGAAGACAATACAGATAAATATCTAGACTCATTGAAGAAAGCTATAATGGATTTAAATGAGGCTGTCTCGATAATGAGCTTGGGGATAAACTATTTCCGTTATAATGAATTCAAGGCCCTTGGCCCTGCTGTCAATCATTGGTGGGGAGGCGAAGAGGATGATTATAGATATTATATCGCCTTGCCATTAAACTATGATCAGAAGACAGCTAAAGTCTGCTATGATTTCGTGATAGAGACAATTCTTAAATTGCAAGGAAAGAATGTTTTCTTGTATTGAAATGCCATCAGTCGCCTTAATGTACTTAAAGGCGACATTGAGAATTAAGACTCGCTGGCACTCGAATAAGTGACAGATCTCTCCATTCGCTGCGCTTAGTCGAGATGACACTCACACCCTGTCATTATGAATGCCTCCCCTTGTCATTTCGACCGCAGTGGAGAAATCTCTGAAGTTTCTCCTTTTGAACCTCTCGAAAATATAAATCCCTGGATGGCTAAAATCCAGGGATTATGAGAGGCCCTTGTAGGCAGAGACATTAACATACCTTATCTCAGTTTGACTGAGATCTTCCACGCTAGACAGTTCTTAGTAGAATATGCTGACTAGGGTTGCAATTAGTGTGAGAACTTCGATTATTGTCGAAAGATTCTCTTTGAAATACCTTCTCATAATTAAAGCGATTCAATTTTATACTATTCATACTATGTGTTAAATACTCTTTTTGCAAAGGTACGAAGAACCGAAAAACGAAATTCCGTTTTTCTCCCCATATGTTTTTACACTTTTGAAAATGATCATAATTTGCTCTTTTCTTATTTTGGGTACAAATGTCTGCAATGTTTTTTAATAATAAAAGTAACTAATGAAATCTCTTATCTCTTATAAAGGAATCCATTAGCTATTGCACAATAAAAAGGGCTTTTGTTCACATGAAAGTTTTCAATATCATTAAGAACGAAAGACTGCCTATAGGCAGGCTTTCTCTGTTCATAAAGCATTTGTTTCGTAAAATGGTTGATACAGGATTAATAAGAAATGGCACTTGTTTACATAAAAAACAAGACTTTAATTGCATTCATTGCTCCAAAATTTGGAAAGTATGAATTAAATTCGTATATTTGCCGAAAATTAATAAGAATATAGTTCTATGAAAGAAAAAACTAAATTCCTTTCTAACAAGCCTTCTGGTAAGGACTTGTTTGATGGCCTGTCGCAAGAAAAAGTGGCAGAGGCAATAAAACAACATATTAAGGATATCGATAATATGCCTACACCTGAATCAGAGCAGGAAGCTGACAAGGCATTGCCTAGAATAATTGGTATTGAGGGAAGTTGGGGATCTGGTAAATCAAATACTATATTACAATTACAGGAAAAATTAAAAAGTGACTATTATTTCTTCACTTACGATGCATGGGGGAATCAGGAGGATTTGCAACGCAGATCGCTACTCCAGCAGTTAACAATGAAGTTGGTAGGTGATAAAATGCTAGATGGAACCACAAATATAAAGATTGTAACCAGTGCTCTTGATTTTACTCCAAAGCTAATAGATTGTTCGTGGACTACAAGAGTGGAAACCCTGATATCCAGAAAGTCGGCTACTCATAATATTACGGTTCCGACCATCTATGAATCTACAAAGTATTTTGCCTTGATGATAATAGTAACGGGCATACTTGTACCATTGCTCAACGCTATAAAAGGGCCCAATATGCCTTGTTGGTACCCAATATTAGCATTTATCGCAGCATTGACGCCATTAGTAGCTTTTGCACTTCTGATGTATAATAAACACAAGGAGAGGGAAGAAACAGAAGATCTCAAAAAGAAAGCAAAACTTGCAGGATGGTCATGGAAGGAGATGTGGCAGATGTATCAGACCTCTGGGCGAACTGATACTTCTACATTTACGGTCAGCGAGATGGAACCGTCAGTAACAGAATTCAGAGAATGGATGACAGATTTGTCGAATGCTATGGCGGGTGGTAAAAAGCTGGTGATTGTGTTTGATAACATGGATAGACTACCCAAAGAGAAAGTGAGACAACTATGGTCGTCGATACAAACGTTTTTTGCAGATAAGGGTTATCCTAAGGTTTGGTGTATCATACCTTTTGATAGAGAACATTTAGCCAATGCGTTTAGTGAAGCAGATGGCGAAGATAATAGAATGAAACTTACCAACTACTTTATTGAGAAAACATTCCCTGTCGTGTATCGGATTCCTGATCCAATAGTGAAAGATTACAGAAAAGCGTTCAGGAAACTGTTTGAAGAAGCATTCGGTGAATGTGAGGAGCAGGATGTGATAAACCGCTGCTACCGCAGAAGATACGCAAAACCCAATATGAGAGATATAATTTCTTTCATAAACAAGTGTGTCTCCTTAGAACATGTATGGCACGGTCAAGTAAAAATAACTTCAATTGCCATTTTTTTGTTAAACCAGAAAACAATATTAGAGAATAAGGATAGAACTGCAGAAGATGTTATCCTTGAAGGAGGATATCTTGGTGTGTTTAAAGGCATAGTGGAAAGAAATGAAGATCTTGATACGGAGATCTCAGCCTTGGTGTATGGTGTGGATAAGAAAGAGGCAGCACAGATTCCTTTAAAGAATTATTTAGGCGATGCCTTGAAAGTAAATAAAGATATTATATTCGACGACTATTCAAAAGAAAGATCGAATTTCTTCGTTATTTTGGATGAAGTGACAGAGGACATGGAACCCAACCTCATTAACAATGCTATAAACCATATAGCAACAATAAACAGAGAGGGGTTAGACAAGGAGCAAACAAAGCTATTGGATAAAGTTTGGAATAAACTTGGAAATATGTACCTAAAAGATGGTATAGCTGAAACAGACTTTAGAAAAGAAGTGAGGATCCTGATGGATGAGTGTCCTGCTAAAGCAATGAAGGAGAAAGTGGGAAAAATGTTCATGGATCGCTTCACTTCTGATGATAACCAGCATGAAGGTAGAGTCTGGTTTGACATATATAAACGTTTCAGTATCTATGTAACAGAAAAAGGGTTGAATATAAAACTACCCACCAAGGTTATGAAGGCCGATAACTTTAATAGCTATGTGAAAGAGAGCAATGTTGAATATAAGAATTATCCTATCACTTGTGATAATAATGAACTGAATAAGGCAGCTATTGGCTGGATTGCTGATGGAGTTGGTATTATTGACACTCTACGCTTGCTAAAAGATGATGAAAGGTTTGATTTTTCAGAGCTTCTGAATGGGGCCAGGACATTAATAGAAGGTGAGAGTGCTAATGACCAGAATCTGCCAGCTGTTTTGGGCGTTTGTAAGGAGCTGTCAGAAGGACCAATGAATCTTAAAGTAAGTCTGAAATTCCTGGATACACTGAATCCCGATGGAGATATCGAAGTAGATATATTGGTATTGGAGGCTCTAGAAGGTAATAATCTGAGCAAACAGAATGATGATGTTGCAGAAAAAATGGCAGAGTTGGTTTATCAGTATACTTTTACGGCAAAACTTTGGGAGCTGTCTATTGCCCATAAAACACCAGTGCTATCACAGCTGATGGGCTTGTTAATCGAAAAGAATATGCATGAAGGAAATGCTGATGGTAGTGAGGACATCCTGACCGGAATGGCTAATATACAGGCGCATACAGGTGTGGACTACGAGTTGATTATTAAGTTCGTGAACGATTGGGGCAAGATAGATCTAAATGATGTAGAGCAGAAGCTTCAGCTACCAAATGTTTTTGATAGTGAAAGTTGGGCTAAGGCATTTGTGTCCGTAAAGAATGACTTAGCCAAGGCTGTGCTCAGGAAGTATTATGCGGAGTACAATAACAAGACGTTCGCAAACTTTATGAACGCTAATAATAGCTGGCTTGCTTATACATCAAGTTACTGGCTTAGGAACTTGAAGTATCTTATTGATGATGAAGACTTCATGAAGACCTGTTCGAAATTAATGATAGAATTAACGAATCATCTGATAGAGGGTATTTGCAATGGTAATATCGCTGAAGGTGGCGAGAATGCTGAGTTAGAGAGAAAATTGTTGAGCTGGGTTAAGTTTGATGATGTTTCATCTAAGGTAAATGAAATGCTTGGTAAATTCAGTCCGCAGTTCAAAATTAATATGTTTAAGTTTAAGTCTTTGCATCACTATTTTGAGCAGACTAGAGGTCAAGAGCCGCAATTACTGAATAATGTGTTGAAACCAATCATCAATCATGAAGAGGTACAAAAGATTATTCTGGAGAATCTGACATATTACGAGAACTTGATAAAGAATAACATTGATCAGGCTTCTGACTTGAAATCTGAACTTATTAAACTGCATGAAAATAATAATAATGATGAGTTAAAGGAGTTTGTTGAAAGACTTGGATTTATTGCAGAAAAGAAAGAAGAAAGCAATGAGTGATAGTAGAAGTAGAATTATAAATGTATTGAGGAAGCCGCAGAAGTGCCCTGTATGCGGTGGTCGAGTGGTTGACATTATATATGGTACTGGTGATATGAAGGAATGGGAATATCTGCTGGAATATCGACGTGATGGTATCATGGGTGGTGATAATATTCCCAAGAGACCGCCTATATGGGCTTGTGCTGCTGGGTGCAAGAGGTTCCGCAAAGTGAACTGGGATGGGAGCGATGCTGAGGTTAAGGTTAAGATGCTTAAGAACGTTCGTAAGAAGCCGCTGACGTTGATAAACTACGAAGCAGAAGGCGTGAAGGATGCAATTCGTGCTAATAGGATGGAGGATATTAAGCATTATCATGTAAAGATTGAAACAGAGTTTGCAGAAGAGGAAACGCTTAGTATTACTGCGGTGAGTGAGAAAGAAGTTCGTGACTTGGCGGAGAAACTGATTGAGCATGGAGGACTTGGACTTGTTGGTTGCTTATGTAAGAAGATGGAGGTTGTTGAAGTCTGAGATCTCTCCATGCGCCTTGCTTAGTCGAGATGACATTCTCTCTGTCATTACGAGTACGCTCCCTTGTCATCCCGAGCGGAGCCGAGGGATCTAAAAAAGTACATTATGACACAGGATGAGAAATGGATGATTAGATATGACGAGGTGGTTGGCTTTATAGAGGCTAATCATCGCAATCCATCGAAGCATCGGGTGGAGGAGCACTTGATGTTGAACTGGGTGAAACAGCAGCGGAAATTGTTGAATGTAGGGAAACTGAAGCTAGAGAGGGTGGGGAAGTTTAATGAACTGATTCAACTTATAGAACAGTATAAACGAGTTAATCAGTATCAATAGATGAAGAAAGTCAGTCAGAAAAGTTGGCTTTTCTTGTTATTATTGAGATTTCTCCACGTTGATCGAGACGGCAAAGAGATCTCTCCATGCTCTGCGCTTAGTCGAGATGACATATTACATAATGTGAGAAAAAGTGTGTATTTCTTGTTAGATTGCAATAATATTGTTATCTTCGCAGCGGAATATCTAAATAAGTAAATTATGGGAAAGTTTGAATTAATGGTGTTGCCGTATGCGGCGGAGGCGTTGGAGCCAGTGATTAGTAAAGAGACGATAGGTTTCCATCATGGTAAGCATCTGCAGGCGTATGTGGATAATCTCAACAAACTGCTTCCAGACAGTGGGTATGAGAATATGGCTCTGGAGGAAATTGTGCGAAAGGCTCCGGCTGGGGCGGTATTTAACAATGCAGGACAGATACTGAACCACGAGTTGTATTTCATGCAGTTTAAAC
>Ga0310695_10014639_pt1 | contig 10571 bp, 6 predicted proteins | sample RumenRJG_04DNA_FD_203882 | JGI IMG/M metagenome (GOLD analysis project Ga0310695, IMG submission 203882) | Bovine rumen microbial communities from Lethbridge, Alberta, Canada - RJG_04 (v2) (version 2) | ecosystem: Host-associated > Mammals > Digestive system > Stomach > Rumen | place: Canada... | reverse complement strand
CGACCACATAGATAATGACATCCCTCATCCATTGCGCATACAGGTTCACATCAGAGGTTATGTTTTGTATTTCGTTGGTTTTTGTATAAATGACGTCATTATATTTCCAGCCCACAAACGAATGATATTGAAGAGAATCGGGGGTCAAGTCGGGAACGATGTGAGTGGCTCCTTCGTTAACAGAAAAACGCTGAATCGGTTCCGTATCCGTTTCAAGCCTGTAATAGGAGACCATATAGGTCTTCTCGAGGATATTGACCGTCACATCGGTCGGCTGGGTCAGCGTATAGTTAGCGGCATCGGCTCCGGTCAAAGTGAGTGCGGGCAGTGTGACCGGTTTATTTGTTCCGACAGCATCATCTTCTATCGTGCCGGTCACAGATGTCGAAGCCAATGACACATCATCGCCCGGAATTACACCTACGAGATCACCCAGCGTAACCGTCACGTTTTTATTGTTTTGTTCATAAGAACGATCCACTGCAGTGGCAATCACGGTCAGTGGTTTTGGTGTGATGGAGGCAGTCACAGCTGCCGGCTGCGCGGACAACGTGTAATTAGCTTTCAGCATGCGCTCACCGTCCAGTTCATATCCGGAGAAGGAAACGGTCTTGCTGTTTTCCACATTCTTGTCCGCGAAGGCAGCTTTTCCGGCTTTGAACTCCAGAGCCTCGCCTTCAACCACTCCATTGAGCACTGGCGTTCCGGTCACATCCGCATCAACAGTACCGTCATAGACCTTATCCTTCGCACTCAATCCGGTGATCGTGACCGACCTTGGTGCGATGGTATACGCCACCTCAGCTGTGGCACCGCCCATGGTGATGCTTGCAGTATAGGTTCCGGCAGATCCGAATGAGTAGAGGCTCTCGTAGTCTCCCTGTTTATAGACGATCGGCGGATTGCTCTCCCCTTCAATGCTGCCTCTGATGGTGGCGTCGGGTGAACCCGTCCCGCCGTAAACCGTCAAATTCGGGGCATTGAGCGTCAATTGAGCCGTGAGCGGCGTCCCATGTCCGCTGTCGCTGTTGGTACAATGCGCGGTCAGAACATTGCCTTCCGCAGTATAAGTCCATTCATGCGTGTGCCGGATGATCCTGATCGTGTAATTTACATATGTTGGAATTCCATTTGACGCACTGGTGCTCACATTGATTACCTTGCTTCCCGAATTAAGTTCGATTGTCCCCTTTACCGAAAGCACAGTTCCGTTGCCATCTCTTGTCTCTGTAACGGTTCCGGCTTTCCATGGATTGCCTGTTATGGATAATGCACCTTCCGATTCGAGTTCAAGACTGATCTCACTTACATCAGAAGGAACCCTGATCGTATATTCGGTTGTTCCCCGAGACAGGGCGGGAGTGAGGGTACCGGGAGTTGCTTCCAGTTTTTTCAGATAATAGGAAACGTCGATCTCCACGGTGACGGTCACAGCCTGTGCAGGCATAGTGAAGGCATATCCGTCATTGTTTTTGGTCACCGGAACATCGGTGCCATCCTCCCCCTTGCAGACGGCGCTTTTGATGATATCAGGCGAGTAACCCATGTCCGTACTGATCTGAACAACATCTCCCTCTTTCGCGTAAGGAGAGACATTGACGACATGATAGCTGTCTCCGTTTAGTGCTATACGATACGTGACGCTGATCGTTGCCGGTACTGATTCAGAAGCCAGCTCTGTGCCGGATGCCTTGACACGGACCTCATAGGTACCGGGTTCAAGCCCGATAATTCGTGCCTGGCCTGAAGAAACGCTGACTTCGATCCAGTCCGAATCACCGGACTTCCGATATTCCACCGGTTTATTGTTAGAAGTAGTTACCTGGATTTGTTCAGATCCTGAGATCCACACAACGTTGACGATAGGCCGGGCGGCTTTGGTGACCGTGATGGTCTGCGTATTTTCATCTGTCGGACTTGAACCGGGCTGCGGCTGGTATACCTTGATCCCGTTAGCCGCTGTGACACCGGATGCAATCGTTACGCTCGTCCCGCTGATCTCCGTCCAGCTGCTCCCGCCATCAAGGCTGTACTGCATGCCGCTCGCCACCTTGGTCAGAGTCCCGCTGTCCGCTCCCGTGGTAGTGAAGGATGCATTGGGTTTGACAGACCTAAAAACAGCGTGCACTTTTGTATTTTGAGCCGGCATGGAAAATTCATAGCCAAAGAAGCTTTGCGTAAAGTCAGAGGAAATAGAAGGAGTTCCATCGGGAAGAGAATCATTTTCCTTCAGCAGATAAAGCCCCGCCAGAAAAGTACCACTCTTCCGAGAAGGTACTGCATAAATTGTATCTCCTTCATTTGCTAATTCGATATTAATTAAAGGACCGCCGGAATTAGCTTTCAGTTCGAGCGTTCCTCCGCTGGACCAAGATGAACTTAATGTATAAGTACCCGAAGATGTTATTTCAATCATAAACCTGATTGCATTCGTAGAATTTGCTTCGCCTGTTTTAAAAATATAACGGTTATTGCCAACTGACTCAAAAATGTCCGTTTGTGATGTTCGTAAGCTCCAATTTTGCACCGAATTTGCGGTGAGATAATTGTCATCTTCAGCATTGATTTCTTGCGCAGTTATATCGTCGAGGGTGCAATGCAAGCCCGGATTTACATTTATTTCAATTTGAGCACTGTTCGGAATACAACTACCCTGCTGTATCTGAGTCCATTGCGAACCATTCTGATACTGAAGATTAACAATTCCTCTGTTGCTATATATAACATAATATATCTTCTTACAAGTCTCGCTTTGCAGCGCAGGTTCCGCACTGACAGAAAACACACCCGCTGCCATCAGCAGGATAATTATCAATATGGCAAATCCTGTTTTTCTCATCATCTGTTCTCTCAACCTTCATCCCCTCTCAGTGGGACTCTCAGTGGACCTCTCAGGGGACTGTCCCTTTATGGGACTGTCCCCATTCCCGCAAGCTCTCTTTCTGCGGGGACAGTCCCATGAAGGGACAGTCCCCGTTTGATTGCACCTATCCCCGCCGGAGTCTGGCCGCAAAGGAACCGGCACCCCGGCAAATAACTGAAAACCGCCGGTCCCGATCTCTCAAGATCAGCTCCGACGGCTTTCAGACATTTCCGCTATCCATTTTATAAATTCCATGCGGATGAAAACCCAAAAGCACAAACTCAAACGCCGCGCTGCTTTCTAATAGTGTAGATTCTTTCCGCATAGAATTCAAACTTTCCATCCCTGATATTATATCAAAATATCCAATAATCCACAAGTGTGCACAAGTGTGTGACAGTTGTACCAGGTACTGTTGTCTCCAATACGTATCTCAACGCAAAATATGAAGATGAAGAATTGGAATCCGACAATCAAAAGCGGGATGATATTTGGGCAAAAAAGGTTCTTAAACAAACACTGAATGTGGAAAAAGGGTTCATATTGCAAACCTGCGATTTGGAAACCCGCAATGAAGCGATCAAAAAACTGCGGGAAAAAGGCTTTTCCATCCGCCAGATAGAGCGCCTGACAGAGACAAACGTACCTGGTACATTTGTCTCATGAATAACCGCCTTCTTTTTGGACAAGAAGATTGTATCAACAAAAAAACCGCTGAAGGTTGGATTCCTGGGCGGTTTTTTATTTTTATTCATATAAAAAAAGGCTGTTACGATTTTTTCATTTCGTAACAGCCCCTTCTTTTTATTATAGAGAGATTTTGGAATGTTTTCACCTCTTTGCAGAGGGGTTATTCCTAATCTCTGACCTTCATTTTCAGGAAGGGCGGGATATCCAGCGTGCTGCGTTTTTTCGGGGCAGGGAAGCTGGAAACACTCGTATTTTCTTCTGCCGGGGCAGGGGCAGGGCGGACAACGTTGGTGAACGCCTCTCTGCCATAACCGACATTGGAACGGGCAGGACTCTGCACAGCGGCACGATCCTGCTGGGGCATGTTCAAAACGACATCCGCTTCCGGATATCCGGTGGCAACAACCGTGATGCGGATCTGATCCTTCATTGCAGGATCAATGACAGCACCGAAGATCATGTTGACATCCTTGTCAGCAGATTCACGGATGATGGCAGCAGCTTCGTTGACCTCAAACAGGGTCATGTCTTCACCGCCGGTGACGTTGAACAGGATACCGCGTGCGCCGGTGATCGCGACATCAAGCAGGTCGTTGTTGATCGCCTTTTCGGCGGCCTTGCGGGCACGGTCATCACCTTCACCGATACCAATAGCCATCAGGGCAGCTCCGCCTTCGGACATGATCGCGCGGACATCCGCGAAGTCCAGGTTGATGAGGCCCGGGATCGTGATCAGTTCGGAAATACCCTGAATACCCTGGCGCAGGACATCGTCTGCCTGGCTGAAGGCAGCCTTCATGGTAACCTTTTTGTCTACGATTTGAAGCAAACGGTCATTCGGGATGACGATCAATGTATCGGCATTTTTCTTAAGATTATCAATGCCGGACAAAGCTGATTTCATGCGGCGGGGACCTTCAAAGGTGAAGGGCTTGGTAACGACGCCGATGGTCAGTGCACCGATCTCACGGCAGATTTCTGCAACGATCGGGGCTGCACCGGTTCCGGTACCGCCGCCCATACCGGCAGTGATGAACACCATATCCGCACCGGTGAGTGCTTCCCGGATCTCATCACGGGATTCTTCTGCCGCGGTACGGCCAACTTCCGGGTTGCCGCCGGCACCCAGACCACGTGTTGATTTTTCTCCGATTCTCACACGTGTTCCGGCTTTTGAGGCAATAAGTGCCTGCGAATCTGTATTTACAGCAATAAACTCAAGGCCTTGCATGCCTTCGTCGATCATTCTATTGACAGCATTACAGCCGGCCCCGCCGACTCCAATGACTTTGATACGGGCGCCACTCTCTCCAAAGTTTTCCATATCTCTCTCCTATTTTTCTAACCAATGCAACTATTTTACCTTAAATCTTTAAGTTTCGCAATTATTTTAATCTTTTTGTTATATCTTAAATTTTTAAGAATCAGCTGCTTAAAATAATTTTTTTCAATACTGCACACGGCAGCAAACCATCTGCAGCACATCCTCCTGAGCTTCGTTCAATAATTTTCTACGGCAAAAGCATACGGAAGAACCGCTTGACCCGGTCTCCAAAGGTAATGATCGTATTCGCTTTTGCAGCTTCTTCCGGCGAGCTTTCCTGAACCAGCATGCTCCAGTACAGCAGCCCGACTGCGGCAGAGTAAGCGGGGCTGTTCAGCTGGTCGATCATACCGGTCATACGTTCAGGCTTTGCGATCCGCACCGGCATACCCAGAATATCTGACCCAAGCTTATCGATCCCCGGCAGCAGCGCAGATCCGCCTGTCAGGACCATACCGGCCGGCAGCAGGTTGTCATAACCGGAGCGTTTGATCTCCTGCAGGATCAGCTGGAACAACTCTTCCGTGCGCATGTTGATCACTTCTGCGAGCTGCTTCCGGCTGAATTTGGCGGCTTCATCCTTTCCGAAGGTACGGCAGTAGAAATATTCATCATCATCAACATACTTCGGAAGAACACAGCCATGCATTTTCTTGACCTCTTCAGCCTGGGCTGTCGGCAGATGAAATGCCTGCGCGATATCCGCTGTAATATGGTTTCCACCCACGGAAATAACGTTGGTATGCCAGACGTCATTATTAATGAACATTGCCAAATCTGTGGTACCACCTCCTATGTCACAAACGATCACGCCCATCTGTTTTTCAATATCTGTCAGCAAAACGGAAGCATCCGCGAGTGAGTTGAGCACAAACTGGCTCACATCCACCTCAGCGGTCATGATGCACTTCCGAAGGTTTTCGATCGAAGATTCCGAAGCGGTGATAATATGGGCTTCCACATCCAGCCTGGAACCATACATCCCGATCGGAGAACGGATGCCGTCGATGCCATCCACACTGAAGGTCCGCTGCACCGTATGAATAATGGTACGGTTGGAGGGAATGGAAATCGCCTTGACAGATTCGAGCACACGCGCTACATCCTCTTTGCTGATGACGCCCCCGACAATACCCACCGTAGCCTTGTTATTGATAGAGGAAATATGAGAGCCGGCCACACTGACCACTGCATTTTCGATCTGAAGTCCCGATGCACGTTCCGCCTTTTTAATCGAGGATGCAATGGAATCCGCCGCCAGCGGAATGTCAATCACCATACCCTTGCGGATGCCCTGCGTAGGTTCAATACCTACGCCAAGAATACGCATGTTTTGCTCATCCTCGACCTGTGCCGTCAGCGTACAGACTTTCGATGTTCCGACATCTATAGCAGTAATAATTGCACCTTTTTCCATAATCAATTCTCCAAAAAACGATAATAAGGAGCATCCTTAAATTCAAGACTTACAAAGACCGGCTGGATCTCATTTTCCTGAAAGTACTTCGTCAGGCTCGCCTGCATCCTTATTTTTTCTTCCATATCCGCATCATTTTTTCCGAAAAAGATCCGCCATCCTTCTTCTGTATCCCATCCATATCCATTCTTAAATGTATAGATCAAAGGCTCATTTTCCGGAACATACGAGGCCATCGTAATGATCGTTTTTAATGTATCCCGGCTGAAATAAACGGGAAGCTCACGGTCCTCCTGGCTGGGGGCACCGGGATAAGAATCCGCGTAAACATGGATCGTATCAGACTGCGATCTGCTTTCCGTCAACACCAGGCCGTCCCGGTCGATCCAGAAGCGGCTCCCGCCGAAATCCCATTCAACCACCGGCACGCGCTCCGTCAGGGCAATTTTCATAACAGCCGGGAAATCAATAGTCACCTCGGCCTCATAAATATCCTGATAATGCTGCAGCAATGTAGAGCGCACCTGTTCCGGATCAACCGTGAAAACAGGTTTTCCCTTCGCACCGGTGAAATAAACGATTTCCGCATGGTTGATTTTATCCATACCGGTAATATCGATATCATCAAAACGGAACCGGGGCAGATATGCGTATCCGGCTGCCATGGCTCCAAACACGATCGTAAAGAACAGGGAGATCCAGCGGCTGATATTGCCCTTTTTCCCTTTCCGGTTCCGGGCAAGATAAGCTTCTGTCTCCTGGTTATGCGTATTGATCGACTGCAGTTTTACAGGTTCCGGCATTTTCCGGTTCTCTTTTTCGCTGCGTCTCTCACGGATCTTCCGGATCCGATCATTTTCCCTGCTGTTCTTCTCGTCCATCATTTTATACCAAATCCAAACAGTTCAATTTCCGGTTCAAGCAAAATACCAAACCGTTCATATACTGTGTTCTGAACATGAACAATGAGCCGGTGGTAGTCCGCACCGGTCACGCCCTCTGTGGTAGTGATAAAATTCGCATGCTTCATGCTCACAGAGGCTTTTCCGATCGAAAATCCCTTCAGCCCAGCCGCCTGGATCAGCTTTCCTGCGGATTCTCCTTCAGGGTTTTTAAAGACAGAGCCCAAACTGTGCTCGTCAACAGGCTGCTTTTCCCGGCGGATCGCCCTGTATTCTTCTCCTTTGGAAAGGATCAGGTCCTTCCGGCCTTTTTGCAGGGACAAAGTCACATCAAGCAGGACGAAAGCATTATCATTTCTTTTCAAAGCACTGGATCGATATACGAACTGCATGTCATCCGCATTCATTTTCAAAATATTTCCGGCTTCATCCAAAACAGCGGCGCTGCGGAAAAGCTGTGAGACCTCCATGCCGAACGCTCCTGCGTTTCCGTAAACCGCACCGCCAACCGTTCCGGGCAGTCCGGCAGCCCATTCCATGCCGCTGATTTCATGCTCCGCACAGTAACGGACAAGGGCAGCCATACCGGCTCCGGAGTCCGCTGTCAGCAGAACAGTACCATCCTCCGCGGTTTGGTGTTCAATTTTTCCTTTCCGGTTCAGCAGAACCACCCCGTCGAATCCATCATCACTGACAAGAATGTTGGTCATACCGCCCAACACTTTATAAGGATACCCGGACCGGATGCAGCAATTCGCCAGTGTCTTCAACATCTCCCCATCCTCAATACGGAAAAGACCGGCGCATGGTCCTCCGCACAATGAAAAGGCATAGCGGCTGAGTTTTTCATCAGTCAGTAATGCCGTTCCATAAGGGGAAAACAGAGATGACTCAATGACACGCATGCTTCATTTTCTCCAATGCCATCGGTGCAGCCAGGTTGGCATCCCCGGCTGAAAGTGTAACAACAACATCACCCGGTTTCAAATGTCCGGCAAGAAATTCAGCTATTTCTTCATTCCCGGAAAGGTAACGGACAGAGGGATGTCTGACAGCGGCCATGACCTGTTCGATCCCGAAATCCGTATAACTTTCCCGTGCGGCAAAAATGTCCGTAATAATCAATTCATCCGCATCATCAAACGAAACGCTGAAATCTGTGAGCAGTGACTTGGTACGGCTGTATGTATGCGGCTGCCATAAAGCCCAGATGCGGCTGTCCGGATAATACTCCCGGGCAGCCCGAAGCGTTGCTTTGATTTCGGTCGGATGATGGGCATAATCATCAATGATCTTTATGCCGTTCCATTCTCCGGTCAGTTCAAACCGCCGGCTGATGCCGTGGAAAGAACCGAGGGCCTCTGCAGCCTTTTGCAAATCAAAGCCGCTGACCGCACAGAAACTCATCACCAGCAATGAATTCAGTACATTATGCTTGCCCGGAATGCAGAGACTGACGGGATAAGTGTGACCGCTAAATGCCAGTTTGTAAGAATAACATCCGTTTGATGTGAGTTCAAGATCTTCCGCCCGGAAATCACAGCTTTCATCCAACCCGTACCGGAACGCTTTTCTCCCCTCCGGGATGGCCAGTTCAGACTGATTTTTGTCCCCGGCATTTATTAAAATGAGACCATCTTCCCGCGTATGATCCAAAAAGTGCTGAAAAGCTTCCATATAGATCTCCGGAGTCGGGAAACAATCCGGATGGTCATACTCCACCTTTGTCAACGCTGCCGTGTAGGGCGTCAGTCCGAGGAACATGTTGTCATATTCATCCGCTTCGATCACAAACCAGTCACTCTTTCCTGCAGACGCGTTCCGGGATAGGTCTTTCATGCTGGACCCGATAATAAATCCGGGTTCCAGTCCCAGAGCGGAAAGGACCCAGGTCATCATAGAGGTAGTGGTACTTTTCCCGTGAGAACCGGCGATCGCAATGGTTTTTCTGCCTTCCAGCATAAACCCGAGAAACTCCCGCCTTTTTAATGTCGGAATTCCGCGTCTGCGGGCTTCAGCCAGTTCCGGATTATCATCATGAATGGCAGAGGAATAAAATACGAGATCGGGATCTGTAATATTTTCCGCACATTGCGGGATCATCACCCGGATGCCGCGTGAAATCAAGTCAGCCGTATAGACCGATTCCGAACGGTCCGACCCGCTGACAACAGCGCCCATCTCATTCAGCACGATCGCAATCGGAGCCATTCCGGTCCCTCCGATCCCGATGATATGGATTTTCATTTCACACAGCTTTTTCATTCCGGCTCCCTTCATTTCTTTTTGGCAGCAGTTTGTTTGATCACATCCAGGATGTTCTTCGCGGCATCCGGGATCGCGAGGCGCTTCATCGCCTCCTTCATTGCCGCGAGCTTTTCCGGATTTTTCAGCAAATCAGTCACAACAGGGACCATCTGCTCCGGCAGCTCTTCATCCCTGATCATCAAAGCGGCATCTTTTGAAACCAGATAATCCGCATTTACTTTCTGGTAACGCCAGGCATAGGGATAAGGGACCAGAATCGCGGGCACGCCAAACAGCGGGAATTCTCCCAATGTCGAAGCACCGGCCCGTGAAATGATCAGATCCGCAGCTGAAAACGCGGCGCCCATCTCCTCATGAAGATAGGGATAGATTTTATAGCGGGACCTGCCTGTCTCCGGAAGACCGTCATAGAAGGATTTCATGTCTTCCCAATCCGTATTTCCGGTAACATGAATGATCCGGCAGTATTTGAGCATCTCCCCGAGATTTTCCCGCAGTGCGTGATTGATGGAACGGGCGCCTTTGCTCCCGCCAAAGACAAACAGGACCGGTCCATCTCCGCTGAACCCGAATACTTCGAGCGCACGGGAATGGTCCCACTGCTGGATATCCGTACGGGTTGGGTATCCGGTAACGATCGTTTTGGCCGGATCGGCGAAATATTTCGCAGAATCTTCACAGACCAGCGTAATGACATCCGCATTTTTACTGAGCTGGTTCAAAGCCATTCCCGGTTCAATATCAGGAACAAAAAGGACTGAAGGGACATTTCTGCCGGCCATCGCGACCGGGATGCCTACATATCCTCCCGTAAAGAACATCACGTCTGGTTTAAATTCATCCAGAATCCGTCCGGCTTCAAAATAACCTTTTGCCAGTTTCATGAGCCGTTTCGGCAGTGAAAAGATATTCACGCCATGGAGCCCGGCAGCAGGAATTCCCCGGTAGGCTATACCGGCCCGCTTGACCAGATCTGCCTCAATACCGTCTTCAGACCCGACCCACAGGACTTCTATATCATTATTCTTCTCTACCTGAAGGACTGCCAGAGCGGGATACACGCCACCCCCAGTCCCCCCCGCGCATATTAACAATCGCATCGGGTTC